>Ga0114933_10000766_pt1 | contig 37746 bp, 39 predicted proteins | sample 4SBtaG_FD_89691 | JGI IMG/M metagenome (GOLD analysis project Ga0114933, IMG submission 89691) | Deep subsurface microbial communities from Kolumbo volcano to uncover new lineages of life (NeLLi) - 4SBTROV12_W25 metaG | ecosystem: Environmental > Aquatic > Marine > Volcanic | place: Kolumbo... | reverse complement strand
AGCTTGGTGGGGGGGGTGCGGGGGCGCGCGGGGGGGGGGGGGGGGGGGGGTGGGGGGGGGAGGTGGAGTAGTTGGAGTTTGATGGCTCACTGGGTGTGTGCTATACTTTCTTATATATCATTCCGGGAGAAATATTACTTCAATTTTTTTTTTGAACATTTTTTATCACTAATTTCTTTTTGTAATATTTGGGATTTTCCCGATTTATGTCATGATTTCGTTTTTTTGAAGTCAAAACAATTTTATATGTAAATTTTTATATGTATAAAGATTCACTTAGTTAGATTGCGCTCAGCATCTCCCGCAAGAAAGCCAACACACATAAAATTTCCACTATCGTCCGGACACATAGGACATAGAATAAAAGTCTGCTCAGGGAGCAAAATAGCAAGAGGATGCGTCTTGTTCTTGTTGAACATCTGAACACAATCACAGCAAATATTCGCATGATTCGGACACCAAATCTTCATTGGAAAATCCCTCGCATCATTTCCACAAACCTGACACTGAATGTTGCACATCTTGGTAATTTATATAGTATAACAATTCCCGAATAAATTTATATCAATTTTTTTTTCTTCGCGATTGATAACATGGCATTAGCTTACCATGTCATAACATACATTACTATATTTATAATTTAATATATATTTCAAGAAAGTTTTGGAATATACAAATATAATCTAAGTGTCGGTAGGTGTAATGGATTCGTGTTATTTGGTGCTGAACGGTGGAGGAGTTGGGTCTCGAATATCACCCATGCGCCCGCATCATCTCCACGCATGACTGCTTGTGTGTGTTCCTGGGCATTTGCCGGAACATCCGCACAAACCGTCTTTTCCAATATGGAAGGTACAACGACAAAATGTGGGTGCCGTTGCTCAGACTTGAGTATTCCCCTGGTTTTGGCATCCGCAATGCATGTACACTGCGCCATCCCCGATCTGGTGTGTCGGGGTCTGCACCCGGCACTGATCCATTAAACATTTTAATACGAAATTCATAAACACCACCATAAATTGGCACCCAATTGGCGGGTTCCAGCCAGCCAATTTCCCTCATGCGGTCCCCCGCATAGGTTCCTCCACCCAATACACTATCCATCATCATAATTGATCTATAAGACGCACATTCCTCCATAACCAATTCAACGAATTGGTCCAGAGGATCAATCTGTCGGGACCCACTCCATCCCCACCGATTTTGCCATATCCCATTCTTACGTATGCAAATAACCTCCTCCTCCACCTCAAGGTCGGACATTGTCCAGTTCGGCTCGATGCCTAAACACCTGCAGCCCTGATCCTGACAATCACGGTCAATGATACAACAAGACCCGTATAGACCTGTATCCCCAATCCGTGCGATCACCCCCAGGTCTCGGGGATGGACTGGCGAAGCCAGGGGAGTAGGTGAGGGAACCGGGTTCCCCACGGGTGTAGGCGTGGGAACCTCGGTATCCACAAGAACAGGATCTGACTCATGTAATATGGAGGATACATTCGGGTCAGGATTGACCTTATTTGTTGAATTTTCAATATGAGTGAGGACCCGATCAGTGGTAAAGTACACCGTGGCACATACAGTTGCACATACGCAAACCAATCCAATCAGACGAATTACCTTCATGAACTTAAAATGTTCTGGGTTGATCTTCTCATTTTTTTCACAATCATGAGTGTCGCACATCTTGGCAAGTTATATAGTATAACAATTCCCTAATAAATTTATATCAATTTTTATTTCTTCGCGATTGATAACATAGCATTAGCTATTCTCATTACCATGTCTTCTTCTTTGATATGAAACCACTCTCCTAACATCCATATATTTTTTTCTTTCAAGTAATTATGGACTATTTTTTCAACATGAAGTGGATTTATATCGTCTTCGATTTTCATTTCAAAAATCAACTTTATCAAATGCGGATTTCCTGTTTGAAGTTGACAACGTCTTTTTTTTGGCTCCTTTGAAATACCGATTTTGTATAACTCAGAATTGCCTGAATCACGCATTATGTAAATAAACATATATATTTTACATGTTTATTTCTTTATGTTATTGAACGAAAAGCAATCGTGGTATGAATTTTCTGATGTATTTCTTGTATTTTTACATATTTCTCGGTCAGATAATGAGTTAAATCGTTAATACGAGACACATATTTGTGATGGTTGGTATTGTCCTTCTCATTCTTCATTTGGTATGCTACCAAACCAATCAAACAATAATCCCGAAACATTTGATCATATAAAACCTTTATCTCATCAGAACATGAACTTTTAGATATTCTTTGGGCTTTTTCAATCACTGTATCATGATCCATGCAAATGGTGGCTACCTGCATTGGAAAGTTTATTTATAATAAAACGTTACACATTTTTTATATCAATTTTTTTACAACCCGAACCATGACGGATGTCCCTTTGACATGATAAACATAAATTTCTCCAATCGTTCCATAACCATACTTATTTGTTGATCTCCAGAAATAATTTCATTCCATTCGGAAATAACTTGGGAAATATACTCGGAAATATCACAACCAGGTGGATTTTCCGGTCCAATATGATATGCCATGGAATGGAACACAAAATCAGATTTGTCAATTGGAGTCTTACACTCATTGCCAACCGTAATCATCATAGTCAAAATTGCATACAATTTTTGAAACAAATAGCGAACTCGATCGTGATCATCCCTCAAATGCTCTCTAATATGAATATTCATATAATTTATACATTCTTTTAGACGCCTATCCGCACCATAAAGAGGAAGTATCAATTCGGCACAACGTGGACATCCCATTGGGATCTTATATATGGTAAAATATACTCGGGAAAAATTTATATCAATTTTTATTATCATTTTTATTATTATTTTTCATATATATTTAATATGGTAATAAATTATTACTTATATCGATTTTTCACTTTTTCAATAAACATTTTTTTGGATTTTTTTAAGTTTTTTAACATATTGTAATATATCAAAAATAACGGGAAAATTATTTTGTTTTTTTGACCTTTTATATATGGTAAATATGTGAAAAAGTATTGGCTTTTTTGGTTTTTGATAATATATTTTTACATATAGATAATATATGAATATTTATGAAAATGAAAAAACTGTAATTTTTGGAAAAAATAATTTTCATATATTATTTATATGGAATATTTTTTTGATGTTTTTTTCAAAAAATACTTTTCTATATAATTATATATAAAAATAACCCAACTTTTTGATTTTTTTTCGATTGAAAAAATTTTTTTTCTGATTTTTTTAGGTTTTTAGAAATTTTTTATATATTGCGATATATTAATTTTTTTTTTGAAAATTGAAAAATTGAGTCGAAACTAGAAATTTTTCGAAAATTTTCGATCAGAAAAAAATTTTTTTTGGGTGATTTTTCGACTTATGCTGTACACTCTGAATTCTTATATTTTATTATTTATATATTTTTTTTATAGAACATATTTTTAAAAAAAATAATAATAAAAAGATAAAAAAAGAGACTTTGCAACCTCCCCAACCTCCCCAACCTCCCTCAGTTTATATTATTTTTTACTGTAATAGTAACTAGGGAAAAAGACTGATAAATCGGGGAGGCTGGGGAGGTTGAGTTTTCCTATATTGTCTATATATGTATTTTTTCTCTTTTTTTTATTTTTTTCATATATTATTTATATATTAAAATAATTGAAAATTTACGGTTTTTTCATATATTTTAATATATTCAAGGTAATCATTATTTTCATATATATTTATATATGTATTATATCATTTTTTTCAGTTTTTATTCTTATATTTTTTCATATATTATAATATATGTATTTATCATAAAATATATCTAAAAACTTGGAATTTTTTGTATATATAATTATATACAAAATTTATATTTTTTGATTTTTTCATTTTTGGATTTTTCATTTTTTGATTTTTCATTTTAAATTTTTATTTTTCATTATCTTCTACGAGTATGAATCCTTTGATAAATCTTTCAGCATCGCGATATATTTTTCCATTATAACGTCTTTTTATCATATTTTCCAATTTGTTTCTAGAAAATTTTTTATCTTCATACATTAATTGAAACTCTTCTCGGAATTCATTTATGTATATTTTATGGGGACAATTATATATATTTTTGCATTCACAACGATTGTATCTTATTTTTATTATTTCATAATAATAGTCCATTCTATCAAAATAAGAATTAGTGGCTTTTTTAACCTCTTCTGGCTCATTTAAGCCACTAATTTGATACTTTTTGTAAGCTTCTAATAAAATATGAAAGAAAGCAATTTTATATTTATCATCTTTAATTTTTGTTTTCAAATTTTCGTCTATTGGACGCTCATTCTCATAGCTAGGGTTTTTTACAAATGTTTGGGTAAAGGGGATAAATACACATCGTCTTTGTATTGAACGTTCCGTAGTTTCTAATTCAACTTCATGATTGGATTGAATATGCAACTTGAATTTAGGAGTATAACTAAATGTATTTTTGTGAAGGAAACGACAATTTATAGTATCATTACCTGTTATCTGCTTTAAAAATCCCTCTTTTATTTCTTGACCTTGTTCTATCTCATTTACAAATACTATTCTTGACTGGGATAATGCTGCTAATTCAGGATTAGCAGAATTGGCATTAATTTGTCCCTTAGTCTTAGTAAAATGAGTGTTTTCTAATATTCCGAAAAATATATCAAATGTTAATTCACATATCTTTTGTAATCCTCCTTTTCCATTACTTCCATCTCCACGCCATAAAAAAAACTTCTCATGGATATTCTCTCCTATTAATCCTAAGGATAATACTTTCAGTAAATAATTTCGCGTATCTTCATTCGGTTGAATATTTGTAATCATCGTATTGAGATATTTACTGGCTTCGGGATCGGATTTTTCACAATAGTCATATTGAACATACTTGGTAATATACTCATTCTGAGTTGCCTTGCGAAAATTCATCTCCTTTAAATCAAATACTCCATTTTTAAATGGAAATAAATACATGTCCTGCTCATCAAATTTTTCAAATATCTTCTTATGGTTGACGTAAAAAGCGGTTAATTCATTAATTATTGCCTGTTTGTTTTTATTTTTATTTATATATTTATGTGTCTTTAATAAAGCTTCAGCATAATTTTTAGCCTTGTCGTCTTCATTACGATCTAAATAATACTTTTGACGCTTGGAATAATAATCTATTAATAATCTTTTTAAATCAATATTAATGAAATTAAATAAATTATTCCCCTTGGAATCTATCTCCCAAAAACCATTCTTCTGATTGAATATATACCAATTATTATACATACAGTCGTATAAAAAATTCTGACCGAAATGACTATATAAAACTTCCGCACATCCATAATCATTCGGCTCTTTGACATACCGATTGTCTACATTTGTAAATAAATAACTCGTCGTTTGATATAATGAATTATATGTATTACTCCATCTAATATAACCATCATAATCATCCTCCTTTGCCATGTGGATTAATGTTCCCATGGTGTAAGCATACTTCTCAAAATAGTCCCATTTTTCTGTATATGTTGTCATCTTCTCATTCTTATATTTGGGCACTCTTTTTGAATACTCTATCCATAAATTAATATTATTTGTTGACTTATATATAGCAGCCCCGATTATAAACCATTCATTGAAATTAGTAAATCTATCTATCTTCAGTAAATCTAATAATTCCCTGACTTTTTCTATGTTGGTGGATAATGATACGACTGATTCGGCTTCACTCATATTATACATATTCTTTATATCCTTTGTAGTTTGCTGCGACTGGACAGTATGATTATTTAATACACTTATGTCTTCATTTTTTATTAAATCTTTTAAACTGATCTTTCTTGTATCATTTATATAATGAGTTATCACATCTTGGTTTTTAATGTCTTTTGCGGTAGATAATTCATTATTAATTGTTAAACCATTACGGTCTTTCCATTTTAAATTCTCTAATTTACCATTACTATACTTTATTGTGTCTTTTTTTCCTAATGAACGCCACTTTCCCTGACTATTATAAATATTCTCATCGATTTTTAATATCGCCTTCATCACATTTTTATTATATCTTTCAAAAAATGTTTTTTGCTCCTTGATCAACATTGATATGTTCTTGAATGTATAATGATATGATAATTTATGACTGTCCTTGTGATTTGAATTCCATAAATGATCCGTTTGACAAATTAATTCGTAATTATCAAGTTCTATACGAGATTTTATATACTCAGTAAGATGATTCGTTAATTCATTGCCTATCTGATAACTATAATCCTCAAACTCCTTTTCATCCATGTTTTTAAACCACTTACACTCTACAGTATCAAAATCCTTCTGGGATATATCAACATCACAACGAATTTTTTTATAATCTGTCTTTTTATAATACTCATGAACACCTTTACCAATACTATTGGCTTTCGTTATCCTTTCTATTAACTGATTATATGTTAAATCAACAGGACTTGAACATTGGAGCCCAATGAAATATGGATATTTTTCTTCGGAATTCATTTATTATATAAAGAAATATATATTTATATTCTTGGAATATTTTCATGACGTTTTTTACGAAATAAAATTGATTGATGAATCTTCTTAGTTTCCTATTTGGATGTTTACGATATGCCTTGTGGGTGGTTTATTGGCTTCAAAAATGGCGGAATCCCTCAATATACTTGTTCTTCGTGTGGTCCTCTTGACAAGCATCCCATGAAAACAATTGTCAATGGACTTATTTTCTGTTGCAAATGTAAAAAATATATTGAATAAGACTTAGGAATATCGTGAATATTATTTTTAATGATATTTGGAGACGAATTATCCGTTGATGCCACCGTAATTATAATATTTACGGGGGGAATGGGATTATTAACATATATAAATTATGTCATTGGTAACGATTTATCAATGCATTTTAATATTAACGAGTTTACAAGTAAGCTAATTCTAACATATTTTATATTACATGGAGTATATGAATTAATTAAATTAATTTTGTATATTCGGATTTGCTGTCATTATTATTTTTTTGGTCCACAAATAAGATTATCATGTAGCGAAGATTTATATGGACATGGGAAATTTTTGAATTTTATTAATTTTTCTAGTCACTTAATTGGGATTATCATTTTATTATTAGATATTATAATATTAGGAAAATTCTTAAGGAATACTTATGGAGATTACATTCATAGTATGAAACTAATTTCATTCTTTTTTGTGATATACGCGAGTACAATTATAATAATTGTTATTATAATATGTATTTGGTTATGTTTTAGTTATTCCCGACGGGTAAGAAATCGGGAAATTGTTATTGACATCTATCAAAATAGATTAAATGCGGGGAATTATTCACAAGAAAATGTAAATGCTATATTGGAACAATTACAAAACTATAACAGAAATTTGGAAAATACTTATAATCAACAAAGAAATTTTATTCGCGTTGCTTCTCAAGCTTTACCCATTTCTTCCTTCGTTAAAATTACATCTGATGATAATTGCCCTATTTGTTTAGAAAATATTATTGAACCCATAATCGGAGTTTGTAGCGATAAACACGCTTTTTGTAAAGAATGTGTAGCGGCTTATCGGACATCATGCTTAAGAAATGGTACAGATTTTATATGTCCTGTATGTCGTATTACATGGAATAGATAAAGTAATTAGATCATAATACTTGAAAATAGATATGTTTCTAGTTGGCATGCACCATGATAATGATAATAAATCTTACAAAATTTTTTACTCTATTATTTTTTGACAAGATTCACACATTACGTGTTTACAATCTTTCCAAGATACTTCCACAACCTCATCTCCTGAACTAATATGTTTAATCTCTTCTCCAGAACGAATTAGCTGTTGGGATCGCTCATCGACCGCTTTATTAATTTTTTCCCAACATCCTTTATCGCATTTTTTTATTGGAGCTTTAACTTGGTCTATCGTAACTTCTAGTATGTTTCCAGGTTCCAATACGGCTGCTGTATATTCGCTTTCACTTGTTTGTATCCAATCTGCGTAGAAGTTTAAAATATTATTTATTTCCATATCCAAATTGTAAGCATTGACTTTTTTATTCATTGACATAGTTTCACCATCTATATCTTTCCAATCACTGTTAAAATCTGCCAACCAATTATGAACTTCTATTTTTGAATCATAAATACGGACTCTATAACTTTCATTCCATTTAAGGATTTTATCTCGAACTACGAGTAATTCTCTTGGAGGTGTGTCTGACATTTTTATAAATATTGATTTTATTTTATTTTTATTTTTATTTTGTTTCAATTTTTATTTTAGATCATAATACTTGAAAGTAATAAGTAACATCATCTAAAAACCTGAAACTTTCTAATAAACCTGCTATTTTTGTAAAATGTTTATATTTAGGTCCTAAAACTAACATGATTGAATATAGCATTTCATTATCAGTTAATAAATCAATAAAATAATGGTAATATGCACAATTCTGTTTGTATAATTTTGGTAAGAAATCTTTTAATAATTGTTTTTTAGTATTTTGTGATGATATTAGGTATCCAAAAGATTTCATATTCATCAATTGTTCTATATCAACATTCTTCTTTTTAATAATTTTTTCAAAATTATTATCTATCTCTTGGAGTAAATCTATGAAAATATTTATGTTAAATGTTCTAATAACATTTGTATGATGTTTATATTTTTTTAAATAACTCGTGTAATGATCAGATTTTATATTTATATTTCTGTATTTAACTTGGGGAAAATTGTTTTTTGAGTTTATTCTAATTTTACTTTCAGGAGATGGATAAAATCCTAAACTCTCATACCATGATTTTCCTTTTTCTATTAATTTATACAATTTTAAATCATTTAGAATTGGATCATCAAAACATGGTAAACTTGACGCATCTTCTAAATCAACTCTTTGTATATTTGCTAATTTACATATATTAATAAAAATTTTTACTGTTTCTTTTCCTGATACTTTATTCTTTTGGGTATTACAATTATAATAAGGAGTAACCCAATTTATATAAGCATAATTCTTTTTGAATTTAGTTGTTGAATTATATAATGTTATATATCCACAATTCTCTTCAGCCTCAAAACTATTGGTTATATATAATGAAACTGTCTTTTCTTGATTATTTAATCCAATAAATAGTGGAATTGTGATCCCATTCTTTAACTTTAAGAATAAATTATAATAATTTGAATTTTTTATATCAGATACTATTGATAATTGCTTGTGTGAACGACTTTTATTAAAGTCTTCTTCATAAGAATCTATACTATTATCTAAAATTTTTGATTCTATATTTAATTTCTTTAATATCTTATTGTCTGTATTATTTAACAATTTACTTGCCGTTTTTAAATTGGAAATCTCTTCATATTCCTCATCAAAACTTTTAATATTTGAACTCTGGAATTTATCCTCTATAAAATAACTTCTGAAAAATTTATGTTTTTTTAAATTGTATATCTTATGTCCATATTCCTTACACAATGTTGTCATTATATCATATGGCGATTGATTTTTGAAATTATTATTTCTACTAAATCTTTCTATATCTTGCAACTGATCAATATTTATTGGAACCAAAGACATCGCTTATAAAAACATGATATTAAAGTTTTTAATTTCATGTTTTAGTTTTTATTTTAGTTTTTATTTTACTTTTTGTTTTAGTTTTTGTTTTAATTTTGTTGTTGTTTGTATGTTGTTCTAATATAATGATGGAAATTCATCCATGCTTTGAATATCGATAAAAACTTCTCTATTATTTTTCATTATAATCTTTTTTATATTCTTTGGAATTTTTTGGAATAACCGACGACAACAAGGACAAATTAAATTTTTTAGCTCAATCATACAACCACAACAGATGTAGTGATTACATTCCGTTTTAGCAACATAGTTGCTTTCCAAACAAATACAACATTCTTCCATATTATGTAATTTATACATATATTTTTTATAGTGAAAATATCCCTAAAATAGGTAAATGATCGCTTGTTTCTTGTCTCAAAGTTTTAGAGGGTTTAGGATTTTCCCGAGTGAAATTTACGATATGTCCACTAATTGATGTTATAGATTTAGTTGTGAACATATAATCGATTCTTGACCCTGATTCTTTATTATCTTTTCCATGAAATTCTGTATTATGACTATTAGTGATATTTGGAACATAAATTGTAGACTTATCTAATATATCTGTATAACCTAAACTTTGAATCTTTTTTATTGGCTCTGATTCACTGGTATTATTAAAATCACCACATATTATGACATTTTCTGTGTCATTGGACCAAGCAGCAACTGCGCCTATCTGTGCTAATTGTTCTGGGATGTCTTTTTTGTAATTATGATCATATAATGATTTCAAATGAACTCCTACTATCTTATATTTTTCTCCTAATATATTCATTGTTATACCTAATGCTCTATTGAGAGGAAAGTTCGGGATATTACTTACTTCACAAAATTGCTCAAATGTTGATTTTATTAATAATCCAACACCCTGATAACCCGTTTCGTCATTACTATAATATACGCTATATGTTGAACCAAACATATCAAATAAATTCTTTGATACACATTTTACAGCATCTAAACTTCCCATCTCCTGTAAAAAGCATATATCGGGATTCACAACACCAATATTCTTTGATACCAGTTTTAAGTGCTCGTTTTGAGCCAAAAATGTTTGAGGAATCGAATGTCCACAAGAATCTGTATTTATATCTTTCGGTAATTCTAAAAATCCCCACTCCACATTATATGTCATTATACGACATAACTTCTTCGAATTATCGACATAACCCCATAGCGGCTGACTTAAACTTAATCCCATATATAATTATAATTGATATTTGTTTTTTGTCTTTTCAATAATTCGTTTTCTATATATTTGAATATATACAAATATATGAAAGTATAAATAATGTAAAAAATAACAAATAAAATAATTTTGTTTTTATTTTTCTAAATATATAGGGATATATAAAAATTAATTTTTATATATTATTATTATAAATATGATTCATTCGAAATTACAAACTTTTAGCCAATGGATAGATGTAGATATAACAAATTCTCCTGTTAAAAAAAATATAAAAAGTATTATTGAAAATGATATGACAAAGAGTTCTCCTAATATTTTACAAAGTGTAAATAATGGGACTTATAGTCCTTATCGTCCATATTTAAGTGCTTTAGGTAATACTAGTTTAGATATACTTCATCAAGAATATAGTTTATCTCAAACAGCTTATGTCTTATTAGCTGCCGTGAAATTCAAAAATTTATTGAAAAAAGTTAAGAAGGATTGATAGGACGCATTGTAGGAAACAAAATTACTTCTTTAATATTATTTTTATTTGCTAAGAACATAGCTAAACGATCAATTCCCATCCCCCATCCCGCTGTAGGAGGTAATCCAATCTCTAATGCTTGACAAAAATCTTCGTCAAATGGTTGAGCCTCGGTATCTCCCTGATTCTTCTGTTTAATTTGTTCCTGGAACCTCTCTCGTTGGATTCTTGGATCGTTTAATTCAGTATATGCATTACAAACTTCATGATTGGCAATAAATAACTCAAATCTTTCCGTTAATCCAGGCTTTGTTCGGTGATTCTTAGCTAATGGACTCATGATAATTGGATGATTCTTTATAAATGTCGGTTGGACACATTGGGATTCCAGAAAATGACCTACTAACTTATCAAGAAGTCGGACATTCGTTCTTGGAGGAAGACACGTAATATCATGTTTAATACATTGATTATCCAAAAACTCTCTCGTCTCTTCAGACTCGTATGGGGTCGGTATTTTTTCTTTTAAACATTCTTCAAGTTCGGTAATCATATCGATCTTTCTAAAAGGTGGCTTATAAGATATAGTTAGTTTCTCTCCAGATGTTGTTTCATATGGAACCTCATAACTATTAAATATCTCTAACACAATCCTACTAATTATAAACTCCGTGAATTCCATCAAAAATAAATAATCCTTATATGCCCAATAAAACTCACATGTCGTAAACTCCGGATTATGAGTCAAATCAATCGATTCATTACGAAATTGCTTACCAATCTCATATACACGCTCAAATCCACCAACAATAAGTCTTTTTAAGTATAATTCCGGGGCTATCCTCATAAAAAGAGGGATATTTAAATCATTGTGATGGGTTTCAAATGGTTTAGCTGAAGCACCACCATGAATAGAATTTAACATTGGAGTTTCAACTTCTATGAAGTCATTATGATCCATAATTGTTCTTAGTTTTTGGATAATTAAAGAACGAATGCGAAATACGTGCATACTGTCAGTATTACATATGAAATCTAAATATCGTTGACGAAATCGGATCTCAACATCTGTTAAACTATTACGTACAGAAGGAAAACTTTTTAAACAAGGAGTTAGAATTTCTACAAACTTGGGAAGAATGGATAATTCATTGTGAAGTGAACGATGAGGATGTCCAATAATGCCAATTATATCTCCACGTTGTATTTTTTTAAAATCTTCGGAAAAGTTTTCTTTAATTCCATAAAACATTACATTTCCTAATACTTGCACTATAGCACTTTCACTTTGTATATTTATGAAAAATAGTTTTTTACCCGCGGTTCTAATACTAATTACTCGCCCCGCAATACCTTCAATTACTGATTCTTTAGTCTCTCCGGAATTCATCTCATTGTGATATAATTTATTAAATATCCTAATTGAATTTGTTGGATTGAAAACATGAGGATAAACCTTCTCACCCTTGGCTTCACGGTCAGATAATTTATCCAAATTATATTTATAATATTCTGCTTGATCCATGTAATATAATAATTATTATATATTATAATCTTATACTATTTCACTCTTTCCATGTTGGAAAAATTGAAGTATAATCTTAGATATATATATAAATATATACAGATTATGAGATATAAATGAACACTCTTGAAAAAAATTTTGTTTTAGATTCATATTCAAAAATTGCATCTCATTTTAGCATGACTAGAACTTATTTCTGGCCTGGGGTAATACATTTTTTTGATTATATTCCTAATAACGCAATTGTGGCTGATATAGGTTGTGGAAATGGTAAAAATATGGATGTTCCATCAAAATTTAAATCAGAAAATAAATCAGAAAATAAAAATATCCAATTTGTGGGATGTGATATTGTTCCAGAACTATTAGATATTTGTAAAGATAAATCAAAACATGTAATAAGAGCCAATAATATTTGTTTACCGTTTAGAAATAATTCATTTGATGCCGTATTAAGTATTGCTGTTATACATCATCTATCAAGTTTTGAATCTAGAAAAACTGCCGTTCAAGAACTTTTTAGAATATGTAAACCTGGAGGGGTTATTATGATCCAGGTTTGGGCTTTTGAACAAAAAACGAGTTATAATAAGGTTTTTACAAACATGGGGGATAATATTGTACCTTGGACTCTACAAACACGATTTAATAATGGAGAAGAGGAAATTAAAATAAGTAGATATTATTTTATACACAATAAAACAATGTTTCATGAATTGATTACAAATAGTTTAATGAAATTTGGAGTTGATTGTTATGATATTATTTCTTTCTTTTATCAAAGAGGAAATTGGGTTATCTATATTAGAAAAATTTATTAATTTTTTTTAGGAACTAAAATGTTCTTGTTAAATCAACATTAACGGTAGTACCAACAATTTTTAATTCAAATGTATTGCTTGTTCCACTCTTTAATCCAAATTGGAATCTATGTTCTATAATATTTGATGCTAAATCTTTGTGAATTGATGTTGATGCTGGACCTACTCCACTTGAAAGATCTAATGCATTAAAGTAAGTAGCAACGGAAGAATCTGTGTATGACATTTATATATATATAAACATATATTTAATTTTATTTATTTTTAATTTTAATTTTATTTTTTTATTTTATTTATTATTTTATTTATTTTTAATTTATTGTTGTATAATTTGGTTCTGTAATAGTTATTATAAAATTTTCTTTATCTTTTTCTTTTTTTTTATGATTATTTATGCATCTTATAACGGTGAATAATAAAATTATAAAGAGTATAATTGAAATGCCTATTGTTGCAAATTCTAAATAATTATTCATTATATACTTTAAGTTTATACATAAATATTATATATATTATGTTTTAATATACATATATGGAAATTGATACATATCGCACTGTAGGAAAAATCCATCGTGAAATACAGGATGAAATAAAAAAATATGTTAATCCTGGTACTAAATTGATTGATATTGCTAAATTCGTTGAGAGTCAAATTAGAGATAGAGAATTAAATCAATTAAATGATGGTATAGCATTTCCTGTAGGTTTATCGTTAAATAATGTTGCGGCACATTATACTCCTAATAATAATTCATTGGAAGTATATCGAGCAGAAGATATTTTGAAAGTAGATTTTGGTGTTCATATTGAAGGTTGTATAGTGGATGGTGCGATTAGTATTACTCATAATCCAGAATTGAAAAAATTAGTTGATATTTCTATAAAAACAACTGAACTTGCCATTCAGAACAGTGGACCAAATAAATCTTTATCAAATATTGGAAAAATAATAGAAGATTATATAATGGAACATGATGTTATGATAAATTCTAAAATGTATAATGTAAAAAGTTTTAGAGATTTATGTGGGCATCAAATATCACAATATAAAATTCATTCTGGTAAAGCTGTTCCTAATATCAATGTAATATATCCTTATCAAATGAAAATGGGGGAAATATATGCTATAGAACCATTTTTAACTACTGGACGAGGTAAACATTTCTATAATAATAATTATAATATGGTTAATCATTTTATGTTTGATTATAAAAAATATAAGGATCTGGAATCTGCCAAGAAACATGGATTTTCTCAAGGACTGAAACAATCCGATATAAACTTTTTAGAATATTTATATTATAACTTTAGAACATTAGCATTTTGTCCCAGATGGATTGAAAGTAGTTATGAATCCAATAATAAACAATTTAGAAATTTAATAAAAAAAGGTATTATTACTGATTATCCTCCTATTTGTGATTGTAAGGGAAGTTATGTTGCTCAACATGAAAAGACTATATATATTACCGATAATGGAGTAGAGGTATTGAATTAGTAGGTTTTTAATTTACCTCTAAATTCATTTATATCAAAGTATCCTTTATTTTTCATTATAAATTTCAATTCTTTTTGTAATCTATTAAAACATTTTGGACCTTCCATCATTAGTTGAGTTCCAACTTGAACTGAATCTGCACCGGCGAGTATATGTTGAAAAACATCTTCTCCTGTTTGTATACCACCACATCCAACGATAAAAATATCTTTTTTCAACAGTTTATAGAACATGTATATATTTGCTAATGCGGTGGATTTAATTACTCCTCCACCAATACCACCTAATCCATTTTTGGGTCTTATTGCAACCATTTCATTATATGTGTCAATAATTAGTCCATTTCCGATACTATTGATACAAGTAACAAAAGATGGATTATGTTTATTTATAATATCAGATATTTGTTCAAAATGTATTAAATCAAAATATGGAGGAAGTTTAATTCCATAACCATAGTTATTAAATTGATATTTCATAGTGAATTTATACAAAATTTCATCAATTAAAGAAAGATATTTATCTACCGCTTGAAAATCATAACCGATTTGAGGTTTGCCAATAATATTGGGACAAGACATATTAATTTCGTACATATTTTTCTGATTCGGGTCACTTTGTTCTAATAGATTACTGAATATTTCCAGTCCTTCTTCCATTGATGTCCCAGCAATTGAAATAATATATGGTTTATCAATCTTCTTATTTTTAATATAATCTGAATAAAACTCATGTCCTAAATTAGGGAGACCCATAGAGTTAATACTTATTGATGATTTCATATAATTCATATTAGGACAATACCATCTTGGATGAGGATTACCTTCACGAGATTCTAATGTGCAACTTTTTGTTACTACACAACATGATGAACTTTTAGATAATTCATCTAATTCTTCTTCGGTTGTACATTTTGCTCCAGATGCGTTCATAATACAACCATTACATTCAAATAATTTGGAATTTAACTTTAACATTCTTAACTATTAATTTTATTTTATTTTTATTTAGATTTTTTTAATTTTTTTATTTATTTGAAACCAACTTAAAAAATTGATGCCATACATGAGAATAATAAAAGATAAATAGTAAATCTTGATATTACTTAAATGGCTAATGATAAGCTAAATATATTAATTGAATCAGAAATAAATAAGATTCTTGAAAGTAAGAAGATTAAGAAACCTGAAATTTTTGCTTTGAAAATCGTTGAAAAGATCTATGACGATGTTATAGAATATTTGGATAAACCGAGATTTAAAATTAGAGTAATTGAAAAAGATGAACCTGAACTTGTTGAAGATCCGATGTCAGTGATCCCGAATTATGAAATTCCTGTTGCACGAAAAACATCTATTTACATTCCTGAACAACCTGAAGAATTAACTTGTTTAGCTAATAAATGGAGTCCAAAGGGACAATCTATTAGATGCGACAGATATAAACCCATGGAAAAGAAATATTGCATGATCCATCAAGATTATCGACCATTTGGATGTGTGGCATAAAATATTATACTAAATTTTTATAATAATATTGTAAATATAATTATAATTTATTTTATTGATTTACGAAGTTTGCGAGATTTGCGTGATTTTTTACGTTGTTGTTTTCTTATGTTTTTAGAAATGTTGCCTCCGGAGGGGGGAGGGCGGGCTTGGCGGCGCGTGGCGGCGGCGGCGGCGGCGGCGGTTTCTGCGGTTTTGGCGGCTTCGGCGGCGGCGGTTTTGGCGGCTTCGGCGGCTTCGGTGGCTTTTTTGGCGGCAGCGGCGACGGCTTCGGTGGCTTTTTTGGCTTCGGTGGCGGCGTTGGCGGCTTCTGAATTGAAACGTTGGGCTAAATTGACACGAACACGACCGGGATTGGAGATAGCTCTATTGGCTGTGTTGTACGCATTTTTTGCGCTTTCGGTGGCTTTTCTGGTGTAGTTGGCGGCTTCGTCGGCGGCGTCGGTGGCTTTGGTGGCGGCGGCTTCAGCGGATTTGGCGAGGTCTTTAGCGGCTTTGATGGTTGCGTTTTTTTCGGCATTGATACTGTCCTCCTTTTGGCCTTTTTTGTATTTGGAGGCGTAGATGGCGTTGGCGGCGGTTTTGGCGGCAGCGGCAGATTTGGCGGCGGCTTCGGCGGATTTGGTGGCGGCAGCGTCGGATTTGGAGGCTTCGGCGTTGGAAATGGTGGCGTTGACCATGTCGACGGCGGCTTCGGCGGCTTTGGTGGCGGCTTCGGCGGCGGCGGCGGCGGCTAAAGCTTTGGTGGTGGCAGTATCGGAGGCGGCGGAGATGGCGGCGGCGGCAGCGTCGGCAGCGGCTTTGGCGGCGGCGGCAGCGGTGGCGGCAGCGGCGGTGGCAGCGTCGGTGGCGGCGGTGGCGGTGGCTTTGGCGGCTGCGGTGGTGGCGGCGTTGGCGGCTGTGGTGGCAGCGGCAGCGGCTTCAGTGGCTTTGGTGGCAGCGTCGGCAGCGGCTTTGGTGGCAGCGTCGGCAGCGGCTTTGTCGGCAGCGGCAGCGTCGGCAGCGGCTTTGGCGGCGGCAGCGGTGGCACCGGGTACAGGTTCGCATGAAACCGAATTAGGTCCAACATTACATTCATGTGGAATATTTCCCCCTTTTTGTTTTTTATTTTTTCTACTATACTTTTTTTTCATTGTATCATATATTATATACACCTTTTAATATTTCAAATGCCGAATGTTATTAAATAAAAAACTACTTAAAAATTAAATACTTTTATATATTAAGGAATAATGATAATAAATGAGGTTACTTCCAATCTCAATAAGATTGTTTAGCAGTAGTATGTGAGACCCAAAGTCAAATAAAGCATATTATATTTTGCTACTCATTTCGTCCTTCACCAATTTATTTGGGTTAAGTTGGACCATCGTAAGGTGAAACTCCTTACTATTGATTTTACATTTTTTACAAATGAAGTAGAACACCGAATAATAGAATCCCAAAAACAAGTATTTATGTGGCTTGTTGAAAATCGGCGTTTGAAATGTTAAAAGGTGTAAAATAGATTTTATATTTGATATAAAATATTAACATGTGTAGGATAAATTATACTTAAAGGGTTCTTTAAGTATATTTGTTTTTTAGTTATAATAATTTATTTTCTTGATTTACGAGATTTACGAAGTTTGCGTGATTTATAAAGTTTGCGTGATTTACGAAGTTTACGAGATTTACGAGAATTTTTACGTTGTTGTTTTCTTTTGTTCTTGGAAATGTTGCCTCCTACTGCTCCTGATTTTGCATTACATATAACTCTACACGTATAATCTAATCCATCTCCATCTCCTGCTCCTGCTCCTCCTATTTTTTTATTATTTTTAGTTATATACTTTTTTTTCATTATAATATATAATTAGAAAAATATTATATATTTTTGAATATATAAAAGATTAGATTATACTTAAAGGGTTCTTTAAGTATATTTGTTTTCAAAATATAGTTAAATCTATTAATTTATAGTTTTTTAAGGTACTAGTATCAACACCTCATCCTATTTTCTTATTGTACTATACATTATAATTGTAAATATCCATCTATGTTGGATAAATTATACTTAAAGGGTTCTTTAAGTATATTTTAATGACATTTATTTCTTTTTTGTCGTTTTTGCAACTTTCATGCTACAATTACATTCAAAGTCCCCCTTATTAACCAATTGTTTTTCTATTTTTGTATCATCACTTCCTCCTTTTTTTTTCATTCTTAATGTTTTTACTATTTTTTTACCCATTCTATTATTATAATAGATTTAATTTATACTAAACATTTATTTTTATTTTTTATTTTTTATCACACGCTTGCGTCCACCAGATGATTTAGGACCACATGTACATTGATATGGGTCACCTGAACTTGTTCCTTTATTACAACTACAATTTCCCATCCATTTTGTGATTGTTGTTGTTTTTGTTGGAACTGTTTTTGTTATATCTGTTGGTTGTGGTGTTGGTGGTGGTGTTGGATCTGGTGGTGTTGGATCTGGTGGTGTTGGATCTGGTGGTGTTGGTGAGGTTCCTAATTTTTCTACTTTGTCTTTTAATATCTTTACATTTTGTAAGTCTGTTTGTAAATCTTTGTTATTATTGGTATCATCAAGTATATTAAACCCCATTTTATTAGCAAATGGATTTATAAAATCGTTTATTAATTTATTCGCTGGGTTTAATTTATCGCTTGGTAGTTTGTTTTTAGATTCTATTGTTTCTTTAAACAATTGTGTAATACTTTTTATAGTAACAATCATTAAAAGTTTAATAGGGTCATCATAAAATGGGTTAAATACTGTCCATATATTCACTATATTATTGTATATATCATTTGGAAAAAGGTTATTATTCAATTGTATATAATTGTCTTTGAGGTATTTGTTTATTTGATCGGATGCTTTTTGCATATCGTGTTTATATATATTATCTATTAGTGTATCTAGTAAATTCTGAACGAAGGGGTCTGCACTTATTACCTTATCTACGTCTGCTATTTCACTTGAAAAATCTAATCCTTTTTTATTTAGGTTTCTAATAATATAATAATAAACTACAAAATTAATATAATATCGGGATTTTGAAGTTTTTATATTGGAAATAATTTTCTTTAATTTCATAAAATTATCTAGTGTTGGGTTTTTGATAAATTCATTTTTAAATGCTTTCAATAAATTTAATAATTGAATATGGTCTGAATCTCCCATTGGTCCTGCTCCTCCTTTCATTTTTCTTATTACTTTCCTACGACTTAATCTTTTTCTACTTAATTTTTTTCTACTTAATCTTTTTTTACTTAAATTTTTTCTACTTAATCTTTTTCTTGATTTTTTCATCATTCTATTATTATAATAGATTTAATTTATTATATAAATTTGTCCCAAATACATATTTATATTTTTGTAAAAAGTTATATTATGGATTCTTAATCTATTTTCTAGATTTTCTTAATTTACGTGATTTGTTTTGTTTACGTGATTTTCTTAATTTACGTGATTTTCTTAATTTACGTGATTTGTTTTGTTTGCGGGATTTTCTTTGATTTCTAGATTTTCTGCTACGACGTTTTCTACCACCACCTAATCCCATTGATAACATGGGGTCGATTACCGGTTGAAGGGATGCTCCCAGTGCTGCTTGAGATCTTCTCATGGCTTCTTGGGATACTGCTCCCAGGGCTGCTTGGGTAGCTCTCCTGTTTTCTTCACTTTGGGTGTCGTCTCGGGCACCTATACTCGCTGCGGGTGGAGATACACTCGCTGCATCATTTCCAACTCTCGAGGGATAGATATCGTGAAATACACTACGATTTGACCCTGGTATAGTGTTTCCTCGGAGATCTACAAATTCTTGTTCTTGTCCTTGTCCTTGTTCCTGATTTCCTCCTTTAACTTTTCTTAAATTTCTTCTTATTACCATTTTTTTTATAATTATATGTTAGATATATTATCCGAAGTAATTATAATAATATTTATTCAATGAATGATTATTCTTTCATTAAAATGAAAGTTAAAATAATTAATAATAAAATAGAAGATTGTAAACATAACATATTTATAAACGATGAAAAATACAGAAAATATAAAAAATATATATTATCTCCTATAGAATACTATAATAAAAAATACAAAAAATATAATTGTATATCCAATCTAAAAAAACAACTAGATCTTTCATTACGAAAAAAAGAAATTGAATTGGATACATACGAAATATTGCTGGAACAATATGAATTTAGAGAAAAACATATGACACCTATGTTCGCAATGAATTCAGATCGATATGAACTAATAGTTAAAAATAAATTCTTTGTTAAAAAAGATATTTCCTTTATTCTTAATAAAATAAACTTATTTTCGGATAAATTGTTTAAATTGGGATTATATAACAATGGATACAATACAGATATAAAAAATCAAATTATACAACATTGTATCAACAAACTTGGAGAAGTGAAAAATAATATTGGGAAAAATAAAACGAGTCTTATATCATTGCAAAAAAATACTTTACTATGTCTAAATATTTTATATAACATTCCATATTTTTATGATTATTATAACTTATACTGCGCGATCAAAAGCTTAATTGGTCTGAAAATATCTAATATTGACTTTTTTGAAATATTCTATTTTGTGAATCTATTCTATTATCTACAATTAAATATTAAATTTACTTATCAAAAACTATTACATAAATTATTAAAAAGCTTCCCAATTGAAATTGTTGAATTGATTTTTGATAAATGCAAATTTCCCTCAGATGATAATATAAATTTTTATATTTACAAAATATCATACAAAAAAGGAAAATATATATTAGAATTAGACTACGATGCTCTCTTAGATTATATTACAGAAAATGATTATAATAAATTACATAGCGAAATCTTTAATAAAATTATTTCAGTCTTTGTTAATAAAAAAAAATCCTGCAAAAAAAGAATTTTTGATATGTTTATATTCATCGTTTACTTACATATAGGAGGATGCCCATTGTATAATTGCCGTAAAATGTTCCTCACTAAAATTAGTGGGAATATATCATTCCTGGATTTTACTAACATATTACAAGATACTAAACATATATGTGTATTCAATACAAATATATCCGAAGAAGTAATTTACGATAATGTAAATAAAAATTTAATTAAACCCGGAATTGATACCTATCAATATAATTATTACCTGAATAACGATATACTTAGCTTTTTCGTCTAATTACAACATCTTTTGAAAACTCTGATATATATTCTCATTTCTAAATGCTAAATAACTCGTAAATACAGCTAAAGACGCTAATATTATTGTTCCTATATGTATCATGAAATTAATATAACGATCATCTACTAACTCCGGTAATACTAAACTATAATATGCCCTTACTATATTCTCTGATTGATTATATACAAGGGTTAACATGATTAATCCTATGGATAAAACTTTTAATAAATGCTTGGGAGTTAACACCAATAATAATGTAATTACAATTGATAATATACAAAATACCAAAGTATTAATCAAATGTAATATTTGCTTTTCCGATAATCTAAATAATCTTTGTAATAAATTTATTATATTTTTGATTATTTCTATTAACATGTTTATATTATACAAGATTTTATTTTTTCCGGTTGAGAATATGAATCATTAAACGATTAATATTTTCCCTATATATTGTGTCCTTTTTAAATGCTTTGTATAATTCAATCTGGGATTCCTCCATAAATTGAGTAGCCAATTTATAACTACTTTCTATATGCTTCTCAAATTCATATTTTACCAATTTTGCCTTGATTTTTTCCTTTTTTATATTATCCTTCTCTATCAATGATAAATATATAGATAAATCTGACGATTCCTCCATGGCAAATATATATGGAGCAGTAACAATCCCCTTGATTATATCATTAAATACGGGCTTACCGGTATCTTCCTCCTTCCCATTATAATCTAATATATCATCAGTTATCTGAAATACTATACCAATATTATTACCTATTATCTCTAACGATTTTAACTGCTCTGGAGTAGCATCACACAATTTACCAGCTATCCTCATTATCCAAGAAACAAAATAAGATGTCTTGTCAGTTATATTCTGAATATAAGTCTTGATCCCTATCGGTTTATACACATTTTTAAATTCATTTACTTCTCCACGGATTAATCTCTGGGATAATTGGAGACTATCTGATATTATTGACTCATCCTTTATTGATTCAGTATTTATTAAATTTTTTATACTCTCCATTACCAAATAATCACCTAACATTACAGCTATCTTATTACCAAATTTATGATTCACACTTTCCTTTGAACGCCTCATATCCGCGTCATCTATTATATCGTCATGGATTAAACTTGCTAAATGAATCAACTCAATTGATACACACAACGATATTATCTTATCTTTTGATATTTCAGATTTATTCTCATTAATTATTAAATTGTATATATAAATTACTAATACACTTCTTATCATTTTACCAGGATTCATAATACTATACTTTAATGATTGATACAAAATATCCTCCTGAATATTATTATCATATTGACTGAGAATGTTTAGTAATCTGCTCTTCACACAATCTATATCATCAGATACATAAGAAAATATATCACCTATATCAGAATCTACCTTGTATTTGTATGACTGGGTTATATGGAAATTCATGTAATTTAATATATTCCCATAATATTTACTACTGGAAAATTTATGATCCTGGATTATATCAAGCGGAATATAACATATTGTATTATACATCTTTTTAAAATCATCATTATAATATTCAGCATTGTGGATTAATCCAACACCAATTATGTTTATTACAATAGAAGTAAACATTTTTAATATAGAACTATAATTATTAGATGATAACACATAACTGTCGGACATGTAATCCTTATATTCTTCCAATATCAATAACATTTTATAAACACATGATTCATATTTATCAATATCATTTATCTCAGGATTAAAATAATCTATTAAACTATTTGAATTTTTCTCTTTAATATCCTTCTTAATATCTATTAAATCATCCAATATTATAACTATAGATGCAGTACTATAGACAAACTTCTCTAATTTCGAAGTATTCAACTCAGGATACAATATTTTGAAATATTCGGATATTAATTCTAAACGATTTTTAAAATGATTTTTTATTTTTTCGTCTTTATCCAACTTGGATGATTTAAGCTCATTCTCCCTTTCAAATATTCTTTCTACATAAGTAATAAAATTTCTCATCGTCTCATTTTCATTCAATAACCGTGTTCTTAAATAATTTAATGTCGCATTATTATTATTATTATTATTATCTACCAGATTATCAAGACAATTTATATACAAAAATCCATATACATCAACACGATATAACTTATTTAAATTCTCGTTCTTAAAAATATGGTTTAATAGAATACGAGATAATAAACTAATAAATGTCTCCTGGATTACAGATACATTTATAATCTCTCTCGTTGCTATATAAATCTCGTGAACAACATCAGATAACTCAATCATATAACGATCTATATCACGAAAAAATATTGTAATATACTCTTTATCTATGTTATATAAATGATGGAATAATGTTATTAACATCTCATTTTTATGGAAATAATTTATCTTCTCACCATCCAAATGATCCTTTATAAATAATTCTATAACGTCTTTCTCAAATTTGGATATTTTTAATTTTGTATATAAATTATTATTAGTAATCTTCACATTATATAATTTGTCTAAAAATACCTTAGATACTATCTCAATACTCATTTACATACAAAAAATATTATAAATTACTATTATTATTATAATTATAATAATTTTATATTATAATAATAATTAAATATAAATTTAATATAAATTTAATATAAATTTTATTTACATAAATTTTATTTACATAAATTTTATTTTATTTTATTACACGTTTTACTCTTGATCATAAATAATATTATGGACGTTAAGAGTATTTACACGCCCCATTCTCTGGGCACGCCCAATAATTTGGGTTTGGATGTGTTTTTTCATCTTATTCATTACAATTATATCGGTTGCTTCTGTAAGTTCAATACCTGCACCATTATATTGCGAATTTAAATATATAACCTTGATCTTTCCACTTTTGAATTCCTCAATCGCCTTAACGCCTCCAATCCCCTTGATTGGTTTGTATGTAATTTCATGTTTTTTCATTACAGAAGTTAGATTCTCACCAAATTTATCATACATAGAATAAATAATGAATCTACCATTCTTATACCTTTTTAGAATAATATTCATGACAGTATCTATCTTATCTAAAGACGATTTATATGTCTTTACATTACCCTTGTCCTCGGATAAGATAATACTTTCTAAAGATTCACTCTTCTTCATTTCTTTTTCTTTCTCTTTTTCTTTTTTACCAATTTTTACTATATTTAGGTCCTTCATATCAATAAATGTCTTACAATAAGGACAATGTCCATTACGATTCTTCTTCTGTTGACTCGTAATCCAATTAAATATACAACTCGCACAATAAATATGCTTACATTTTAATACAGTTGGATTATTATAAAACCCACAACATATACCACATAATTCCTCCTCCTTGTTTATTAACTCTAATACCCTCTTCTCAAATATTCCATCGTTATTACTCTCCTTGATAAAGATTTTCTTGATCTCCTGAATAGCAACATCCTCACTAATAGAACCATTGTATTTATCACTGAGAATATTCTTTATACTAAAATCACCATCCTCGGAAAATTTACTCTTGATCTCATCCCAGATCTTAATACCACATAAACTACCCCTTAGAATCTTAACCTTCTCTTCCAATTCTTTTATATTAGTATTAATTGATTTAATCCTCGCATCTTTAATTATGGGAGATATATCCAGTATATAAACATATTCCAATTCCTTTTTCTTGTTTTCAATCTGCCTTTCAGAATCGTTGGTCAATAATCCAATCAAATCATCCTCGGATGAACTTTGACCACCAATACTTTTAATCGCACCTTCATAATCACCTGAATTTAACATCTCTACTACACTTGTAGAAAGAATCTTCTGACTACAAAGATGCCATCCAGTTTTTACAATGTTGGGAGCATGACAGATATAATTATGAGTAATATATTCTGGCAATTTGAAAGATTGCTCTAGATATTTTTCATTGTTTTTAATAATTAACTTGTAATATGAACTTTTATCACCCTCATTAGACATATATCTATTTATTTGTCCAAATATAGAAGATATATTTTTACATTTCGCAAATGGAAGATTACTATAACTTGCAGTAATAAACCATGAAAATTTAGATTTAGGAACGTAAAATCCTGGAATATTAATACTATCTGCTTCATCAATGATAATACGTTTCCATTCGGTACACATTTTAATCCCTACAAATATTAATAATTGTGATAGAAAATCTTTAATAAATGTTGATGATACCAAAATAATATCATACTCATCTAAACGCTCTTTAATTTTCTTACGGGTAATTTCCCGATTAGAAACATCATCCCATGAAGGAAGCTTGTCATTTTTAATTATATTGGTGAAAATATTGTAATCACGCTTCTTGGAAATTGGTAAATATTTTAAACTTGTATGCTCTGTTATCGTTTTCTCCCATTGCTTAAATACAGCACCAAATGGAACAACGACTAAAGTTGTGTTCATATAATTTTCATATATTTCCATTTTATTTAAATGAATATCTTGATACTCATAAAAATTAAACTTACTCTCCTCAGCTAATTTAATCCTAACAGATGGTTCATCAATGTCATTAGACACAATAGCACATGCTGTTATCGTTTTTCCAAATCCAGTTTTGTCTCCATCGCACGCAAAATTTGTATAAAATTTATGAAACAATTTTTCATCCTCCCCTTCATATTGATAATAAAATCCTTTATCCTTCTCCATCTGCATCATTCTATATAATTTTGTTAATTGATGAGGCTTGAGAGGAATCTTGATCTTGGAAGGCTGAGTAATACGAATATCAGACTCATTTAAATCAAAACCATATACTAAATGGTTTCCTATATGGGAATAATGTCTTAAATCCGCATATGTCTTAATTATTTTTACAACTTCTTGTCCTTTAGGTATATATTGCATTATTATCGTACATTAAAAGGTTTATTAATTTATTTTGTTATATCAATTTTTTTATGCAGCTATACAACTGGTATAATCGCAAACATATTCATTATTCTATTACAATATATATAAAATATCTGCCCTATTGATAATACAACATTATCATCATAATTTATTCTATCTTTATTATATTTAACACCATAATACGCATTGGGAAAAATTATGTCGGAATCTAATAACCATACATGTCCACGTCCAGAATTTACAGATTTAACCGGAAATACTACCACGTCATCAGGATTATCTATTATTACTTTATCCATTGTTATCTCCAATTCGTCAAATAGGGGACTATCAGGTACTATCTTATCATATATTACATTACATATATAATTATATATACACATACTATTATATAATGATATAAATTATTATCAAAAATTATTTGGATAATATTACATAAAATGGAATAGAATTGTATTCTTCATTAGACTACAATCGGGAATTGGACCTGGTGGACGAGGCTCCAAAGGGTTAAGAATGTCTAACCCATCTATTATATCACGGTCTGACAACTTATCGGTCAGGAGTTCATTTTCACGTAGACTCATAACAAGGTTTTTAGTGAAGGAAACTTCTGGATCTACAGAATATTTACTAACTTGGGTAACACGACTAGGATAATTCCAACAATGAGGCTTGTCATCAAATATAATTGTATTCTCTCCATAATATTCTGCCTTCTTATAATATAACCAACTTGGATCACCAGCAAGATGACATTCATAATTGTTAATCAATGTTTTTATATTAGGATCTGAACTGGAAAATAATTCTCCGACAATACCAAGGTCATTCGCATACATATTAACCCAATCAAGGATTACACGAGACTGCTCCACAAATATCTGGAAAGTACACAAATGATACTCTATATTGTGCAGCTTCTTCATATCACTCAAAAACTTAAGGAATTCATCAAAACCATTACGACATGACAATTTGAAACAAGGATATAGTACTTCACGGATTTCTTCGTATGTAAGAGGACGTTTCAACATATTGGTATCTTTAATTTGAAATTTTTGGTCATATACCTCCTGAGGGAAACTCCCATTCATTATAATCATTTTTTCCATCAACATCTGATGCCACATAGATAAATATCCAAAAATACCTAATGTATCATCTATATCAAATACAATTCTATGAACCGGGGATTCTACCAGTTCTATCATGGAGGTTAATATGTATATTATAAACCAGAGATTTATTATATTCAATTTTTATTCAATTTTTATTTATCTTATGATATATCATGATGACTGATGACCTGCGTAATATATTAGATAAAGTTAATCACCTATCTATTGAAAATTTGAATATCCTTTATCAACAAACTAATAAAATACAAACCGAACAAAATAATCTTAATAATATTAATGATAATCTTTCTATATCTAAACATCTTCTAAACAGCATGACAAGCACATTCAAAAATTTACAAACTAATACCATCGGGAAAATTAAAATACGCAAAAACAAAAGTAAAAACAAGAATAAAAACAAAAACAAAAATTTGAATGCAAATTTGAATGCAAATTTGAATGCAAATTTGAATGCAAATGGAAATATGAATGAAATTATAGATAATAATGATCAATTGGACGAAATTCTTAAAGGATTAAAAACAGTCAAAGAGATAAACTACGAATTCCAAAGAGAATTAGATAAACAATCTATCATATTAAACGAAAATATAAACCTTGTTGAGAAAAATCAAGATGATATCATTTCAAATATTCATAAAATTAATAATATCTCGTGATATTTATTTTTCTTTGTATATCTTATATATAATGCTAAAACTAAATATTTGGATTTTACTCCTTTTGATTATTGTTTTACCTTGCATCAATAAAAATATTGAAGGCTTCAAATTAGCACCTGGAACCAGACAAACCCTATCAAATACGCCTTTCCTCAAAGAAGACCAATATACTCAAAGAGATAAATATATGGATGACTACATCATTTCCTCATTGAGAAATATTAGCAACAAAAATAATGGTAATATTTGGAAACCATAAAATAATAAATTAAATTATATAAAAATATGTATATATATTGAAATATATATTTATTTATGACCTCTTTTAATATTATTGTTGCTACTTGCAGAAATTCACCAATCTTCGGCGAAGGAGGAATCGGATATAAAGGAGAACTCCCATGGCCAAGAATTAATAAAGATATGGCTTTCTTTAAAAAAGCAACTACAAACTCCAAAAATAATGTCGTTATAATGGGGAAAAATACATGGAATAGCCTGCCAGACCAATATAAACCCCTCCCTGATAGAATAAATGTGGTAATCAGCACTACTATGACACAATCGGAAATCAATCTGTACGAATCAGATAATGTTTTACTTTTTGATAACTTTGATAAAGCATTAAATCACTTCAACGAAGATGATAATATTTGGGTAATTGGTGGAGCTAAATTATATCAAAATACTATTTCACACGAAAAATGTAAATTCGTCTATATCACCAAAATTTATAACAGATACTTATGCGATACACACTTCACCTCTTCACTTACGGAAAACAACTTTAAAGAAATTTTCCGTTCAGAAAACCTTTATCAAGATGAAGTCCAATTCAAATTTTGCATCTATAAAAATAATAATAATATCATGGATAGTATTTTTCCATATATAGAGTATACAAATACAATTAAAACATCGGCATTTACCGATTTTCAATCAATTAAACAAGAAAACCAATACCTTGAACTAATGCAGGATATTCTTACTAACGGGAAATCACGCATTGATAGAACCAATACTGGAATCATTAGCGTATTTGGTAGACAATTACGCTTTGATATTAGAAAAGAATTCCCGATCCTAACAACTAAACGCATCTACTGGAAAGGCGTAGTGGAAGAACTTATCTGGTTCCTAAAAGGAAATACGAATATTAATCACCTCATTGAAAAAAACGTACATATATGGGACGGAAACTCCACCAGAGAATACCTGGATAGTATTAATCTTTTGGATAGAGAAGAAAGAGACGCTGGTCCAATCTACGGATTCCAATGGAGACACTTCGGAGCGGAATACACTAATATGCACGCTAATTATCAAGATAAAGGCATAGATCAGGTTAAAGATTGTATTAATCTAATTAAAAATAACCCAACAAGCAGAAGAATTATTATGAGCGCTTGGAATCCACAAGCTATGAAAGATATGTGCTTACCTCCTTGCCACGTTATGTACCAATTCTACGTTAATGAAGATGACGAAGTCTCATGCCATATGTACCAACGTTCCGCAGACGTATTCCTGGGACTGCCATTCAATATCGCGTCTACGGCATTACTCACTAATATTATGGCTAATCTTACAGATAAAAAACCAGGAGAAATTATCATCAGCCTGGGAGATACTCATATCTATAATAATCATATTCAACAATGCAATACACAACTAGATAGAAAACCACGACCACTCCCTAAACTAAATATTAATAAAAAACTTGATTTAGATACTCTACATTTTGATGATTTCCAACTTAACGACTATTCTCCATATCCCTCTATTAAAGCCCAAATGGCAGTTTAGTTTTACTATTTTATCTTTTTATCCCATCATGGGGTGAAAAATTTAGTTATCAAGGGTTACTTTAGTAACCCGATATTTGAGCGCTTGCGCTCAAATTGATAACAAATTTTGAGGGGCGCGCCCCTCTATTATATTCCTTACTATAAAAAAATTGATATACAATTTTGTTATTATTTATATAAAGTAAATAAAATGCAAGCCATCAAAGATGAATTCATTTGCTCAATTTGTCAAGAAATTTCTAATATTCCGGTTAAAAATATAATTTCTTGTAGTAATTGTCATTATAATATTTGCTTCAATTGTAGTATAAGTTTATTTCAATTGTACAAAAGAGGCCACCACAGGGATGAAAGTGTAAGATGTCTTATTTGTAGGGGAAACGAAACTAAAGTTTTACTAAAATACTTAAAATTTTATCATATTAAACCCGATATTACTAAAATGAAAATATTGACCCTGACAGGACATACTTCCGTATGTAATCTGGAAAAATATAATTATACTACTTATCAAGTTGAAGATAAATGTGAGTTTAAAGGAACACCTACAGAAGTTTGGGAACATGTTAATCATAATTGTGATTATATGTTTACTAAGTGCTCTTATGATAAATGTAAAGTATTCGGACAAAGATGGTATATTAAGACACACGAATTAAATTGTCCCTATAATCTTATCTTATGTAATCATTGTGGACGTAAATTTACTCCAAATACTATGAAAACTCATTATATTAGAATTATGGAAAAGTTTAGTCATGGGATTTTTCAAGAAATTCATTATATGAAGATTTTTATGCAAAATTATGATAATAAATATTTGACTAAACAAGAATATTTGGTAGAAAATATTGACAATTTAAGTGCGCTTTTTAATAATTGCACTACTAATCTTCAGAAGAAATTACGTCATGATGTGCCCTTTCAATTCACGGAAAGTGAAGCAAATTTATTCTCTTAAGTTAGTTTAACTTAAAGAATAATAATATATATTATTCTAATGAAAGCTATTTGTTATATTGATTCCGATAACTCAGAAGCTAAAAAAATTTTACCCATTCTTGATTATTTATCAGAAGATGAAAATTTAACAATCATGAGTAGAAAAGCTTATGGTGATTTTTGGAATAATGTAAATTGGAAAGAAGTTTGTCTAAGAAATAACATTATTCCGGTATTCTCTAAATCTCATAGTGGAACCAAAAATTCAACCGATATGAAACTAGTTATTGACGCACATACAGACTTATTGCAAAATAATTGTATTGAAGTTTTTGTTATATTCTCTAACGACTCAGATTTTGTTCCTATTTCTATGGAAATTCAATATTATGGTAAAGAAGTTTGGATCGTCGGACATAAAAACAATGTAAGTAAATCATTACTTAAATTATGTAATAAATTTATTGATATTGACCTAGGAAATATACATAATAACGTTACCAAAAAACTTAATGATAATCTAAATTTAATTTTTTATGCTGATAAAAAAAATATAAGACTATCGGTAATTAGAATGCTGCCACAATTTACAACAGGCGACCTTAATCCTAAATTATTTGGATATTCTAAATTTATATCATTCATTAGAAAATATATTCAACATCCTTATTATATTGAAATGAAAACTAATAATGACGCATGGATTTGTAAAAATGGAATTTAATAATAAATATATATCGCATCCTTTCTAACACTTTCAACCTTTTTTATTATCTCATCTTTGAAATTCCACGTTATCATCAATACAGCTAATTTATCGATGGAAGATAACACACTCTTATCTTTTATTAATATTTTTGAACCCGGAGTATATAATCCCTGTTTAGCTTTACTGTCATCTACTATGAATTTTATTTGTTTATTGGTTAAATTTAAATAATTTAATAATGTATTTCCCTTCGCAGAAGCACCATATCCTACAATGGTATATCCTTGTTTTATATGATTCAATATATTTATCTTAAAATCTAAACATTTCTGTTGACATATATTCGAATATCGAGTATATGTATCAATATTCATTAAACCTATGTTTCTCTCCTCTTCTAATAATTCATGTAAATTAGTATTGGGCTTTTCTACTCTTCCTATCTCAAATAAATAACTGACTCCATGGATAGGAGGCTTGGTAATCTTGTTGATATATAAACCATTACGATTTACTATATAATTCATTGAATTTATATTGAAAAATGATAAATGCTCATGATATACAGTATCAAATTGATTATCTCTGACTAAATTAGCTTGAGATACTTGAATATATAATCGCGTCTTGTCATTCATTAACAATTTACATGACTCTAAAAATTCATTTATATTATCGGTGTGGGCAAATACATTCTGACATAATATCACATCAACAGTATTATACCTTTCTTTTATCTTCTCCGATGTTTCTATATTCCAAAAACTACAATATATGTCACTCTTTTTAGAACTATATTGATATAAATTCTCCGCAGGATCTACACCTATTGTAACCCAATTTTTTTCTTTAAATATATTTAACTGAGAACCGTCATTACACGCAATTTCTACTATTGTTCCACTCTTACTATCGGATATAATATAATCTGATAAATTATCAAAATATTTAACTAATGTATTTGAAGTTCCACTAACATATATATAATTTTTATATAATATATTTGGATTTACGACTTCACTCAATTGTAAATGATAACATGTATTACATAACATTAGTTTTAATGGGAAAGATTCAGATTCTAATAAATTATTTGTAAAATTATTTGCTAATGGCTGCTCTCCCAGATCTAATATACATTTAATATTTTTATTATCACATACACGACATTGGGATTTTCTTACACTTGAAAACACATAATCATAATATATATCATTAAATCGAGGTTGATTTATTATAATAGTATTATCTAATATACTATTTACTATGGATTCTATTGTTTCTGTAAACTCAAATTTAAATTCTTTTTTAAATTTCTCACAACATATATTAAAATCATAAGTACTTGTTTCTAATTTTACATTACTGATTTCAGTTTTTACCTCGTCTAAATATATACACTGAGTATTTGTTATTCTTGCTACTTCATTTCCAATCTCTTCAACATTACTATTAAATGAAGCCAAATTATATATACCCGCATTCTCTTCGGTACCCTTCTCTATTATTGTCTCTACGGCACGACACAAATCTTGAATCCCTAATATCGGACGTCTAGTTTGCTTAGAATACAATTTAACTACTTTATTTTTTATCGCATTATTTGTCATGGCATTTATCATTATATCATTACGAAAATTAGGAGAATATCCATTGACGGTTCCAAGTCTTAAACCATATATTTTCTTCTTATAATCTTTGATTATCTCAATTGCATATATGTCTAATATCTTTTTTGTTAAATCATAGTAATTATGAGAATCATAATTTGTATACTCTTCATTTACTGTCTCGTTTTTAGTATCTCCATATACACTTGAAGAACTTGCGTAGATTATCTTTTGGGAGGTACATAATTTAAAAATTCTTAACAAATTATTTACATTATTTTCTATACTTGAAAATATATTATTACTTGATTTCACACTAGAATTACCTGCAAAATATAAAATAACATCATATTGGGATAGAAATTCCTGACTTATATTTTTTATATTTCCATTTATTATATTTCCATCATTACTATTCAAGTCTAATATTGTTATCTTATTTTTATTTTTTAATCGTTGGGATAACATAGTTCCTATATATCCACATCCTCCGACTAATAAAATATTATTCATTTAATAATATTTTAATATAATTTTTATATTTATTTAACGAAATTGTAATATTTATTTAACGAAAATTTAATATTTGATGAAAACCATTGGGACGTCCTGTCTTCTGAATACCTACCACATCAAATATATCAAAAATTACCCTCTCCTTTACTCTGGCATATCTTGGATCAGGATAATTATTGGGATTCATATTGGGACCCTTATTAAATTCTAAAATATATGGCTCTAAATTCTTATCAAATATTACATCAATACCAAATAATTGGAAACTCGTTGATTGATCTACATTCTTGAAATTACATAATTTAACATCTACAGAATTTGCTACCATTTTTACTTTTTTTAGGATTTTCGCAAATACCTTATCTGAATCTTGATTTCTTATATGTCCCTTGAATTCAGATACTGTTAATGGATTAACACTATAGATTTTCCCATCAAAATTATAACTTGTTATTGTATTCTCCATATTTGTTGTTGAGGGATCATACTCTTTGGCTGTATATATACATATCCCATCATCATGTAAATAAAATGTCTTCTTTTTATTCTGACATACAATCAATACATATAATCGTAAATTCAATTTTCTACGGTTTATAGTATATACGTTGTCTAAATACTGTTGCACTACTATATAATTATCTTCATGTCCTTTTAATATATCAGCAAGATTATGAGTTAATTTTAATCCCTTCTTCGCCTGTTCCCTATTCTTCATTATATATAACTTCCCCTCCTGAAAATCACGCATCAATAAATCCATATCATTTTTGTCACCTAACACCCATGTCTTAGGCATGACAGTCTCCGCCCCTTTTCTTCCATATTTATTCACTAAATGGACCCATATTGATCTCTTACTAACTATATAATCACAACCCGGAATTGCGAATAAATATTGATTTGGGCGTGTAACACCTAAATCTTTTAATTGGCTATCAGACGTTAAATATCCACAAGGCATATAAATGTCTCCATTGTCTGATTTATGTTTTATTTTATTTACTTCTAAAAACTTTTTATATAAATTACGTGGTTGACGATCACATTTTTTTTCTGTAAACCATGTTATTGACATATTATATTTATTAGTGAGATTTTAATTCTCCAAATACTACCATTATCATCATTGTAATATTATAATTATATATCCTATGTAAGATATTGTATGAATCTCCCATTGTGTAATTGAATAATAAAATTGAAATAAATTTTAGTTAAATTTATTAATAATGAATTGTAATGAATGAATTACATTCAGAAGGAAATATTTTATATAAAGAAAAAGAATATGAAAAAGCAAAAGAAAAATGGTTATTATCTTTACAAAAATATAAAAATAATAAAAATGATGAAATGGTGAAAAAAATATATTCAAATTTAGCTCAAGTATTCTTAAAATTACAGAATTATGATAAGGTAATAGAATATTGCAATGAGGGTCTTCATGTTGGAAAAGATAAAAAAATAACAGATAAATTAATAGTAAAAAAAAATATAGCAAATACGGAATTTAAGATTATTAAAAATTCAAAGATAAATTTATCTGAAAAAAAACCATCATGTATAGATATAGATATATTACAATTATTTAATAAAGATTATATAAACGTACCAATAAATAGTTATTATACATCAGATAAAACGAAAAGATTTATAGGAGTGTTGAATGTATTAACGTGTATATCAGATCAATAAAATCGCAGAAATCGCAACCTCTACGATATTTTAAAGGGAATTGATCAACCCCTTTGTTTTGATTAATATATTTCTAGCTGCTTGGTAGTCTCTTTCCATTTCAATATTACATTTCAGACACCAAAACATTTTACTCGAACCTATAAAATGATTTAAGTTTCCACATTTCCCACATGTTTTTGTTGTATATTCTTCTGTTACAATATGTATATTACTATTATATTTCTTCCCTTGATGAATTAATTTTTCTTTGAATTTATAATGGGATAGTAAATTTAACATTCGATTATTGTATTTACTTAAATTAGTATGTAGGTGTTTAGTTCTAAACTTTGGTATTATAACATTATCAAAACTATTACATAAGAAAGAGCTTACTTTCCATTGGAAGTTTTTTACGATGTTCAAAACTTTGGTTCTCAGTTTATCACATCTAAAACTTAATTTATTTTTTATTCTTTTTTGTTTTATCTTTGTTATCATAGATTTTAATTTATCTCTTTTTAATTCTAAAGATAAAATCTTATTTTTAATTTGTTTATTTCCAATATCTCCAACTAATCCTTCGGGTGTATAAAAACTTTGGAATGTTCTTATTCCAGGATCTAAACTTATTACATTATTTCTTATTTTATTACTTTTTTTTATACTACTTTTTGTTTTCGTAAAAATAATATAATATGACTTTCCATGTTTTTGAATCACCACATCATTTTCTGGTACATACTCATTATAATTCTTATATTTATTCTTAACTTTTAATTTCGAATTTTCTTTTAATAAAGATGGAAATAAATGAAGATTTTTAATCGCCCTGCTATCAACATAAAATATTTGTTTTTTATCACGCTTTTTTTTATGTTTAATATTAAATTTATTTATAGTGCCATTTTTTAATTGTGTAAATCCTGTTTTTATAGATGCACATGTTGCTTTTATTGCTAATTGACGAGTATCATAAGGTATCGTAGTCAACCAATACTCTAAATCAGACTTGTTCATGTCTTTATTATTTTTCATTATTAAAGGACGTGCTGATATTAGTGATAATGGAAATTTTTCTTTTTGATAAAGAGTAACAGTTTTATTATATAAATATCGTGTAGCTCCAAAATAAGTATTAAATAATTTTTTCTGTTGCGATGTTGGATAAAATCTAATTTTTCTGGAGTAAGTTATATCTTCGCATTCCATGGAATTTGGAGGTGTAGTAGGTAATAACGGAAATAAACTCGTCTGTAAATTCTTCTTCTGGTGATGAATCTTCTTTATTTGACAAAACTCTAAGTTTTGTATTGAAGTGTTGACATAAGTAGAGTATGAACTCGTATCCAATTCTTGTAAGTCTGTCAGGATGGGCAATGGCAATTTCTTTGACAGTTCCATTGAGTATTGATTCCACCAAAAACAAGAATCCTTTTCTTTCGAAGTTAAATCCACTCCCAATATCTTTAATGACTTTGTATTTAGGAAATTTTTCTTTAACGAATTTAATTTGTCTTTTAAGATCTTCTTTTTGTTTTGAGGAAGAGACTCTAACGTAGATAATGCTTTTTCTAATTGGTGGAGATTCATTTGAAGATAAGATTTCATATCTACGGTGTCCCCCGGAAGTAGTAATGAATCTAATTTTTTCAGAAAGTGCCCATTTTCGTAAAGTTTCTTTAGAGACATGATAATATTTTGCAGCTTTACACGGAGTGACAAACATTTTTTTATACCTGGAGATTTAGGTGGCATTATAACAATAAATATTAAAATCTATTTAAATATGTTTAAATAAATTAGGGTTGCGAATTCTGCGATTTTTGTCGACAGT
>Ga0114933_10000765_pt1 | contig 37746 bp, 63 predicted proteins | sample 4SBtaG_FD_89691 | JGI IMG/M metagenome (GOLD analysis project Ga0114933, IMG submission 89691) | Deep subsurface microbial communities from Kolumbo volcano to uncover new lineages of life (NeLLi) - 4SBTROV12_W25 metaG | ecosystem: Environmental > Aquatic > Marine > Volcanic | place: Kolumbo... | reverse complement strand
TTATCCACCTGAGAACGCTTCGTCCCTATGTGAATATCGCTAATAAATAAAGAACGGTATTTCATATTTTTACCAAAACGGGCCATACTCACCCCAAAAGGGTTCGCCTGTCAGAATGCACCAGATCATTCTTCCTCCTAAATAAACGATGGCAAGTATAACGGGTAAAGCCTGTATGACAAAAAGGATAGTTAAAACTACAAAAATTACTGATAGAATATCTTTAAGCATATTTTACTCATTGAAATGCTTTTTACTCCAGAGCCTATTAGCCAACTTTTGCATAACAGCGTCAGCTATCTCAGGGTGCTGACAGATTAGCCATGCAGCAGTCCAGCGTTTCTCCCACTCCATTCGTTTTTCTTCGCTAGGAAAAACCTCTGGGTTACGTTTGTCAAACTGCGACCTATCATCCACAATTGGCTCAAAATCGGGATGAACAATGTGCTGCGCTCTTGAGGGAGAGCATCTAATGCATCTACGGCGGGACAAAAGCCCAGCGTAAGGCTCATCCCATGCTATACAATGCATGGTAATTGAGCAGTTTTCAGTGGTGACTTCACAGTCACATTTATCACAATATTCTTTAATCATTTTCCCTATGAAATTTAATGAGAGGGAGGAGTTCTTGTTTGCCTCCAACGATTTCAGGGTCACAGCCAAGATAGTTCAAGTCTGTCCCTACTTCGCGCCAACCCTACAGACCCCCAAGAGATTGGTGGTCTCCTAGTCCGTAACATTGCACCTTAGCTGCTATGACAACAGCTTATTCGGTCACTCTCTTAGGGTCTCCGTCGAGTCCCTAAATTATTTTAAAGATCTATTTGTCTTCTTTTACGATGTACACTTTCTGTCCATCGATAAAGACATCCCTTGCGTAATGCACGGGTTCCTTTGTTTTAACGTCTACAAAGGATTCATACTTATAAGGATTATAAGTTACCTGCCTAAGCGTCTTAGGCTTCCTAGCTTTACGCTCCTCTAAAGATTTAACCTTACCTAGATCGTGAACATAACCGCGCACGGTTGCGTGGACGTTCTTCCGTCTGGTTTCTAAAACTTTCTCCCTACCCTTTTCGCTAACACTAAAGTCTATACGCCCATAATGACCCTTCTTACTAACTATCCTTATAGCGTGGGTATGTTTCACGACAAGGCCCGTTTTGCGATCTCTCACGCTAAGACACTTTTTATGTAAATTGTAGTAAACTTCTACTGCTCTCATCGTTTTTGTAGCCTATCAAAAAGATATTGTAGTGTCAATACTTTTTTTTCTTAATCATCGTACCCGCAACCATCAAGATGCTTATTCTTTTCTGAGATGGCTAGTAGGCCAATGAGCAGGTTCTGAAATGTCGAATTTGGGTCTTGATCTGTGGCTAACTCTATATTTGGAGTTCCATTCTCAAAATCGCTAACTTGATATTCTTGCCTCATCTGTCTTTGGGAGGTTAGCAAGATCGTTACTACTTGTCCAGCATTATTTTTCGTAAGTTCTTCTCTGAGGTGGTCGTAAGGGTTTACCAAGCTCATTACCACATCATTGTCTCCGGTAAGGAACTTTTTATTGAGGTATGTGGCGACAGCATTTGCATTTCTAATGTTTTCTTCACGGCCCTCTTTACCGTAGTTTTTATTTGAAAACATTTCTCTAAACTCATCCCCATCAATTATGAAAGGTGTATTTAGATGATCTGCCAATAGTTTCCCTATCGTAGTTTTACCTGAAGCTGGCTGTCCATAGATTAGATATATCATTTTAAATATATCAAATTTTAAATGTCCCAGTCGTCGCAAGCCATGTCCATGATAACTTCCGGTGGGTAATCTGGGTTTGCTTGAGCTATTTTAATTGCAGAAATAATAACCTCATTAGTCAAGCCATACTTTTCTGCTTGGTCGAGATAGTAAGTTAAATCCGGTGTTTCTTCACTCATTTTTATCTTCCTCCCAAGGAAATGATTCTTTCCAAGCTTTATCTATTTCTTTACGCTGCTCTTCATGCCCATCTTCGCTTCCGTCTACCATTTCGTACCAGTGGTTAAAATGGTCACGAACTGATTCCGTAGCCTCTTTGTGGTCACCTATATCTGCTAGATGCTTGCTCTCTATATAAAAAGCGTTTGATTTTTTTTGGGAGTTCGATAATTTTTCCCATTCCCAAGTCGAAAAGATATGACCGCTAAAGCCTTCTTTTTTGACTTTTTGCCACTGGTAAATGTCGCATTCAAGCAATTCGGAATTTCCCATCCAATAGCAATTATTTACATCTTCAGTAGTGACCTTGTGAACCTTACTATACTCAGACAATGCAAGAGTTATGAGTTCATCTATTACATTATCTTCTTCGAATTCCTCTTCCTTTAACAACCAGCACGTTCTAAACCCAATCGGGCGTGTGTATAGTTTTCCAAAAATTTCTACGCAAAACTTTGTTCCTTCCAAATGTCCGTAAACGTCTTCTTTCATCTTAGCTCTTTCCTTAGTAGCCTCCAGCGATCACTATCAATTTTCTTATCTCCAGAGTCAATTTTTTTAATCATGTCCAAAACCTCGTCTATGTTATTATAAATATACTTATCTATTTTCATGCCCATAATCCATAAAGGAGTATTTCGCTTGCCTCCTTCCATAGATATGAAAATGGGTTTTTTCATTCTTACCGCAGTAACAAGTTCTTCTGCGCTTCCCCAACTAGCAACATCTGGGAGTAGATGAGCAATAATAAAATCAGATCTATCAACTAAATTAAGATCATAACTGCGAACAATGCTCATCCTCTCAACTACGTCACTGTAGTGACCGTTCTCCATATCCTCGGCCATTCTGGCGCGAGCCGATTCATCCTCATCTACATCTTTAACGAATGGTTTGCGGTAAGGATTGAATGTAATGATGTTGAGTTTTTCAAGCTCATCTTCAACTTTCTTACGCCAATCCTGACCATCTGCATATTGCATATGGCCGACTAAGTAAGTTCTAGTTTTTTCTAAAAGGTTCATCTCCACCGCCTATCTTCTTCGGCTTGCATTTTAGCTGCGTATTTGGCGGCTTTCTTTTTCTCGTAATTTACTCTACTTTTCTTTTTAAAAAAGCGGCGGTCTCTTAGTTCAAGAAGGACTTTATTTCTAGTCACTTTTTTCCTGAGTTCCCTCATTGCGCTTTCTGTCCCTGATGCGTTTGATTTTACTTTTACTTCGATCATAGTGTTTTTTAATTATGCCTGTGCATTTTTTTCTTAGTTTTAATAAAAGTCTTAACCCTGTGAATCCAATTTTTCTTTCTGAGTAAGAGTCGCTTTCGTGAAGTTTTTTGTGATAGGCTATCTCTGAATCAATCTCCTTCATTATCTCGACTATTGCCTTCTGACTCATAACTTTTAAAAATTAATTTCAAGCCTTTATCTGTAAGCGTTTTAAAATCTTTATATTTTATTTTTTTTATTTGAGATAGCCGTATTTCTTTTCCGTATATATCCTTATCAAAATCGCTTATATAGACTTCTATTATGTTAGGAGCAGTAGCGTATACCGTTATTAAGCAAATTCCAAGCTCTTTCTGACTTATATGGCACTTTCCTGCATAAGACCCTACAGAAAGCCTTGGCGAACTTTGAACTATATTTGCTGTTGGGAGTAGTCTCCATTTTTTATTTTTGGAGTTCCCCCTTACCACTACTCCTTTTATCACCTTAGAAAAGATCTGAACTTTTTGATTATCGCTTCTTCATCTGATGCATGAACCCAAGATGGGTTGTACTCTAAAGTGTTTTTATTTGGATAATACTTTATGCTAATGCAATTTGGGAAAAAGACGTACTTAACGGATTTTGAGCCTCTAAAAGAGAACCATTTAATAATTTTATTAAGCTTAAAAACAGCATTCAACGCCGTCTCTATTTCTGCAACTCTATGCTTAGATTTTTTAATAACGTCTTCTTTGTGCAGCTTTCTTTCCTTTATCTCTTCTACCGCGCATTTTAAGGATTTAGCTTTAAGAGCTATGAGTTTTGATCTGTGCTCAGTTACCTTTTTGCCTCTTTGCAAACAGGCTGGTTTTTCTTTTAAGGATTCTTTCGTCCAAACTTTTCTTCCGTCTCCATCCCATCTAGGCATAGGCTTGCCCCCTTCTCTGCCGCCCTTATTCCATTTTGTCCCAATAGTCTTTTGGGTTGAAGTTGTAACTCTATAAAATAAAGTTCCTTTATTATTTGTAAAGATGTGAGGAACTATACCCACTTGACGAGCTATGTCGTCTGTCCTGTCCCTTTTAATCCATTCGAGTTGTTTTATTTGTCCCACCTTTTTTGCCCTTTTATCTAGTTCTTTTTTGTCGATGAGCTTTAGATGCCCATTAGATTCAGAAATTATTCTTTTGAGATCTTTTTTAAGTAGGTAGTTATTTTTATCTACCATAGTATCAAAAGACGGGGCGTAACGAATTTCGGTTTGCGGATCAGAAACAGATAAAACTAATCTGGCTTTGCCTTTGAATTCCCCTTTCCCTTTTCTAATTCTATCGTAAAACCACCTCTTAACCTTTTTAACGGCTTTCTCTCTATTATCGCAGACGACTTTTTTAACCTGCTTATTATTATAATATGCGGTGTATTCTGTCATGTTAATTAAATTCCCCAATTTTAAGGGAGTCGTACAATTTTTGAGCTTTTTGCTCAATATAAAGATCCTCTACAAATGAAGACATGGCTGGGCCGTCTGAGGTATTGTAGTGATCGAATTTCATCTCCCTAGTCTTCCATATGATAGACATGACGTTATCTGCCCCTTGGTTTTCTTTGTCTAGCTTATATATGAATTGATCCTCAACTTGTATTTTTGTAATAAAAACCTCTTTATCAAACTTTTCACTAAGCATCACCGCTTTGAGAATCGCAGCGTATAGTTGGGGATTGCTGGCTCCTAAATGATTCATCCAGCTTGTCCTTGCGCTTCTTTTGGAAACTTTTATTCCGTTTTCGAAAGCAATTGAGGGTTTGTTTGAGGCACACCCGAAAAAACAAGCAGAGAGAGCAACTAGAAGGACTTTTTTCATATGGGCGACGATATTATTTTCTAAATAGATTATCGTCAAGGAAAAACTTTATGGTAGGGAAAGCGGGACTCGAACCCGCACTTGATCGATTTTAAGTCGATTGCCTCTGCCAATTGGGCTACTTCCCCTTTTTTAGTCCAAATAAAAATTAGCAGTTTTAGAATATTCTTTTTTGAACTTCAATAAGGCCACTCGCTCTATTTGCCTTATCCTCTCTCTAGTTACGGAAAACATAACACCTATTTCCTCCAAGGTGTTTGGCTTGTCTCCATCTAGCCCAAAACGCTTTCTGATTATCTTCCTCTCTCTTGGGTCAAGCTCTTGTAAAGCTCTGTCTATGACTTCAGTGGTGTTTTTTGTCGATAGGCATTTTAGAGGGTCATCGCTTCTTTCATCTTTTATAACTTCAGCGTAAGTGTCTCCATCATTGTCTTCGCTTATTTTACAATCAAGAGATATTATAGCCGAGGCTGCTTCTAGCATCTCTTTGACTTTTTTCTCTGTAATGTTTAAGAACTTAGATATTTCTTTTATTGAGGGTTTTTTGTCATGTTTTTCTTGATAAGCTTCGAAATATTTAAGGTAATTCAGGTATAGCTGTTTAAGGTAGCAAGGCATTCTTATAATAGAGCTATGATTACTCAAAGCTCTCATTATTCTTTGCCTTATCCAGAAGCCAGCGTAGGTAGAAAATTTAGCGCCTTTCTCTGGGTCAAACCTATCGACTGCACTAACTAATCCTATATTGCCTTCACTTATTAAATCTTCTAAATCTAGACCTAAGTTCTCGTATGACCTAGCAATTTTTATTACCAGTCTCAAGTTCGATGATATAAAAAGGTTTTTTGCTTCTTGTTTTTTAGATCCATTTGAATTTTTGATTAACTTAGCCAGATCTTTTTCCTCTTCGACTGTAAGAAGTTTAGGAAGTTTTTCTTCGTTGTAGAATCTATTGCTTGTTTTAGGTCTATCAGTAATCACTTCACCTCCTTAGAGTTGATTTTAATTAGTTCTATATTGTAAAAATCAAAAATCAATTTAGCCTTTTCATCTCTTTTGTATTCCTCTGAATATATAACTTTAGGTATTTTATAAGCGGCTATTAACGTAGCGCAAGCGGAACATGGAAGTAGCGTAACCGCTAATATCTTACATTCTCCAGCTTTAAAGAGGGATAAGCAATTAGCTTCAGCGTGTATCATGTAAGGTCTGCGTAGGTCTCTATCTTCCCAAAAGACATCTGAGACTTCTTTACCAGAAGCTAGTCCATTATATCCTACTCCAAGAACCTTATTGCTATAATCAAGCGCACACGCACCGACTTTTTTATGAGGATCTTCACTCCTCAAAGACGCAGTACGAGCAAGTTCTATCGCATACTCTTCCCAAGAAAGGCGACTCATTTGCTCTGGTTTCTAATATAGTAAATTAGAAGAGTCAAGTATAAAACATTTACTATAGAAACAAAAGCATAGGACAATTGAGTCCAGAAGAAATTAGTAGTTACAATAAAAAAATAAAAGGTCCAAAAATTCCAACAAGAGAAAAATACAATACTCAACTTGCTAATTCCTTTTACATCTTTGTCTTTGCACAATTTAAAAAGATTTAAAATATAAAAGAAGCCAGCAATAAATATAAAAGAACTGTTGATTAAATCATAGGTCTCCATTTTGCAAAATAGCGAAAGTATTTCTCCAATCTCCGACTTCGAATACTTTACCTTTATTTTCTAAAACGTCAACAGATACGTCATGATCATTACCGCCCTCAAAGCACTTGTCTCCAAAAAACACGATGTCTTTAGTTTTGTTTTCTCTTATCCACTTGCTTGATAAAGTTTTGTTATTGCCTTTGGGCTGTATGTCTAAGCTTATTTGCCCACCAACTTTAGCTTCCAAGTCAGGAAATGTTTCCTCTACTTTTTTTGCTATCCCAGTTCTTTCTTTGGATTTTTCATCCCATTCATAGTAAGTATTTCTTTGCTCTAGCCCTATACTTCTACCTACTGTTGTAAAATTTAACATTCCAGTCCTGTATTCAAAAAAGGGAGCCTCACCAAGCACGGGAGATTTTGTGTTAATTTGGAATGAAGATAGCATTTCGATCAAAGTTTTTGGGGGGTCGAATTTATTTTCGTAAATTAATTCTTTATCAATAGACAGTTTGTTTCCCATGCTGGAGAAAATTCCTGAACACCTAGTAATTATACTTGATGGCATTTGTTCAAATATTTTCTTTTCATCGCTGCCAGAGACAAGATAAACAGACCTGTCTCTCATCCAGTCTAAAAAAAATGCCAGAAAGGATTGATCCATTTTCTGGCGAGGTGGAGTTAACGTATTATCTACGTCGAAAAGAAATGCTGTCATTTTACCTTACGCCATCCGCATTTGTTAAAAAGTAATCTGCTTAAGTTGTTAGCAAATTTAGTCACTTTTGCTTCAGGCGCATCCCAAAAATATGCATGACAGACTTCGTGGATGCAAGTATTTAGTTCTGTTTGCTGGGTAAGTTGAGGATTTATATATATTTTAGGTTCATCCTCTTGAGGGTTTAGGCAAAGCCCATCTGCTTCGCCATATGCTTTATGGGGCTTACGAAAAAAAAGAGTATACTCTACACCATCATAATTAGTGAAGCTAAATGTCTTATTTTTTTCCTTTCTGCCCTTCATGGTGCTCTTTTAGTTCGAGAATATCGCAACCAGTCCAAGTATAGGATGGTTGATGCTCTCTTACTATTTTTACACCTTTTTTCTCTACAAAGCGCAATTCACCAGAAACCCCTAATAATGTATCAATATCTTTGATAGCCACACAGGCGTGTCCGGTCTTATTTTCGCCCTGTACTGTAAGTTTGAAGCAATTAGCGTTCCTCGGAGGAGTGGGAATTAGTATGTAATCTGGGTCTTTATCTGTCCCAAAGCCTACTTTAATTTTTTTCATTAAACACCGTCTGTATAAGTTCTTTGTTTAGTTTATTTTGGTATTCTTTTCTTCTCTTTATTTCGTACTCGCCTTTTTTCGCTAGATAAAGCAAATTCGTTTTACTGTATTCAAGAGCATCTGTTATTACGCCGTCTTCGTCTATTTCTGGATCTTCTTTTAATAAAGAATCAAAGTAGTATAATTCTTCAATAGCTTTTTTACTTTCAACAGCAAACCACTCTAGAGTTGCATCAGATATTTGCAAATCCTTTTGAGTTTTCTGTATATCTGTATCACTCATAACTCGCCAAAGGGATCATCCTTCACTTGTTTAAACGGGCTTATTTCCATAAGGCTTTTCTTTTTGCCATTTATGAATTGTATTTGATATGGATTTTTTTTGCTCTTAGAGATTTTGTTTATATATTTAAAGAAGCAAGTGTGGCAAATTGTCTTGGGCTTAATATTATCTTTCTGTTTTATATCAAAGTATACAAGCTTCTTTCTATCAAAAAGTATTTTGTAGTGAGGCTTAGTATATTCTAAGCCGCAACTACTGCAACAAATCTCCTTAGAGCATTTGTAAGGTCTTTTTACTGTGACCTGTACCATACTTTAATTTACACTCTAAAAGGAGTTCTACAAAAATATTATTTCACCTCCTTAATGAAAAAGTCTCCATTATTTTTCTTTTTTAAGTCTCTCATGTATCGTTTAGCTTTTTTTAAACCTTCGTCGGTCATTTCAAAAGCTCCATAAGTAAAGTTTTGATCATTAGTTATAATGTAGCAACTTTTTTTACCTTTAATTTTTGGCATCTGAATTTTCCTTTAGCATTTCTTTAACTAATTTTAAATGGTGAGTTATCCAGCCGTCACCATCAAGGGCTACATCTGAATTTTTACTGGACTCAATTTTATCGTCCGTAGAAGACTTTTCTATTATTTGATCTAACAATTCTAAAGCTTCATCAACTTTGCTCATAAGCAAACATTAGTGAAACTCAATCGAAATGTCTAGCCTTTTCTTGGAGAGTACTCGCCTTCCCTTACCCAAACTATGCCGATCCATTTAAATCCTTTTTCTACTGGTAGGGAGCAATGAAGGCTTTTTTCAATTGGCTTATTGTCTCTAAAATTATTCCAATAAACAGCCCTACCTTTCCTTGGGGCTATTTCAAAATTGTCCAATTTAGGAAACTGGGTTACGCCACCTTCATAGGAATCATTTAGGTAAAATAAAACGCTAGAAACTCTTTGACCGCCTTTTGCTATATCAAGATCGTATCCTTCCCCGCCCTTTAAGAAGAAGTCGTAATGAGGAACATAGTGACCCCCTTCGGAGTATCTTACTATGTTTAAGTATTCTTGGTTTTCTACTGGCAAGCAGGTAATGTTAGAAACTATAGTCTCTATTTTTTCTATAGAGTTATATATTTTTTGTTGGGAATTATAATTTGATTTTAGTAAAAGACTTTCCTGAGCATACCTAGACTTCGTATCTTTTATTGGCCCTTTTTCATAATCCAGAACAGTTACATCTTTTAACATAGACATAGCTTCCGCCCTTAAAAGAAGGCAATCTTCAATTGAAAGTATGCCATCGCATACCCAAATGAAGTCGTCTACTTGAGAAAAATTATGCAGCACTGCGATTATTTATCGCATATACATTCGCCTTTACAAGCGCAAACTTTATCGCAAGGACAAGCAACACTGCCCGTACACGGCATACAAGCACAACCGACTAATGTCGCCCCCAAGATTGCAATTATTAAGTATTTCATATTAGTGTCTCTCCATTGTCTTTAGAAGTTGAGGCTTAGTTTTAAGGAAATCTGGGCGACCATCATTGTGCTTTTCGTATACTCTAAGCATAAATGGAAAAGCTTTTTTAGCGGCCTCTTTCTCTTCGTCCTCTACATCTTTTTTCTCTTTGGGAGTATTTTCTATGGGCATTTTCTTTAAGTCTTCTTCGTTAGGCATTTCGACTTTAGGATCTAAAGCCCACATAATTTTATGTTGTTCGCAATAATCAATAATTCTACGAACAGGCACAATAAGATTAAATCCTTCCCCAGCACCTCTGACAAGCATTCCTATATATTTAGCGTCATCCTTCAAATACACCCCACCCCCGGAACTTCCCGGAAAAGCTGTGCAAGTCGTTTGATCGAAAACATGTTTATTTAAAGACTTAATTAATCTTCCATGTTGAGAGTAGATACCGTCCGTCATGCTGTTTGCCCCCATTTGCCCAAGTAAGCTACCTACATGCAGCAAGTCTGTGCCAAGAGTTGGAATTTTACCTTTATCTAAGTGAAAGGCAACGGTGTCATCTACAAAATTAAATTTTCTAATTCTTAGCAATGCTAAGTCATGGCCGTCATCTGCATTACTGTACTTTAGTACTTCTGCATCCATTTGAAGTCTGCCTACGGTTCGTCCATTCTGACGAATCTCTTTAACGACCATAGGGTCTTTAAATTCGACAATGGTTTTCGGCGCACCACCGACTACAGTTTTTCTTTCTTTTCTCAGGTTGTCTATAACGTGTGCCGCAGTCCAAACAAAATTTACTTTATTACCTTTTGAATCTTTTCGGGAGAAGATAACCCCTGAGCCTTCGCCATTAGACCACTGGCCTTCTGATCTGATAGTTACAGAAACATTTTGTAAGTGTTCTGCGGTAGAAAGTTTTTCTGCTCCAACCAAGACACAAGCAGAAAGAAGAAGAGATAGTAGGATAGTTTTCATTGTAGTTTTCCTCTATCAAATTTACACCCCTTTTAGGGCGAAAAATAGCCAAAAACTACTTTAATCCAGTATATTCTGAAGAAGATCTTATTTTTTCCCCAAGTCCGTCCACTATTTTAATGCCTAAATTGTGGCAAACTGGGCCTTCTGGGATCTCGTCGGAGGATCTGTCGCCGCCCTTGGCGAAAATATCTGGCCTTAAAAAGGCTAAACTCAGAGTTACTGTTTCGTCCACATCAAGCGCCTTGAAAACATCGTCAACCATATTTAGGGAACTTACTATTTTTATCCTGTCCTCGACGGGCATAAACGATTTCCCCTTTTTCAGCTTGGCTTGTTTATCGTTATTGACTACGACAATTAATTTATCTCCAAGAGCCCTAGCTTTCTCAAGGTACTCTATATGACCCACATGAATAGGATCAAAATATCCACTAGCCACAACAACAGTATTTATCCCAAGGGGCTTAAAGTCTTGATCGTTTTTCATTTTATTTGGTAGGCGGTGAGGGATTCGAACCCCCGACAACCTCGGTGTAAACGAGACACTCTACCACTGAGTTAACCGCCCAAATTATCCCTCCAAACTACAAGGCTCATAGCTATGTTTTTTGGATCTATTGCTTTTTTTATTAAAAGGCTAGAACACTTTTCTAGCTCATAGGCTAAATTGCAGCAATCTTCATTATTTTTTATTTTAGATTTTTGCAAAAGATTTACATAATCACTAAAGTTAGCAAACGCCACCTCCCAAGGAACTTGGGGGTCAGAAACGTTTTCCAAGAAAACTCTTTGGTACTCTAATGTTTCATTTTTCACTTTTATTCACCTGAGCTTCCAAACCCTCCGTCGCCCCTCTCACTTTCAGGTATATCTTCTGCATCAATAAACTCTGCATAGTGACAGGTTTCAAATATTATCTGAGCAATTCTATCGCCTTCTGATATGTCTATGGGCTTATCCCCTAAGTTGATAAGAACAACTCCGATTTCTCCTCTGTAGCTACTATCAATCACTCCAGCCATAACGTCTAGACCTTTTTTTACTGCCAAGCCACTTCTTGGGGCGACTCTGCCATAGAAGCCAGCGGGAATAGCAAAAGCAAGCCCCGTTCTAACAACTCTTCTTTCACCTACTTTTATGTGGTGGTCTTCAATTGAAGACAAATCATAACCTGCATCAGCATAGTTAGCGGTTGTTGGTAGCTTGGCTTTTTCCGATAGTGTTTTTGTTATAATATCCATTTTTACTTAGGCGGCGTTACTTTAAATCCATGATGTATTAAGACTTCGGCGCAAAGATCTACAAATTCTCCAGTAGACATATCAGCTTTTGCTACATTTGCATCTCTGCAAGCAAGACCAAGGTTATCTAATTCATTAGATCCGCCTTTGGAAACTGGGTGAATGTGGTCTAAATGGTACTCTTCTTTTTTTGCAAGGTCTACATTTCTACCCGTTAGGTAACATATTGGGTCTTCGCCAACTTTATTTAAGAAATCCTTAACCCCAAAATTTTTTTTGCATCTATTTCTTCTGATCCCGTCATTAGCTCTTGATTTATACATTTGAACCTTTCTCTGTTGAGGAGAATGTTTGTTTGTCTGCTTTTTCTTTTTTTCTTTTTTGAGTTTGTAAGATAAAGCGCGATCAACAGAATGGAAAAAGTTGCCTATCTTTCCGTACAAAATCCCTGCAACGGTTTTCCTCAAAATCTTGTTTCTCTTCATGATTTTAGGTTTCGTTGATGAATTGCAGTAGTATGCAATTGTGGACTTTGAGCAATTTAATTTTTTAGCTATTTTGCTGTAAGAGAAACCTTTCTTTCTGAGTTTTAAAATTTGCTCTTTTAGTTTCATATTGGTACGCCCAGAGGGATTCGAACCCCCGACCCCAAGTTTAGAAGACTCGTGCTCTATCCAACTGAGCTATGGGCGCAAAAATCAGACGACTGCGCGGCCTTTATCTTGGAGCCAATCAAGGTCAGTTCTATCTACTGTATTGTTTCTTCTTATTGCCGCCTCTACTAAAATAGACGCACTGCTGTTTGAGTTCATTTGATGTTGAGCCGAGTTCATGTCTTTAGGAAAGCAAGTACCGCCGAAGCCACCTTTTCCATCTGGGCCGGGAACTTTAGTGTGACTTTCCCCAACTCTCTCATCTAAAACTATAAGCTCTCTTGCAGATTCATAATTTACACCTACAGCTTCAGAAAACTTGCTCATTTCGTTGAAGAAAGAAACCTTGGTTGCAAGGAAGCAATTCCTAGCCAGCTTACAAAGTTCGGCAGTGCTAGTGTCTGAAGAATGAATCGATGGTGAATCTTTTATTTTCCCTTCCTTGTGAGAAGCTTTTAGTATCTGCTTCATTATTTGCGGGAAATTCTTATCTTTTAAATCTGAAGAACCAACTATCCAGTCTTTGTTTTCAAAAAAATCTTGCCTCCAATTTTTCTCAGTCAAAAACTCAGGCATAAAGTTTACCCCATGTTTTTTACAGAAGCCGACAGGGACAGTTGACCTAACTACAATGTATGGAGTGTCTTTAAGATCTTGAAGATCTTTGACCACTGACTCCACAATGTCGGTGTGACACTGACCATTATGTTTCATTGGAGTTGGGACGCATACAAATACAATATTGCAATGTCTCAACTGGCTGAACTCAAAACCTTGTGGGCGGCATTTACTTGGATCTAAATCGTAAACCACTACTTCAGTTAGTGACGATTCAAGCAAGGCTGTGGCGCTGCCGACATAGCCTCCCCCTACAATCCCTATCCTTACTTTATCTATAGGCTTTAAGTACTGCATAAATTTTAAAAACCCCCATTTTCATGGGGGAGTGTTTTATTCACCGCTAGGCAGCGGCGGTACAACTTCATCAACCGTTTTTGTTGGTGTTGGAGCTTGCTCAGTCAAAATAGCATCTTGCAACTTGATAACTGAATGTACCAAATACCCAGTAAAAAGAAAGTTGGCGGCAAGCAGCATTATTACAATCCGCTGGCGTAGGAAGCCAGACGTTGAGCAACTCTCCTGAGTTTTGCTACATCCTTTTTTCTTGGGTTCTGTTTTTTTAGAGGCCTTTTTTGGGGCTTTTTTCGCTGTTTTCTTTGCTGTTGGCATAGATTTTAGGTTTAAATTCAGGTTTTATAAAAGTCAAATTTATTTTTTTATAAAAGTAGAGTTTTCATAAATTGCATCAGCAAAATTCCTGACGGTTTTTATTTTTTCGAAATCAAATTTTTCGTTATTAATACTTATGGAATGAATCTCCTCCATGTCCATCATTAAATCAATAGCATCCAAGGAATCTAGGCTAAGTGTCGAGAGTTCCGTATCAAGATTTATATTAGCGTCAGCCACGACAACTACATCCTCTATTGCCTCTATAACTATCTTATAAACTTCTTCTCTACCTTTGTGAACAGATATAGAATCGTAATCCATTTTTATATCTCCAATTCAAATTTTACGCATAGCTCCTTGTAAAAATCTTTATGCTCATCTTTTACGTTGGGCCAACCAATTTTTAGCAAGTGCTGAACAAAGGCGAGTTTATAAAATGGCAAAATACTAATGTCAAACTTTATTTTGCTATTCGTTAAGTGAGTCATTAAGAAAACTATAACGCTAAGTTCTTCCTCGCTTAACGAGTTGATCTTATGCTTGTAAATCATTTCCTTCAGCTATGCATGTCGCCGCAGCGTAATCTTCTGAATGAGATATAGATAAAAAGAATTTAAGCTCATAATGTATTTTTTGGTCTTTGAATAAAACGTAAGGCTTTCCTCTGGGACTGTTTATTATTTCTACATCCAAAAAATTAAACACCTTAAAACTTGTATCAGTTAACGACTTAATCGCCGCCTCTTTCGCGGCCCACTTGCCAGCAATACTTTCTTTAGAGTTGAGCTTATTGAGGCAGTAATCTTTTTCCCTCTCTGTTAGTACTTTATCTAGAAACTTTTCTCCGTGCTTGTCGAGCATCCTAGATACTTGGAGAATGCTTTGAACGTCTATTCCAAGCCCCGCTATCATAATTGTAAAATTATTTGGTCTTCTTGAATTACATCTATTTCGCCAAGAAGTTTTTTTATGTCTTGCTTGTCTTTTTCTGAAAGCATAGCGTCAGCGCCAAATACGAAATCTTTAAATTTTTGCACGTTTTGCTTCCTGTTGCATTTACAACAATTTTTAGCGAATTCCCTTAATAGCACCGCCTTTTTAATAAATGGTATTTCTTTAGTCGAGTCATCTTTTTCTAAAGAAGATATAAAGTCTCTATAGTCTATCTGTGTTCGCATAAAAAATCCTCTCTACTAATAAATACACTATCAGAGAAGATAAAAACACGATTGGAAAATAATAAATACATTTAAATGTCAAACACGCTGCAACGCATAACCAAACGCACAAACAGGTAGGGCAAGTAACTAGGGCTACTACAAATGACCTACTTTTATATTTAACCCTTATAAAATCTAAGTATTCCAAGTCTTTATCTGGATCTTCTTTATCGTAAGCATCTATGTTGAACCAATACCCCACGCCAAAGTATCTTAAATAATATTCAAAGGCATCGCTTTGAAACCAAATCAGCATAACAAACACAACCCAGCACGAGGCCATTACAATTTCATTTAACATTTTGAACCACCTTTTCTATTCTACTAAAAAATAACTTAGCTACGACATCTCCCTTGTCGAATACTAGGGTATTATGAGATCCAAAAAAAACAGAATTAGCCAACACAGATTTTTCTTTAATATATAAAAAATCAGGCAAGCAAACATTCATAAATACCCCATTGATATTTTCTCCGTTTTTGAAAAAATCTTTCAACACATAAACACCCTTAGCCAAAAATAATTCTGGATGAGGGCATAAGTTCGCAATTACGTCTTCTGGCATTTCAAATGAAATACCGAAATCCACGACCTTTCTTTCGTATGGGTCTATCCTGAAATAACCGCTAGACAGTAAGTTGAAGACGTTGCCTTCTCTTACTGGCTCTACAAAAGAATCGTTCCGTTTTTTATAATCGAAAACCATAAAAAACCCAGCAGGTTTCCCTGCTGGTTACAGAACTACCAAGAGGGTTTGGTCTCGGTCTTCTGAATTTTTTTGTAGGTGAACAATGGTCTGCCAGCTTGCTCCGAGACAGTTCCAACTCTTTCAATTTCTCCAGCTTCAAGAGCCTTTCTTATTTTTACCCTAATTGCAGTTGGGGTAAGCTCTTTTCCTGTAGATTGCTCGGTTTCTTTTAAAACGTCTCTTGCGGTAAACTCTTTCCCTTCTGGCCAATTAACATTGACTGATGGGCGACCTCTGGTTTTCTTTTTGATGTTTTCGTTGTTTTCTTTCATCGGCCCCGACAGTATAAGGAAAAAAAATCAATTGCAAGTTTATTTTGATTTTTAAGCCAAAACAGATAAAGTGTTTGGTGACTGTTTTTGACGCTAGTTTAAGTTTATTTGAGTGGTTTAAGCAAAACGAATATTTTTGCATTAAAGAAAACTTTGTTTCTGTTTGCCCTATTTCTCTAGAAAAAGAAAAAGATCAGGCTGCTATCGAGGCTGCGCTACATGACATGGTTAGCGCCGAAATGCTTGTTGAGTCGGAGACTGAGCAAGGTAAAATTTGGATCTTAAAAAGAAAATTAGATCAGCTAAATCAAAATGTAGAGTTAACTTACTCAACTACATCTGAGGTTGCGTTGATAGTTAATAGTTTCTGTGAGGTAGTTGGAATGGGTCAATACACTTGCGACCCCGCCGAAATAAAAGAGCAAGATATAAAATCTCTATGTTTTATAGCTCAAACACTGGCCTCAGAAAAAAACATTGACGAAGATGGCGACGAATGATAGCCATATCAAAAAGGCGCAAATCCTTTTAAGCTCGCTGAGAGAAATCAGTAGAGTTTTCCTAAGATAACCGAAGAACAGTAGGGTGGGTTGGCTTGAGCCCGTATCAAAAGGTATAGCGACCTTGTTATGCGACAAGGTAAAGGACTCATAGTTAATTGCTATGGCAATGCCCCAGCGTGTTGTGGTAGATAAATGTAAGTAGAGTTTTTAAGCACAGTCCCTCTCGCCTCCCTAAACGGGTGGTAGTTTATCGCGGATTTTTCCGCTCGCATTTTGTCGCGCTCCCCACGCATTAAAATATAAAGGGGCTTCAAAGAAGATTTGCATTCCGACAAAATCAATATCCCCCTCTATGGGGGGGTATTTTTTGTCTTATTGCTTAAAGAAAAGTTCACATTCCACAAATAAACTTGAAATAAAAAATTAAATTAACTATAATTATTCTTATGGCTAAAAAGTTCTTCATAGGTATAGGAGGGGTTGCAGGATGTGGAAAAGATACTTTCTATAGGATTTCGAAAGAAATCCTCGAAGACGAATACCCCGAACTAAACGTCCAAAGACTTTCTTTGGCTGACCATTTAAAAGACGATCTCAAAGATTTTATTGTAGAAAAACTTGATATTGACCCGACTGAATGCACTAGAACAGAGAAAGATAAGATTAGACCTCTGCTAGTTGCTTACGCAAAGGTTAAAAGAGAAACTTCCTACGGAAGATATTGGATTGAAAAAGTAGAAGATTATATAAAAACTTTACCTACTTCAAAAAAGACTTTATTTATAATAACCGACCTTAGATTTAGTTATTATGAAAAAGATGAAACTTACTGGGTTCAAGAACAGAAAAAGGGAGTAGTTATTCATTTGAGTAGATTTGACAATGAAATAAACAGCGAGGGCGAGAAAATTAAAAACGTAATAGGGCCAGCTAACGAAGAAGAGCGTATGCATGACCCTTTAGTTAAGGTTAGGGCTGATTATAAGTTCCAATTCCCCACTCTCAACGTAAACGACGACCAATTTCTCAATAATTTAAAACCCAAAGTTAAAAGCGCTTTAAATAAAATTAAAAAAGACCACGGACATTTTTTTAAATGATTCAACTTGACTTCATTGTCGGCAAGGTGGTAAATAGGTGCTGATTATGTCAGACGACAACAATAAACAGCAAAACGAATGGCAGAAGCGCGAACTCGGCGCTCTCTGGGTACGAGAAGGAAAGAGCGGGAAATACTTCTACGGTAAGATTGGCGAAAAAGACAATCAAGAAGAAGTCGTTATTTTTAGAAATAAGAATAAAAATAACGATAACCACCCCGATTTCATTATCTATAAATCCGAGGATCGTCAGACCAGTTCTACGACTGTCAAGAAACAAGAAGAGCAAACCGTTGCAACCGACAACTCTGAAGAAGATTTGTTCTAAATGAGCTTTGCACTTCATTTACCACTCAATTCCGTTTCCTTTGGTCAAGTATCTACTCATGTTTTGAGGGAGATACATAAGCGATCTCTTGAGCCCTGCTTATTTACCATTGGAAACGGGGTTGATCTTTCTTGCCAAAACATAGATCAAGAGTTCGGTGATTGGATACAAAAATGTATCAATAAATCTCTGACCGATCACGACAGGAAGCATCCCGTAATAAAACTTTGGCACTTAAATGGATCTCTTGAGTCAGTAAGTGAAAGACAAATATTGCTAACCTTCTACGAGTTGAACGACCCAACTCCGGTAGAGCAAAATATCGCAAAGAATCACACCACTGTTTTAACGTCGAGGTACGCTCAAGAAGCATTTTCAAAGAGGGGTATAAAAACAGATTATGTTCCTTTAGCGTTTGACTCTTTCAACTTTAAGAAAACAGATAAAAAATATTTCACCGATGGAAGAATAACTTTCAATGTGGTGGGTAAAATTGAAAAAAGAAAACGTCACGAAAAATTAATTAGAGCTTGGGTTAAAAAATTCGGCAATGATAAAAAATATTTCTTGCAGTGCGCTGTATACAACCCGTTCTTAAAAGAGCAAGACAACAACGCGCTTATCAGTAGAGTCTTAGAGGGCAAGTCTTACTTTAATGTGAACTTTTTGGGTCACATGCAGAAAAATTCTGTCTACAATGATTTTTTAAATTCTGGAGATATAATCTTAGGAATGTCAGGTGGTGAAGGCTGGGGATTACCAGAGTTTCACTCAGTTGGTTTAGGTAAACATGCAGTTATCATGAATGCTCACTCCTATAAGGAATGGGCCAACAAGGATAACGCAGTGTTAGTTGATCCTAAAGAACAGATTGACTGTTATGATGGAATGTTCTTCCAACCAAATCAGCCATTTAATCAAGGACAAATTTTTGACTTCGATGAAGATCAATTTATAGCTGCTTGCGAAGAGTCAATTAAAAGACTTGAAGCAAACAGAATTAATGAAGCTGGCTTAAAAATCCAAGAAGACTTCAAGATAGACAAAACTGTTGACACTCTTCTCAACCTAATATAGTCTCATGCCCTGTTACGTATTCGAGCACCCCAAAACTGGACAAACCATTGAGGTTATTCAGTCTGTAAAAGAGGAACACGTTTACGTTGATAAAGATGGAACTGAATGGAATAGGGTTTTTACAGTCCCTAACGCATCAGTAGACACCGCACCTCTCAGTGCAAACCAGTTTGTAGAAAAGACGAAACATCAAAAAGGTTCGATGGGGGATCTTTTTGATCAAGCTAGAGAGGCAAGCGACAAAAGAGCAAAACAAAACGGTGGCCAAGACCCCGTTAAAAAAGACTATTACGAAAAGTGGAGCAAAGATCGAAACGGCAAGAGGCATCCGAACCAAGGGGGATAAGTTCTTTAGGTTCAAGTCTAATACACCTTTTTAATTCTTCTAAAAAGAAAATCTCCGATAAGGAACTTTTTGTGAAAAACTTCACAAAAAACCTGTAAATTTTATTGTATCATGAATAAAGACTCTCAAGTAATACACGTTAAGAAGAGGAACGGAAGACTCCAAGAACTAAACATAGATAAAATAAACCATTGCGCTTCTTGGGCTTGTAATGAGCTAGAGAATGTTTCTGCAAGCGAGGTAGTACTAGATGCCCATGTACAAATTTACGATAAAATAACCACCGATGACATAGATAAAGCTCTCATAATGAGTGCTAGGCAAAAAATTGAAAAAGAGCCTAATTATTCATATGTAGCAGCAAGACTTTTACTCTCTTCTATATGTAAAGAAGTCTTTGGTGAAAGCGTAGATAAAGATATATATGACAACCAATACAAGCTCTCTTTTGTAAGAAACACAAAAAAACTAGTAAAGGAAGACATCCTAGACAAGAGGCTTCTTGATTTTGATCTTAAGATGCTCTCGGAACATATCGACTCTAATCGAGATTTAAACTTTAAATATCTCGGCCTACAAATATTAGCTGATCGATACCTTCACCACATAGATGGAAGAATAATGGAAACCCCTCAAGCCTTTTGGATGAGAGTATCTATGGGGTTAGCTATAAACGAAGAAAACAAAAATGAAAAAGCTATTGAGTTTTATGATACGTTGTCTCAGTTTTATCTGTGTTGCTCTACTCCTACCCTTTTTAATAGCGGTAGTACTCACAGTCAGCTTTCCAGTTGTTATCTTAATACTTTTGACGACTCAATTGATGGAATTTTTGAAGGTCTGTGGCAAGAAGCTAGAAAGTCCAAGTTTGCTGGAGGGCTAGGTTTTGATGTCTCAAATTTCAGAGCAGCAAACTCTTATGTAAAAGGCACTAACGGTAAATCATCTGGATTAATTCCTTGGCTTAAAATATACAACGATACGCTTATTGCCGTGGATCAAGGAGGCAAAAGACCCGGAGCAGGTTGTGCTTACCTTGAGCCTTGGCATTTGGACATAGAAGATTTTCTTGATTTAAAAAAGAATACCGGAGACGAGCGCAGAAGATGTCACGATATGAATACTGCAAATTGGCTCCCAGATCTTTTCATTAGAAAAGTTCAATCAGATGAAGACTGGTACTTATTCTCTCCATCGGATACCCGTGATCTTCACGAGCTTTACGGAGACAAGTTTGATAAAAGATATAAAAAATACTGCAAACTTGCAGACAGCGGAGAACTTGAAAACCATAAAGTCATAAAAGCTAAAGATCTCTGGAAGAGAATGCTAAGAGTTCTTTTCGAAACTGGACACCCTTGGATGACTTTTAAGGATAACGCCAATTTCCGTTACTCTAACTCGCATGAAGGTGTAGTTCATAGCTCAAACCTATGCACTGAAATCTTTCTTCATACTAAACCTTCTAGATTTTTAGAAGGGGAAAAAACCGAAGTTGGCGAAACAGCAGTATGTAACCTAAGTTCTGTAAATTTAAAACAGCACATTAAAGACAACGGAGAGTTAGACTTTGATAGACTAGCTAAAACAATTGAGGTTCAAATGCGTATGCTTGACAACGTTATTGACCTTAACTTCTACCCAACTCAAGAAGCTAAAAAATCGAACCTAAAACACAGACCAGTGGGGGCTGGAAGTATGGGTTGGGCTGATGTGTTTCACTCTTACAAGGTGAATTTCTCAAGCGACGATGCTGTGAAGTTTTCAGACGAGCTTTATGAGTTCATATCTTATCACTGCATACTTAACTCTGCCAAGCTATCTAAAGAGCGTGGAGCTTACTCCACATATGACGGGTCTCTTTGGAGCCAAGATGTTCTACCAATTGACACATATAAAAGCCTCATGGATTACCTTGATCAAAAGCCGATACTCCATAGAGGTAAAAAGTTTTGTCCAGAAGTAGACTGGAAACAATTAAGAAGCCACATAAAAGATCATGGAATGCGTAATAGCAACACTATGGCAATTGCTCCAACTGCTACTATTTCATACATACAAGGATGCTCTCCCTGTATTGAGCCAGACTTCTCGGTCTTATTTGTTTATGAAAATAAAAGCGGCAATTTAACTATTGTAAATGAATGGTTTATCAAAGAATGCAAAGAAAGAGGTATCTGGAATCAAGCGCTTATAGAAGCTATAAAATCTGTTGATGGAGATTTATCTTTATTAAATGGAGATATCCCAGAGGACTTAAAACAAAGATACTCAACTTGCTTTGAAAGAGATCAGTTTAAGCTAATCGATTCAGCGGCGGCGAAACAGAAGTGGATAGACATGGGTCAATCTTTGAACCTGTTCAACAAAGAAACCTCTTTAAAATACTTGAATGATTTATACATTCATGCGAGAAATAGAGGTCTAAAAAGCACATATTATCTAAGAAATTTATCTGCCAGCAAAATAGAAAAATCTACGAATACGCCAATGCAGGAAATAGAAAGCAAGCATGAGGCCATAGGAGAAATGGCTAAAGCTTGTAGTATACTAGATCCAACATGCGAAAGCTGTCAGTAATACAAAGGATGGAAAATGAGTAAAACAGGATTATTATTAGATGAAAACACGACGGGAGTTAATCAGATTCTCCCACATAAACACAAATTTGCTTGGGATCTTTTTCAAAAAGGCGTAGCAAATAATTGGTCGCCATCCGAAATTAATATGTCGGATGATGTAAAACAATGGAAAGGAGACGATCTCTCTAAAGATGAAAAGCTACTCGTTAAAAGATGTCTTGGTTTTTTTGCTGGAAGTGAGTCCTTGGTTGGTAATAATTTATTACTTAATGTCGCAAAATGGATAACAGACGCTGAGTGTGGCCAGTACATAATGAGGCAAGCATACGAAGAGTCCCTACACAACTGGACAGTCGTAACTTGCTGCGATAGCTACTCTTTAAAAATATCTGAGGTTTACGAAGCCTATGTCAACATACCTTCAATTAAGGCGAAGGATGATTTCCTAATGAGCATAACCTCTGACATCAACAGACAAGATTTCAGTACTAAGACTTTAGAGGGAAAAAGAGAGTTTCTGAGAAATTTGATTACCTATTATATCGTTTGTGAGGGAACCTTTTTCTTTAGTGGATTCGCTATGCTTCTAGCCCTTGGCAGACAAAATAAACTGCCCGGACTTTCTGATCAAATTAGATATACTCTTAGAGACGAGAGCTTGCATATCCAATTTGGTACGTATTTAATAAATACGATTAAAGAACAGTATCCATCGGTGTGGACAAAAAAGTTCGAGGAAGAAACCACTGAGCATATTAAAAAAGCCGTAGAGCTTGAAATTCAATATGCCCACGATGTTCTTCCACGAGGAATTCTTGGCTTAAACGCTGAGATGTTTGTTGATTACATGCGATATATCGGCAACAGACGGCTTGAAGGAATTGGAATTGAGTTTTCTTTTGAGAACGCTCAGAACCCTTTCCCTTGGCTGTCAGAAGTAGTTGATACCGCAGCTATGACAAACTTCTTTGAGCGCAAGGTTAAAGATTATCAGAGCTCTGGAGTTTTAGAGGATGATTTTTAGGAGAATCCCTAAGAATACAATATTTAAAACAATAGAGAACCAAAGAAAGGCGGTAAGCAAAAACTTACCGTCTATTTTTTTCTTTATTTTAAAATATTCCGATTTTGAAATGACTTTTCTTTCAGCCATCTCAGACCCAGAAACATCCCAGCAATCACCATCCTTGCATATTAGCCATTTTTTCATGTCTAATCCTCTTTTTCTGGTATGAAAAATTTAGTTCTTCTATCCCTAATGAACCCTTCACTCAATAGGTAATCCATTATGGATTGTATTTCTTTTTCTGCTATGCATTTAGAATTATTGTATATAAAAACCGTATCGTGTTTCCAATAACCGTCCTCACATAAGCAAACTTTTATTTTGTATCCATTTAAACTAAGAATTTGCATGTATTTATTTACACTATCGCTGATTAACCAACATTGCGATTATGTGCTTCTCTTTGATAATGCCGTACCAAGTATGATTCCTGTTATCTCCAATAATGTAATACTCGTTATACTTTAACTTTATTTCCTTTGTATCTAAGTAATAAATACTATCTCTTGTAAGCATTATTCTTTCTTTATTTTTTTCTTCTAGTTTTCTTCCGTCTACATAAATAAATCCATTTTTTATCATTATTCTTTCATTTGGAAGGCCAACCACCCTTTTTATTAAGTGATCTGAATTGTTATTAGGGTCATCGGTTACGATTACATCTCCCCTATCAGGCGAAACTATTTTGCAATAAATACTATTAACAAAAACCTTAGTTCCATCCTTTAAAGTCGGATTCATACTATCCCCATCTACCTCATAAAACTCAAAACCAGAGAAGAAAACAGCCCAAAAAAGCAGCAAAGCCCCCAATAGTCTTACTTTTTTATTTAATGTAAAAATACGCATACATATGCTTACACTTTTCGTGTAAATATAAACGCCTCAAGGAGGCAATTGTTATGAGACATAAGAACAAAAAAAGCAACTCCGAGATGTCATGGGCTAGTAAGATCGACGTTTGGATTAAATCCAAATGGGGATCTATCTCAAAATGGATTGCGTCCAAGTCCCCTGAGATGAAACAGGTTAAAAACTGGATCATTAAGGGAAAAGACTGGATCATGAAAGCAGTAAAATGCCCAGATTGTAGACTAGGGGGAGTCTTGATCTTGTTTGGAGCCTTAGTTGCTACCAAAATGATCGACCCTTGGATGTCTGTAGCGATGTTAGCTTGGTTAAAAGCTGCATCATTAATAATCAAACCTCATAGATAAAACCTAGTTTTTCCCCCTCTTTCCCAGAGGGGGTTTTTTTGTGTAACTAATATTAGAAGGAAATACATATGGAGATTGATTTTCAATTTTTCTTTAACGTAGTAGTAGGTCTTTTAACCTTTTTTGTCGGTTGGGTCTTTAAGGTAACTTACGCAGCTATAAAAGATATGCGAACGGAGTTAGAACACCTTAAAGAGATAACAGACCAAGAGCAGGACAAGCTATGGGCAGAACACAACAAACTAGCTCTTTCATTACCTGATAAATATATGGGTAAAGATGATTTCAGGGAGTTTGCCCAAGCAATTAATCATAGATTTGATAGATTAGAGCAAAAAATAGACAACCTAGGCTCTAAATAAACCTGTTCATACTTTTTATCTGCCCTAATATATTAAGGGTATTTTCACAGGCTATTCTATCGACTTTTATTGTCATGGGGTAATTTAACTCTTGATCTATCCTTATGCCTTCTAGTCTATGCTCTGGATACACAAAATCGTCCACGTAATCAAACCATCCGTGAGATTTTAAAATAGAATAATATTGATCCACCTCTTCTTTTTTGGACTCAATAAGAATATCCATGTCCAATTCTGTCTTGGACATCATAGAAATATAGCGAAAGAAAAGACCGTCATTGCAAGTTAGGCTTGATATGACAATCAAGTTCATATATAGTTTTACACTTTAAAATGACAGAGGAAAAAAATTATCAAATATCTTGCTTCACCTCTGTATTTAAGGGGGCTAAATGGATTGAAGCATTTTTCGAAGACATCCTAAAGCAGTCGATTTTTGACGATGTAGAATTTGTAATTATAAACGCCAATTCCCCAGAAAAAGAACAAGAGGAAGAGGTAATATTAGACTACGAAAAAAAATATAAAAACATCAAATATATGACCCTCGAAAAAGATCCGGGGGTTTATGCTGTTTGGAACATAGGCATAGAGATGTCCCAAGGAGATTTTTTATCTAATTGGAATCTTGACGACAAAAGACACCCAGAGCACATAGAAGAGCACGTAAAATGCCTTAAATCCAACCCAGAGATTGATTTAGCCTACGCACATGTGCTGATGACCTGCACGGAAAAAGATACTTTCGAATTTAATAATGCAGTAGCTGAATACAGAATGCCTGAGTTCTCATACGAAAACCTTCTAAAATACAATATGCCGCATAACTGCCCAGTATGGAGAAGAAGGCTTCATGACAACTATGGCCACTTCAAGACCGATATGGTTTCAGCAGCAGACTTTGATCTTTGGCTAAGAGCAGCCTCCCAAGGAAGCTCGTTTAAAGGGATTGACCGAACTCTAGGTTTATACTATAAAAACCCAGAGGGAGTTTCCACTAGAAAAGAAACACTTTCTGAGGCAGTTCAAGAAGTTAATGACCTGAGAGTTAAATACTCCGAAATGGCAGATTATAGAAATTTTATAATTAAATGATACTTCCAGTATGCACAGTAGTAACGGAAAATTGCTATAAAGAATTTCTTCTGTTCAAGCACTCCATAGAGCTATTTCATGATTGCGAGTGGTATATTTCTTGCGATGAATTCGTAAAAAACTCGATAGAAGAATCTGAAAAAGTACACGCGCACTTACTTATAGAAAACGATGATTGTGATCATGTTGTTAATGATGAAAAACAAAATGAGAACTTTACGAAATTAATATTAACCAAGTTTTCTATATGCTCCGAGGGAATGAAGCATCACCCATTTGTCTTATTGATAGACAATGACATGATCTTTACCAATCCAATAGATGAAAACATATTAGAACTATTAGCAAACAAGAAGGTTGACGCTTGCGTATGCCCACATATGACGGACGGTTTTGGGGATGAGAAAGTAACCGGATACTTCAACTGCGGCATGGCTTTCATAAGTAATCAAGAGCTCATAAGACACTGGATGACCCTAACATCAAACCACAAGTCTTTGGGTTTGTATTATGAACAAAAACCTTTAGAGTTAGTTCTAAAATCTTTCTTGACATTAAATCTGCCAATGAATTACAACATTGGTTGGTGGAGATTCCTTACTGAGAGGACAAAGAAGAGAATTGAACTGTTGAATGTGCAAGACCAAAAATTGTTTTTTGGCCCGTTACCAGCAGTAAATTTTCATTTCCACACACTTAAAGAGTTAAAGTACCCAAACTTTGGGGAGGGCTTGCAGCAAATAGTTTTTGAGCACATGGAACAATCCTTTAACATGGAATACAGATCCATTTTAGAAAAAATGGAAGAATTAAAAAATGAAAATACATAGAGCGAAGACTTCATGGCAGGATTCCCTGCAAGAGCTAATTACAATGTGGGAAGAAAGTGGGCTTTGCGAATCAGTGCAGTCTAACGAAAGATGCACTTGGGCGAATGAATTAGGAGATGTCCTTCTTTACGAGCACGACAGGCTAACAAATTTACCAGTTGATTGGGAGCTAGGCCTTTTTGCTAATGAGGTTTATTCAGGGCCAAAATCAACGCCTTGGATATATTGGCCAAGGCATCCCAGAAAATTAGAGGCGTGTATCAATGAAGGTATATGGAATTACGACCAAAGAGATATATCCTCCATTTTCTTGGGTAAAGTAGAAAACCCAATTCAACACCAAAAAAGAACCAAAAAAGACTGGTCTGATTCCATAGAGGTTTTCTCAATGCCAATAGAGCTCGGTATTTCTGGAAACCACAGATTATCTAATGAGGAATATTTGAGGCAAATTAGAAGAGCTAAGTTCGGGCTTTGTCTTTCTGGCCACGGCCCCAAATGTCAAAGAGAGATAGAGCTAATGGGACTAGGCACAGTACCTATTTTCACAGAAGGAGTAGACAATACTTACTTTGAGCCGCTACGAGAAAATTACCATTACTTTTACGCTGAATATCCAGAGCAAGTAGAAGACATAGTAAATAGCTGCTCCAAAGATCAATGGAGAGAAATGTCTGCTAATTGTGTAGACTGGTATTTTAGAAATTGCTCAAGAGAGGGCTCATTTGAATCTACTCAATACATAATTAATCATTTTAAAAATCACCCAAACGAATGAGTGAAAATATAAAATCTTACTTTGGGGAAAGGCCAGTGTACAGCGACCCTTATGGTCATGAATTAATTTCTTCTTGGGTAAAAGAGGGCAAAAGCTTTTCCTTTGGCCGTATAGGAATGTCTGAGATGATGCTTTTAGACGTATTTCTCCAGAACACCGAAAACCCAAACTTTAGTCAATGTAGACTTCATCCTAACATACCTGTAAGTACTCAGTCTCGATACATGGGAGGCCTTTACCCGACAGAGTACAATATATTAAAAGATTTCTGTAATTATTACCTCTCAACGTTAAGTGAAGTAGATATGTTCGGCACTTGGACAAAATCTACACCCACGGGAGCCAATCTAGCAGAGGATAAGCTTTGCATAGATTACGTTAATAAAGATGCGATCATTACCGAAATGTCTCCGTATGCAGCTTATCATTTTGACAATCCTTGGACTTTAGGCTTGGAAGGTAAAACTTTACTAATTGCTCATCCATTCCAGCAATCAATTGAGAACCAAAAAGACAAACTTAATTTAGTTTGGTCCAATAAAAAACTTTTCCCCGATAATGTAAAAGTAAAATCCCTTAAAGTTCCCCTATATGACTACCTCATAGAGCCAGAGTTTCCTGATTGGTTCTCCTCTCTTGAAGACATGAAAAAAAGAATGGAGTCAATTGATTTTGATGTACTTCTTGTTGGCGCTGGTTTTTGGGGAGTACCGCTTTCTGCTCATGCTAAAAAAATTGGAAAAGCAGGGATACATGCAGCAGGAGCAACTCAGTTATTTCCCGGCATAAGAGGGAGAAGATGGGATGAGAACGGTGAGATGGATGAGTATATGAATGAGCACTGGGTAAGACCCTTACCTGAAGAGACTCCAGATCCTAAGTTCGAAGACCATAAACAATTTTTCCACGAAGGTGGATGCTATTGGTAAAATGAAAAAAATATTCCTAGTAATCGCTAATTATAAAGACCACAAGCAAGAGTTCTTTGAAAATAAGATATCTCCGCTAAACGAAAAATATTGCGAGAAGCATGGCTTTGAATACATGTTCATCAAAGACACCCCTCCTCTTTTTAGGGAGAACCCAACTTGGTGGAAGTTTACTATCCTTCAAGAAATGATAAAAAACGGCGAATTAAAAGACGGGGATGTCTTTACTCACTTAGATGCAGATATGGTTATAGTTAAAAGTGACCAATCTTACGAAACTGAAAAGTCTTTTTCTTACTCTGTCGATAACGGCAACACTCACTGCATGGGTAACTATACAATCACAATAAATGATTGGTCTAAAAACTTAGTGGAGAATATTCTCAGTGAAGATCTTTGGCAAAAAATGCGTAATGATGACCACTGGGAAAACTTCAGGGAGCAAGCTGCTTGGTACACACTTGCAGGAATACTGCCTCATAGCTGGAAACCATTTAAGGATATGCCTAACTACGGCTTTCATTCTAAAGTCACTAAAAATTTAGAATACTCAATAGACGAACTAAACGAGCATGTAGAAGTCAGAGGCCCAGAATGGGATTGCACACTACTCGCTGAAGAAGCTAATGATGCAGTCAGTAGTATGCTTCAAAAATACAACATTAACCGAAGCTTAAAAAAAGACACAATCATTAGACACTTTGCTGGCAATCAGCCTTGGAACGAAGAATACGTGAAAATGTCTGACCTGTACGAAGGATGAGAGTCTTATTTGTCCCAACAATAGACCCGAAAAGCCAAGGAGACCTCTTGGAGGTTTCCATATTGCACGGCCTAAGAGAAGTGCTTGGTGAAAATTGCGTTGATTTCCCCAGAAAAAAAGTAATGTACCATGATTGGTCTTCTACTAAAAAAGAGGATCTTCACGGTAGGGGGTTTACTTTGTATAAAAAACCCATAAAGGATCTTTCAAAAAAACAAAGAGAGCTTAAAGACTTTGACTATGTTATTTACGGGGTTTCAAACGCTTACGATCAGCAAGAAATTAAAGAGGTCAACGATTTAGTCTCCGAAGAAAATATCTGGCACTTAGATGGGCATGACTTATACGGTCACGCGCCACGCATGATAAATTTTCAAGGCGAAAATATAATAGGGGTTCAAAAAAACAACTCCTTTAAAAGAGAGCTTGTAGAAAACGTAAAAAATGTACACCCCACTGGATTTGGTATTCCTGAATATCAAATAAGAAAAATAGACTTCTCAAAAAAGACTCAACTTTATCAAAAAACTGCACCTGACAGCGCCTTGTTCAAAGAGGTACAAGACCTTGGGGGAGGAAGAGCTCATCACATTTTTACTGATGAAGACGACTATTATGAAGATCTTTCTAAGTCATGGATAGGATTAACATGCAAAAAAGGAGGATGGGACTGTCTGAGGCATTATGAAATAATTGCCGCTGGAACTTTACTACTATTTAAAGATTATGACCTAAAGCCTCAATTCTGCTCTCCTGCATTTATGCCGTGTTTGTCTTACTCAACGAAAGAAGAGCTAGATATTATAACTAAACAGCTAGTAGTAGATAATCAGCCCTCCTCACTTTATTTATCTCTCATAGACCAGCAAAGGAAGTGGTTACTTAATAACGCCACTACCAAGTCTCGCGCCAATAACATCTTAAACATATTGCAAAGAGAATGGAAAAAATAACCGAAATAACGATTTCACTACATTGCGGTTGTGATCAAAAAGTAGTCGATAACCAAATGAAAATTTTGTCTCAGTTAGAAGACAAATATAAAGTTTATTGGAATAACAGGATAGATAGATTCCCCCATGCATACCCTAGCTATTCTGAAATGTTGAATGAAGCAATCGCAACTTCTCCAACAGAATTTGTTATTGTGGTGAACGACAGGGTATTACCAACCGTACATCAAGCTCAAAAAATTATTACTCTTCTTGAAAATGGTTTCGCTTGCGCCATGCAGTGGAATGTTGGTTTCATGGGCCTATCAAAAGAATTAGTCAGAAAAATAGGATGGTGGGATCAAAGATACACAAACGGCGGATGGGAAGACAGAGATTGGGTTTTTCGAATGGTGTTAGAAGATTTAGCATTTTACGAAAGCCAAGAAAGTGATTATGATTTTAGTTGGAAGTCTCCATTGCAAGTTATGGATGGATGTGATGCATCTGAACCGCACTTTGTAAAAAAATGGAAGCTTATGAAGGACGAAGTTTGTAGGGTTGTCTCAGAAGAACAGTACTCAAAATGGGATGAGATGATAGGCGAACCAAGACCGGACATCTCTGAAAGCTGGAAATCTAACGAGTTCTCCGTATTAGGAATTAATGACCAAGGTCAACGAGCAAGAGGATACGAAAAGCCAAATTCTGGGCCAGCTAATACAGCTTTCCTCTTCAACAGAAAGGTTGTTGATAAATGTTAAATAAAAAAGTAATGATTATAGGGGGCAGTGGTTCTTTAGGAATGTCCCTTATCAAGAGGCTGGCCACTGATAATGAGCTATTTATCCTGTCTAGAGATGAATCTAAGCACTGGGCTTTAAAAAATAAATTTAAAGATATGAATCTTAAGTTGCAAGTGTGCGACATAAGAGATAAGGATAGGTTAAGTAAAACAATCTGTAGGGTTAACCCAAACATTGTAATTATAGCAGCGGCGTTAAAGCATGTAGACGTATGCGAATTAAGCCCCGAAGAAAGCATAGCTACAAATCTGCAAGGTGTCTCTAATGTGGTCTCCTCAGTAGAAGAGAATCTTACCGCATTGACTGATCTAGAAACTGTATTAATGGTTAGTACAGATAAAGCTTGCAGCCCAATTAATGTGTATGGAATGTGTAAGTCTATATCCGAAAGGATAGTCTTAGAAAAATCTAGGCATATAGAGAATGTAAAATTTGTAGCCACAAGATATGGAAATGTCCTAGAAACGAGAGGAAGCATAGTGCCTCTTTTTATGCATCAAGCTAAAAATAATGAATTCATAACGGTCACTAGAGAAGACATGACTAGGTTTGTTATGACTTTAGAAGATAGCGTAGACCTAATTATTAATTGCATAAAAACCTCTAATACTGGCGAGACATATATACCTAAGCTGAAATCAATGAAGATTATAGATTTAGCTAAAATCTTTGCTCAAAAATATAATAAAGAAATTAAAATATGCGGAATTAGATCTGGCGAAAAAATACATGAAGACTTGATAAATGAAACAGAGTCGCTAAGAACGGTTGATGAAGGTGAAGTTTTTGTTGTTAAGCCAATTTACGAAACTAAAGTATACAATAGCGAAGTCTTTACATACGATAGCTCCGACACCTTGAACATTGAGGAGCTAGAAGAGTACCTAACCAGTATCAATTTGTTCTCTAAAGACCCAGACGATTTTGCTCAAACAGTCAAACTAGACGATATGAGATCATGAACGTATTATTTTGCGGCTATAGAGACTGGTCTAAAAATATATACAACGCCTTAAAGCAAAGCGAAGATATATCTTTTTGCGGTAGTTCTGAGGAGCTCTCTGACATGGCTCCTTCTGATTTTGATTTAGTATTTTTTGTTGGGTGGAGTGAAATAATTGGCGCTGACTGGATAAATACAACTGAATGCATATGCTTGCATCCATCTATGCTCCCTGAATACAGAGGAGGAAGCCCAATACAAAATCAGATTATTGAGGGCGAAAAATGGTCTGGAGTAACATTATTTAAAATGAACGAAGAGCTTGATAGTGGGGATATAATCGATCAAGCGCCGTTTAGTCTAGATGGAGATTTAATAGATATTTTTTCTAGAATAGAAACCTTGGGGGTAGCCTTAATCAAAAAGACTCTCACTTGCGGCGAGATTAAATATTCCCCTCAAGATCATTCAAAAGCGTCTTTTTTTAAAAGAAGAACTCCAAAGATGAGTGAAATTAAGGTGGATGATTTTAAGAACTTTACAGCAGAAGAATTACATAATAAGATAAGGTCTTTACAAGACCCGTACCCGAACGCTTTTATAAGTTGTAAACATAGCACAAAGCTTTTCTTGCAAAAAAGCAGGATAAAATAATAATGCAAAATAAACTTATTATATCGCCTCATGTTGACGACGAGGTTTTAGGTTGCGGTGGGGTATTGGACTCTACTTTTTCTATTTTGCACTTGGGCCTATCAGAGTCTCAAAATCACGGCAATTCAGTACTGACAAAGCAAGAAAGACTACTGGAGTTTCAGAAAGTCATAAGTCACCTATCGATAAAGTGGCACAAGCTTCTTGATCACCCTGTTAATAACTACAAGCAGCAAGACTTGATAGGAGATTTAGAAAAAACTATTAATGAGCTAAAGCCTTCTGAAATTTATATTCCTCATCCTTCATACAATCAAGATCATAGAGCATGTTATGAAGCCTGTTTAATTGCCCTGAGACCTCACGATATAAATCATTTTACCCCAAAGGTTTTAATTTACGAACAACCACAAGTCTACCTATGGAATAATAACTATAGAGAATTCAAGCCAAACTACTTTAAACAAATAGACATAGATAAAAAAATACTTCTATACTCAATGCTAGAATCTCAAGTTAGAGAATTTAGATCTCCAGAATGTATAAAATCTATGGCTAAAGTGAGAGGTAGTCAAATTAGAGCAGAATATGCCGAAGCTTTTGAAATCTTAAGAATTGTTGATTAATGAAATATTTTGTTTTTGGATCGAACGGGATGATGGGAAAGCATTTTTGCTCCTTGGCAAAAGATGCAGTTGAGCTAACTAGAGAAGACTATAATATTCTTTCCAATAATGAAAAACTATTGCTCAACATGCTTGAGAAAGAAAAAGGCATAAGCAGTGAAGACGTAATCTTGAATTTTGCAGGAGCTATTAAACAAAGAAATTTCTCTTTGAAAGATTATGTTTTAATTAACTCGCTGTTCCCCCATCAACTAGAAGCAGCAGCCAAGAAAATAGGATGCAAGTTTATCCACCTTACCACTGATTGTGTTTACGACGGATTAAAAGGCTCTTATGTGGAAACTGATGACCATAACTGCACAGATTGGTACGGAAAAAGTAAATCTCTAGGAGAGCCAGAGAACAGTTGCTGCATAAGAACTTCTATAATTGGTTTAGGTAGCAAAGATAATGTTTCGCTTCTCGATTGGTTTATTAACGAAGAAAAAGATAACCTATTTGGCTTCACCAACCATTTATGGAACGGAGTTACCTGCACTGAGCTTTCAGAGCTAATAATTAAATTAATTGATGAAGGTATTTTGTGGCAAGGAACAAGGCACGTATTTTCTAACCCTGTCTCAAAGTACGAATTACTGAGACATGTAAATGATGTTTTTAGCTTAAGAAAAAACTTACAAGAAAAAATATCTGAAGATACCTGCGATAGAACCCTATCGTCCATCCACGAACAGTCTTTCACTGTCAAAAGTATAGAAGAACAGATAGAAGACCTCAAAAGTTCTTGCCTTTAATTTTTTAAAAATATAGAATCAGAGATTAAAAATGAAAATTGACTCAATAGACGTAGGGGAAAAAGCCAGAGAGAAATACCCAGAATGTTTTGGAGAAAATCCAAAATCTTTTAATGACGGACACCTTGGAGGGACAAACACATCTGGAGATCCATCTACATTTATCCACCCAAATGTATGGGGTCACCTTGTAAATAATTTTGGAGTCAAAAGTATTCTTGATATTGGTTGCGGGTTTGGCTTTGCGATAAAGTTCATCAAAGATAACTTTGAAGGCGTAGACGTAGATGGCGTAGAGGGTAGCCCAAAAGTCGTGGACTTATGCTTATTTCCAGATAATATAACTCAACATGACTACACAACGGGAGCATTTGTCCCAGATAAGACTTACGATTTAGGTTGGAGCACTGAATTTGTAGAGCATGTAGAAGAAAAGTACGCTTATAATTTTATTGAGACCTTTAAAAAATGTAAGTACGTAGCCTTTACATTCGCTTCTATTGGGCAAGGAGGTCATCACCATGTAAATGAAAATACTCAAGAGTATTGGGTTGATAAAATGAGTGAATCAAATTTTGAGTTCTTAGAAAAAGAGACCCTTGAACTAAGAGATCTGGCCGTTAAAGATATGGAGCAATGCAGGGGGGCTTTTCCCGAACAATTCTTCATATTTCACTTTCAAGACAGGGGCATTCTGTTCAAAAATAATTCTCTTTCTTAATGAAAAAAATAGCCTTCATAAAATTTGCAGGAATGGCTTCTGGAGGAGTTGAAAAATACCTTCAGACCATTGCCTGTTTATTACCGAAGGATGAATTTGAGATAGACTTTTTTTATACTAATGCTGCACCATTCATAAACTCTTCTTTTGTCCACCCAGACAATGACAACAGAAGAATAAAGTTAATGGAAGACAGCGGTATTAATCTCATAAAAGTAAACGTAGAAGCTAAAATAGGAGATAAAGAACCTTACGAGTGGATAAATACTGATTTTTGGGATCTTTTTGATGAATCTAAATATTGCGCGGTGCAAACAGGAAGAGGGGGATATCCAGAATACCCATTTAACTTAATTAATGATGCTAAGATAATAGACAGCATACATTCATTTAGCGGAGAAGATAAACCGAACATAGAAAAGGCTATTTTATTGTGTGAGTGGCAACTTGATAAATGGTCGAGCAGCGGAGGAAACAAAGACAAAGCAGTTGTAATTCCCGGACTTATTTCTGTACCAGAAAAAAGAAAATCAAACTTAAGGCAAAAACTAGGGATACCCGAAAATGCATTTGTATTCGGATTTCATCAAGGCAACAGAAGTGAAATATTTTCGCCCGTATCCTTAATGGCCTACTCTAAAATAGCTCACGAGGATAACTATTTTTTAATTATGGGCGGAGCGGAGAACCACAGAGACTTCGCAAATAAGATGAGCAATCCAAACGTAAGGATACTAGATCACTCTAGCTCAGTAGAAGAAATACACGACTTCCTTTCTTCAATAGATGTTTTTGCACATGCAAGATCTGACGGTGAAGTCTGTTCTGCGGCCATAATAGAGGCTCTTTACCACGAAAAGCCCGTCATATCTCACCCAGCGCTTAATATGGGGCATAAAGAGCAGATAGAAGGTTGCGGTAAAATGGTCGAATCAGTTGATCAATACGCCTCTGAAATGGTCTGCATGGAAAAAAACAGAAACTACTATAACGGCCTGTCCCTTAAAGCGGGTGAGAAATATAAATCTAAATACAGTTACGACGTAGTAAAAGATAAAATCCTTAAAGTCTATAGAGATATATAATTAAATGAACTTAGAGCAAAAAATTGATGAAATTGAAGTTAGACTAAGAGCAGAGTCTGAAATCATTGCAGAGTGGGACGGACACGAAACACTTCACTCCAAGTGCTCTGACGAAGTTAAAGTTGATGGCCTATGGATGGAATTCGGTGTTTTTACTGGCAGGTCTATAGAACAACTTTCAAGAAAATGCCCAACAAAAATTTACGGCTTCGACTCGTTTGAAGGCTTACCCGAACAATGGGATAACGATAACCCTAAAGGCTGTTATAATTTAGGCGGTGAAATTCCTCCGGGATATATAATAGGAGAGAACCATTCGATGTTTGATTCTAATATGCCCACAAATTACCTACCTTGGCCCGAAAACGTAGAGCTAGTAAAAGGGATGATTGAAGATACGCTACCGGAGTTCCTAAAATATAACCAAGAAACAGTAGCTTTTATTCACATAGACACAGACCTCTACTCATCCGCTGTTACAATTTTAAATAATTTAAAAACAAGAATTAAGAAGGGTACAATTATACTTTTCGACGAAATTAATGACTATCCTGACTATAGAGAACACGAAATTAAAGCTTTCGCAGAGTTCTTGATAGATACTGGTCTAGAATACACCCCCTTGATTCACCAAAACTTAGGGTACAGCCAAGGATGCTTTAGAATAGAATAAAAATGCACCAACAACACATAACAAGCTACCTAGACGCAGTAAAAGAAATAGCTGAAAAAGTTAATAAGGAAGACATATGCTCTTTAATCAAAGAGATAGAATCCTTAAAGCGGTTTGGCGGTAGGCTATTTATCATAGGAGTTGGAGGAAGCGCAGGAAACGCCTCACATGCTGTAAACGATTTCAGAAAAATAGTAGGCATAGAATCTTACGCCCCAACAGACAATGTTTCGGAACTTACAGCAAGAGCGAATGACGAAGGTTGGGACACAACCATATGGAAGTGGCTCGAAGTATCTAAACTGGGTCAGAACGATTCTATCCTAGTGTTTTCTGTAGGTGGAGGCTCAGATCATACATCTTACAACTTAGTTAAGGCTATGGAATACGCTAAATCCAAAGGTAGCAAAATTCTCTCTATCGTAAGCAGAGATGGAGGCAAATCAAAAGAGCTTTCAGATTGCTGTATTTTAATACCAGTAATAGATCAAGAATCAATAACTCCCCACGCCGAAGAATGGCAGGGGATAATTTGGCATATGGTAGTAAGTTATTTTATGAGCGTAAAAGATGACAGATTTACAAATTAAAATATTTGCTGACGGCGCAGACATATCAGAAATGATAAAGTGCCATCAAGAAGGCATCGTATCTGGCTTTACAAGTAACCCCACACTTATGAGGCAAGCTGGAGTCAAATCTTACGAAGGGTTTGCGAAAGAAGCTCTAGAGGCAATACCTGATGCCCCTATTTCATTCGAGGTATTTTCTGACGACTTTCCAGATATGCGTAGACAGGCATTAAAGTTAAACGCTATGGGAGAAAATGTTTACGTTAAGATTCCAATAACGAACACGAAGAGCGAATCAAGTATCCCCTTAATTAAAGAGCTTACCGAAGAAGGCGTTAAGGTGAATGTGACAGCCATAATGACTAGCGATCAAGTTGTCGATCTCTGCGATAAAGGGCTTTCAGCCAAAGTTCCAAATATTGTTTCTGTTTTTGCAGGTAGAATTTCTGACACTGGCAGGAATGCTAATGACACTATGCGTAAAGCGGTTCTAGAAGCTTCATATTATAAAATTAAAGACTCAACGGAGATATTATGGGCAAGTACAAGACAAGCTTACGACATAATTAATGCTCAATCATGCGGTTGTGATATTATTACCGTTCCCACATCGATACTTAAAAAATTATGTTTATTCGGGAAAGACTTAAATGAGTATTCGCTAGAAACAGTAAAAATGTTCTATAAAGATGCAACTGAGGCTGGCTATGAATTATGATCGTAACCCGATCACCATTTAGGATAACGCTTGGCGGCGGAGGAACAGATCTCCCATCGTTCTATGAAAAACATGGGGGATTTGTTGTTTCTATGGCAATAAATAAATATATTTCCATCACACTAAAGAAAAATATC
>Ga0114933_10000764_pt1 | contig 37770 bp, 32 predicted proteins | sample 4SBtaG_FD_89691 | JGI IMG/M metagenome (GOLD analysis project Ga0114933, IMG submission 89691) | Deep subsurface microbial communities from Kolumbo volcano to uncover new lineages of life (NeLLi) - 4SBTROV12_W25 metaG | ecosystem: Environmental > Aquatic > Marine > Volcanic | place: Kolumbo... | reverse complement strand
GATTTTAGGTTGAAAAATTACAGTTTGTTTAGATGAATGATATTTTTTTGAAGCATAATCTATTGCAGTATTAATATCACCTATTTCATCAATAAGTCCAAGTTCTTTTGCTTTTGGAGCCCAGTATATTTTACCATCAGCTAGTTTTTTGATCTTACTTATATCAGTATTTCTATTTTGAGAAACTATTTCAAGAAATCTATTATAATAATCATCTATAAATTCTTGTAAATATTTTGCATCTTTTTTTGTCTGCTTTCTCCAAGTAGAACCTGAGTCCTTAAACTCTCCCGTTTTGTTTACATTTACCCCAACACCAATTTTCTTAAGAAAATCAGTCAACTCAGGTCTCACTGAAATTACTCCAATAGAGCCTAAAATAGAACCCTCTGAAGCAATTATTCTATTGGAAGAACATGCAATCAAGTATCCTCCTGATGCACCTAATCCCTGAACATAGGCAATAATTGGCTTAGTTTTATTTAAATTTTTTAAAGATGAATAAATTAGATCTGAATCTGTTACACCTCCCCCAGGAGAATTGATATCTAAAATCAAAGATTTAATTGATTTGTTTTTTTCAATCTTCTTAATTAAAGGAGAAAGCCGATCATACTTTACAGTCGAACCAATGGTTCCATGTATTTTTAATATGCCAATTTTATATTTTTTAAAGAATCTGAACATAATTTGATCTGGATTAAAATTCTGAGATAATAAAGCTTAATTTATTTATAACGATTATTTTATTTTAAAAAATGAAAAAAATCTACGATAGAATTTCTGCAGGTGGGCTTGTTTATAAAATCACAAATAAAGATGTCTTTTTTGTAATATGCTTCAAAAAGTCAACAAACAGATGGCATCTTCCAAAAGGAACACAAGAATCAAATGAAAATATAAAAAATACTGCAATACGAGAAGTGCAAGAAGAAACAGGGTTAAAAGTTTGTATAAAAACCTTTTTATCAAACATAGAATATTCATTTAAAAACGAGATAAATAAAATAATTAATAAACAAGTTGTTTTTTACACTATGGTACCTACAGGCGGCTCTTTTTCTGATCATGATAATGAATTTGATGAAGTAAAATGGGCTAGTGCAAAAAATTGTATAATCCTATTACAATATGAAAATGAAAAAAAATTGGTTCAAAAAGCTTATGAAATGGTTAAATTTGATGAATGAAGAAGTATTCACATACAATAATATTTTTCTAAAAAATATTTCTGAGATTTCTGGAGATAAAGTTGTGCTTAAAAATAAAAGTATAGATGATTTTGCAAAAGATTATATTTGGAGAACAGATCCCGAGCTTGCTACTCTAGATGCTTCTTATCCATTGGATATTTCATTCAAATCATTTGTTAAAGCATACAAATCAGAAATAAAGAAAAACGAAAAAAATACTGCAAGATTTTCTATTTTCTCTAATGAAGATCGGCACATTGGTAACAGTATGCTCTATAATATAAACCATTTCTCAAAATCCATGGAACTTGGCATTATGATAGGGGATAAAAATCATTGGAATAAAGGATACGGATCAGACACAATAAAAACAATGATAAAACATATTTTCAAACACACTGATTATCACAAAATTTACCTTCACACATTAAAATGGAATCTTAGAGCTCAGTCATCATTTAAAAAAAGTGGGTTCAGTAATTTTAGAGAAGTCTCTAGAGAAGGTAAAAAATTCATTTACATGGAAATAAACAAACAGCAAACCTAATTATCACTAATTTTTACTCCCGAAATGTTTTCAATGAATGTTGCTATACCAGAGTGATCCCACTCTCCTTTACCATCAGAGATTAACGAGCTAATCATCTGTTGAATTAAGCCGGTAACTGGCAAAGCTACTCCTAATTCTTTTGCAGTTATCAAAGCATTATTAAGATCCTTTTGGTGCAAATTAATCCTAAATCCCGGGTCAAAATTACCTTCTGCCATCATTGGTCCTTTGGCATTCAACACATTACTTCCTGCTAATCCACCTTGTATAGCATTAAGTACCACTTTTGGATCCAATCCTGATTTTTTTGATAAAACTAAGGCCTCGCCTAAAGCTTCAATATTTGCTGCAACAATAATCTGATTAGCTAACTTTGTTGTATTCCCTGCTCCACTAGAGCCACAGTAAACTTTACTTTTTCCTAGTATGTCAAAAATTGCAGAAAATTTATTAAATACTTTTTCTTCTCCGCCCACCATAATGGCCAAATCACCGCTAATTGCCATTGGCTCTCCTCCGCTAACTGGAGCATCGAGAAAATCTACTCCATTTGCTAAGCATTCTTTATATATTTTTTGTGATACCAATGGTGAAATAGAACTCATATCAATAACAGCAGATCCTTTTTTCAATCCGTGCAATACTCCTTTTTCAGAAATAATTGCTGCTTCAGAATTTGCAGAATCTTGTACCATTACAATTACAACATCAACACTACTCCCCAATTCGTTTGCATCAGAACATCCTTTAGCTCCTGCATCAGTTAACTCATCTATTACAATCTGCTTATTATCATATGCAAACACCTCATATCCCGCTTTTAATAAATTTTTTGCCATTGGTTTTCCCATTATTCCCAAACCAATAAATCCTACTTTTATATCTTCCATATGATTTCCTAAACTTGAATTACTAATAGAAAGATAAATTATAAAACATAATATGTTATGTTAAAATCAAATAATCATTTTTAATCAATATATTATGGTTAATTTCAATTACGATATAAATAATATTAAATTTATAAGATCTGTTACTGAAGGAGTCCCTGGCAACAGAGTATTTAGCATTGAATTATTTACTGAAGACATCAATATAAAAATTATTATTGAAAAAGAACAACTTATAGCAGTATGTGAATATATTATTAGAAATCTATATGATAAAAATATACCCGAACTCCCCGAAGAATTTGATTTTGACCCTGATTTTGACGAAGAGTACAGATCAAATGACCTAACAATAGAAATATTAGCACAATCTGAGCAATTTCAATTATATTTCAGAAACCAAGAAGATGAAGGTATTTCAAATCAGATATTAATAAAAATAACATACGAACAAGCTCTTAACTTTGCTAAATCAAGTATAAATCTTTCTTCCAAAGGAAGACCTGTTTGCAAATTATGCCACAGGCCTATGAATCAAAATGATATATCCTCTGAAAATCCTCTAGTATGCATAAATTGCCCAAGAAAAAATGGCCATCATAAAAATTAAATTATGCAAGAGCTGGAGAATTTAAATTTAAACATAATTTTAAAAAATGAGTTCCCTGACATTAAATTTACCGAATTTGAATCTGTTCTGAAAACCAAAATAATTAACATTTATAATGTTGTTAAAGGATCCAATAATAATTTATTAATTGAATTCGTAAACAACGATTTTGCAATATTCAAGCCAAAATTAGGGGAACGAACATTAAATGATTTTCCAATTGGAACTTTGTATAAAAGAGAATATGCGTCGTATATTCTCTCTCTTATTCTGGGTTGGCCTAATATCCCTCCAACTTCGATTGTTGAAATAGATAACATTGGAATTGGAAGTATTCAAAAAATAATAAACAATAAAGGATTAAATTATTTTGAAATAATAAAAAATAATAAAAATGAATTTATGAAATTCGCTATTTTTGATTCATTAACTAACAATGCTGACAGAAAAGGCGGGCATTGTATCATAGATGATACAGATACAATCTGGAGCATAGATCACGGAGTAACTTTTCATGAAATATTTAAATTGAGAACAGTAATGTTTGACATATGGGAAGATAAAATCTCAAATGATTATATCAAAGATATCAAATTACTCAAAAAGAAACTCTCTGAAAAAAAATATAACAATATTTTTTTAACCCTTTTAACAGAAAAAGAATTAGAAGCTCTAAATATGAGAATAGATACATTAATAAAATCTAAATCTTTGCCAAGTATAAATCAATATGAAAACATACCTTGGCCATTAATATAATTATTTGTTTGTAAAAATTATATCAAACCCTATTCTGTATGACTTTTTATCTATATTTTTATAAATTTCTTCCATAGATTTCATTTTTTTCCATTTACCCTCTTTATTTTTAGAATCACGTAAATAAATACACTGTTTTTCATTTGAAAATATTCCAATCAAACTTGAAACATCCCATATTTTAGGATTATTACACAACATAGATTTAGCTTTACCTAGAGCCACCATTGCTCCTTCAAAAGATATACTACCAAAATTTCTGTAATCATTAGCAATATGCTTAACCTTACTATATTTTTTACTTTGATTATAATCAGTGTATAAATTACCTGGGACAAATGAAAAATTCGACTTGTTATTCACTTCTACAGCTATATTATTTTTGCTTAATCCAGATTCCTGCGACCAAAAAATATAATCACCATCGATTGAAGATATAGATGGAATATATATATTCGCATATCTAGTTTTATAATCTTCTATATACGCAATGGAACTTCCAAATATACTTAAGCCATTAGAAAAATTTGAGGTTCCATCTAATGGATCTATAATCCATAGAGGATTTTTAAAATCATAAGAAAAAGAATCAATATCTTCTTCTGATAAAATATTATGGCTTGGAAATAAGTTTTTTATTTCTTTCTGAATATTATTATGTATATCTAAATCAATTTGAGTGACAACTTCTTTTTGCCCATCTGAATTTGTTTTGTAATTCTTAACATTAACTTTATTTACATTTTTTAATATGTATGTCCCTGCATCCTTTGTTATCTTTTTAGATAATTCTGCAATTTTTTTACTTTCTAAACTATTTATTCCTTTCACTTTAAGACCTTGTAGTAATATGATAATGAATATTATTGACATTAATAAATCAATTAATTAATTTATTATATTCAAAAATAAATAATATGAAATATAAAAGAATAGTAATAAAAATTGGAACTTCTCTTATTACTCAAGATAATGGAAATTTAAATACCGATTTCATGTCTGGGTTAGCAGAAATTTGTAAAAAATTAATTGAATCTAAATGCGAAGTAATAATAATTTCGTCAGGTGCTATAGGTGCAGGAATCAAATTAATTAATCCTGATAGCAATAAAATAATTGATAAAAATCAAACCTCAATAAAGCAAGTACTTGCTTCAGTAGGACAGCCTTATTTAATGAAAAATTATCAGGAAATATTTAATCAGTTAGGTATCAAAACTTCACAAATATTGCTTACAAGAAAAGAAATTAGAGAAGATAAGTCTACTTATTTAAATATTAAAAATACTATAGAAAAACTTATAGAATTAAACATAATACCTATTATCAATGAAAATGATGTAGTCTCTACAGAAGAAGTAGAAGGAGACAAGTTTGGAGATAATGACACTCTATCTGCCTATGTAAGTAATCTAATTGATGCCAACCTACTTATAATTTTAAGCTCTGTTGATGGTGTGTTTACTGCTGATCCTAATGTTGATCCGGAAAATGCAAAACTAATAGAAGAGTTTAAAGACTTATCATTCAATGAAATAAATACTATTGGTGGTCCCAGTTCTGACAACATTGGGACAGGTGGAATGAGCGCAAAATTGAAGGCAATTGAAATAGCCACCATGTCAGGTACAGATGTTGTAATCACCAATGGGAATAAAATAACAAATATAACTAAAATAATTAATGACGAAAAAATCGGAACTTTTTTCCCAGCAAAATCTAAAATCCATGAGAGGAAAAAAAGATGGTTATTAAATAACATGTCTAGATCTAAATCGATTACAATTGACGATGGAGCTAAAAATGCTATTCTTAATAAGAATACAAGTCTTTTACCTGCTGGAATAATCACTGTTTCAGGGAAATTTAAATCAGGGGAGGTGATTTGTATATTAGATAAACAAAAAGAAATAATAGCCTGTGGTATATCTAGTTATTCTTATGAAGAAATAAATAAAATTAAAGGGGAGCAATCATCAAAAATATTAAGTATACTTGGATATGTTCATACAGAAGAAGTTATTCACAAAAATAACATGGTAAATATATAAATTATGGAAACAAAAGATCTAATTAAACTTGCAAGCAATACAAAAATTGCATCTAGAAAACTTTCTGTTTTAACAAACAGTGAAAAAAATAGCATACTAACTAATATAAGCAAAAATCTTCTAAAAAATATCGATATTATATTAAAAAGTAATTCAAAAGATATAAAAAATGCAAAAGCTTCAGGTAAAGACTACGCATTCATAGACAGACTGACATTAACAGAAAAAAAAATAAAAAATATGGCCTTTGCAATACAAAATATTATTGAATTGGAAAATCCTGTAGGTCAAATTATTGAAGAAAAAACTTTAAAAGAAGAAATGAATCTTAAAAAAATTACCGTTCCTTTAGGAGTACTAGGCGTTATATATGAAAGTAGGCCCGAAATCACTACTGACATAGGGTGTTTGGGAATCAAATCAGGAAATGCAGTAATTTTAAAAGGAGGAAAAGAATCAATTAACACCAATATTGTATTAGAACAAATAATTAAACAATCAATCACTGAATCTGGATACGATGAAAATATAATAAACCTAATAAAATCTACTGATCGCAAAATTACTTCAGAATTCTTATCATTGAATAAATATATTGACCTGATGATACCAAGAGGAGGAGAATCTTTAGTTAATATGGTGGGAGAGCAAGCTAAAATGCCTGCAATCACTGGGGGAGTAGGGGTCTCACACATATACATAGATGAATATGCAGACATTGAAAAAGCCATAAACATTACACATAACTCTAAAGTTTCAAAACCTAGTGTTTGTAATGCTCTAGACACTTTGTTAATTAATACTAGTATTCTTAAAGAAGTTATACATAAGTTAATTAAAAATTTAATTGAAGCAAATGTTGAAATTCGTTGTGATAAAAAAACATATAAATTATTAGATCAAAACAATAATAAAGTTCTTTTAGCTAACGAAAATGATTGGGGAACTGAATTTCTTGATTATAAGATGTCCATCAAATGTGTAGATAGTATAGACGAAGCAATAGCTCATATTGAATTATATGGTTCAGGCCACACTGACGCAATAATTTCAGAATCAGAGGATCGTATAAACAAATTTGTAACTAACATAGATTCTGCAGCCGTAATGATTAATGCCAGCACTCAATTCAATGATGGTGGTGAATTCGGTATGGGCGCAGAAGTTGCAGTCAGTACAAACAAATATGGCGCAAGAGGACCAATGGGATTAAAGGATTTATGTTCTTATAAATGGGTTTTAAAAGGTAACGGAAATATAAGAATCAGATAATCATCAATCTAAAAAGTCTCTTAACTTTTTAGATCTCATAGGATGCCTTAATTTTCTTAAAGCTTTAGCTTCAATCTGCCTTATTCTTTCACGTGTAACACCAAAATCTTTACCTACTTCTTCTAATGTCCTACTTCTACCGTCTTCTAGTCCAAAACGTAATTGCAATACTTGAGCTTCTCTTTCACTTAAAGTTTCCAACACATCTTCAACTTGTTCTTTTAACAATTGGTGAGAAGCTGCATCAGCAGGTGCAATAGCAGTTCTATCTTCAATAAAGTCACCTAAATCACTATCATCTTCTTCTCCAACAGGAGTTTCAAGAGATACAGGCTCTTGAGATATTTTAAGAATCTCCCTAACTTTTTCTGGGGTGACTTCCATTTCTTTTGCAATTTCTTCACTAGAAGGATCTCGTCCGTACTCTTGTACTAATTTTCTACTTGTACGTAATAACTTATTTATTGTTTCAACCATATGCACAGGAATTCTTATAGTTCTAGCTTGGTCAGCAATAGCTCTCGTAATAGCTTGCCTAATCCACCATGTAGCATAAGTACTAAATTTATACCCTTTTCTATAATCAAATTTTTCAACAGCTCTTATTAAACCTATATTGCCTTCTTGAATTAAATCTAGCAACGACATTCCTCTTCCAATATATTTTTTAGCCACACTAACTACAAGTCTCAAATTTGCTTCAGATAATAATTTTTGACTATTATGAGAAATAGTTTTTTTCTGATTATAAAAATTAGACAAATCATCACTATGATTATTAAATTCTTTAAATATCTCTCCTGATTTAAGTGCTTTTTTCAGATCAGTATTTTTTTTGTACTTTTCGATCACTTCAAATAAAAAATCTGGAATTAATCTCAATGAAGTCGAAGTTGATCTAATTGTCTCAGCAGTATCTAATGGTTCTTTGTTCATAGCATCTGCTATGTAATTAACAAGCTCTTCATCTAAAATATCATAAACAAATTTGTTATATTTCTTTAATTGTCTTTTATCTAAATCATCTTTTATTGAAAATAAATCTTTTACTTGAAATCCTGAACTAGGCACTTTGTGACCAATAAATTTTAGTATCAGTTCAAAGATTTTAATATTATCTACAATTTTTTCTAAAGCAATATTAGCTATAAATGTTTCAGTTAATTCTCCTGCTTCAACTAATTTTGGATTTTGTGAAACAAGATTAATATAATCACCTTCTTCCATTGATCTTGCTAATTCTCGCTCATCTTTAGCAGATAATAATCCCACTCTACCAATTTCTCTTAAATACAATCGAACTGGATCATCAATTATTTCCGGAGTATCATTAACTACGTCGTCTAATAAAACAAGTTCCCCTTCTTTATTAAGTTGATAAGAATCACCGAAATCGTCATTTATATTTTCGGAACTACCTGCATTTTCTCTTGAAATTTTCAAGCTCATAAAGTCTTTAGCTAAATCTTCAGGATCGTCACTAAATTCTTCTCTTTGAACCATATTTTTCTTAGCCGATTGAATAAAATCAACTAATACAGAATCCTGTTCTCTGTTCCACATTTTTTCAGTCATTAATTTACCTACTTGAATTTCTTAATTTTTATTGCTTAACAATATATCAATATTCTTTATTCGATTTTGAATTGTAATAATTTGATCTTTAATTTCAGATTGATTTAAATCTGTGTTTGAAATTAAAGCATTGTTTTTCATAACCAAATATTCTCTTTCTATTTGTATTTTTAATTTACCAATAACTTCTAATAATTTTTGATTGTCATAAAACACAGATTTTTCTAACTTCAACGAATCAATTTTCTCTGTTAAATTAGCGTCTGTAACATTTAAATCCGAATCATTAATCCATTCATATAACAATTGCTTACAAATTGTATCATCTATCATCTCTAGATCCCAATCATTAAATAGGTCTTTATTAGTAATATTATTAGATATTATCAAGCTTACTAAGTGTTCGGTTAATAAAAGTAATCTGGTTTTACCATTATGCATAAAATTTGTATCATTGAAATTATTTTTTGAATCAAAATATATTCTTGATTTATTATCAAATCCTGCTCTAATCCTTTGCTCAGAAACATCTAATTGTGAACTAAGCATTGATATATATTGATCCTGTATATAAGGATTCCTTTCATTAGATATAAATGGGCGAACTGTTTCTTCTATTAATTCCTTTCCTTCAGGAGTAGACGAATCAAATCTTGCAGCCAATAATTTAATTAAATATTCAATAATTGGCTTCGCATCGTCAATTATTGTCTTCCACGCTTTGAAGTCTTTTCTGATAAACGAATCTGGATCTGTTTCGTCTGGTAATTCAACCACTTTTAAAATAAAATTCTTCCGAACCGATTTGTTTGTAATGCCGCTTGGATGATCTTTGTTACTAGACGCAAAAATACCCCAACTTTTATCTAAAGCATTCAATGTGGCTTCCGTTCCCGCTTGGTCTGCGTCTAAAGCTATTATTGCATTATTAGAAATATCTGCTATCTTGCTAGCTTGTTGAGTAGTAATTGCTGTTCCCATTGAAGCCACTACATTTTTGTATCCATACTGATGAGCAATAATAACGTCAGTATATCCTTCAACCAGTACACATTCGTCATTATCTCTAATGTACTCTACTGATTGATCAATTCCGTATAATACAGACCCTTTATCAAAAGCTAAATTTTTTTTTGTATTAATATATTTAGGGAGTTGGTCATTTAAAATACGTCCCCCAAAACCTAGTATTTCTTTTTTTTGATTTTTAATAGGGAATATTAATCTATCCGAAAAAAAATCATAAAAAGTTTCGCCCTTAGATTTAGAAACCAATCCGTATTTACTTAAAGAATCTAAGGAGTATCCTTTATTATTAATATAATCTGACAACTTATTCCCAGGAGGATTGTATCCAAGATCAAAATCAATTGCAGATTGTTTACTTATTCCCCTATTTTTTAAATAATTTCTCACATTTTCTCCACTAGTAGAAAAAAGTGATGTCTTAAAAAATTCAGCTGATATCATATTAATTTTTTTTATTTCTTCTATTTCTTTAAATTTTTGTGAACTAAAGTTTTCAGTAGTAATCCCTAGCTTGTTTTTTAAAAAATTTAAAGAATCTAAAAAAGAAATACTATCTTTTTTCATGATAAAAGAAATAACATCGCCACCAGTAGAACATGCACCAAAACATCTCCACATGTTTTTATCTGGATCCACTATAAATGACGGGGTGTTTTCAGAGTGAAAAGGACAAACAGACTTAAATAATCTTCCTTGTTTTTTTAAGTCCACAAATTCAGATACCAAATCTAAAACTGTAACCTTATTTTTTATTTCTTCTGTTAAACTCATAATTTACAAATAATATATATCCAAAATTTTATTGAATGCTTAAAATAAACAGGAAATATAGAATAATAAATTAAAAGAAAAAAAACTATAAAGTTTTGATTAATATGAATGCAAAAGAAAGAATAAATTACTTAAAAAAAATAATTAACAAAAACAGTTATTTATATTACATAAAACAAAATCCTGAAATTAGTGATAATGAATATGATATCTATTTCAGAGAATTAATTGATTTGGAAATATCACATCCTGATCTAAAAGATGCAGACTCGCCAACAAATAGAATTGGCTCAGAACCATCAAATGAATTTGAAACAATAACTCATATTGAACCTATGCTTAGTTTGAATGACTGTTTTTCTGAAGAAGAATTCCACAAATGGCATGAAAGAAATTTAAAAGCAATTAATCAAGTAAATGTTGAAATGATTTCCGAATTAAAAATTGACGGATTAGCAATATCTTTGGTGTATGAAAATAGTATTCTTAAATCTGCATCTACAAGAGGTGACGGAATAACTGGAGAAGATGTAACTAAAAATGCTCAAACAATAAATTCCATACCATTAGTATTGAATGAAAATATCCCAGGGATCATCGAAATTCGCGGTGAAGTATTTATACCTATCTCTGAATTTGAAAAACTTAATAAAGAAAGAGAAATTCACAATTTAACTAAATACTCTAATCCTAGAAACTGCGCATCTGGTTCTTTAAGACAACTTGATCCTAATATAACTAAATCTAGAAATCTTGATACATACATTTACAATATAGGATATTTTGATAATGAATTAAGTATTCCAGAAAAACAATCAGAAAGATTAGAATTTCTTGACAAATTAGGCTTCAGGATTAATAAAAACTATGAAGTTACACATACCGCTGAACAAACAATATCTTTATATAAAAATTATCAACAAAAACTTAAAAAGTTAGACTACTTATGTGATGGAATTGTAATTAAAATTAATGACATAAAATTACAAAACATCATAGGAGGACTGTCAAGATCTCCAAAATGGGCTATTGCTTTTAAATACCCAGGTAACACCGCATTATCCAAAATAGAAAAAATTGATATCAATATAGGTAGAACTGGATCAATAAACCCAATAGCTTTATTAAAACCTGTTCAAATCGACGGAGTTACAATAAAGCATGCTACTCTTCATAATGAAAATTATATAAACAATCTTGAGTTATTAGTGGGTGACTGGGTTTATATAGAAAGAGCAGGAGATGTAATACCAAAAGTCATATCAGTTGACAAATCTAAAAGAAATGGAACTGAATACAAATTTGATTTCCCAAGTAATTGTCCTAGTTGCAATACGATAATATCTAAAAAAGATGACGATGCCATGTATTACTGCAAAAACAACAAATGCAATTCTAAAATTATAAGATCTTTAGAATATTTCGCTAGTAAAAGCGCTATGAATATAGAAGGTCTAGGACCTTCTATAATAAATAAATTAGTATCAACATCATTGATAAAAAATTTTGCTGACATATACAAACTTAAAACTACAGAACTTTTACAAATTGAAGGGTTTAAAGAAAAAAGTGCCAATAATCTAATTGATTCAATTAGCGAAAGTAAAAAACAATCTTCATCAAGATTGCTAATTTCACTAGGAATAAAACACGTTGGTGTAGAAATATCAGAATTATTACTTTGGAAATATAAATCTTTAAGCAGCATTATAAATATTTCATACGAAGAGTTGTTAGAAATTTCTCAAATAGGGCCCCAAATTGCTCTAAGCATAACCGAATATTTTAATAATTCTGATAATGTTTGTGTACTAAAAGAATTATTTGATTTAGGATTAAGTGACACATATCAATCTAATCAAATAAAATTCAACGAAAAAATATCAAATAAAATTTTTGTAATTACTGGAAAGTTATCTGAATTCACAAGATCTGAAATTCATGCAAGGATTGCTGAATTTGGAGGGGTGAATTCTGAAACCATAAGTTCTAAAACAGACTATTTAGTAGCAGGTGAGAAAGCAGGATCTAAGCTAGAAAAAGCTAAAAAATTAAATATTCAAATTATAAACGAATCAGAATTCATAAATTTAATTGAAAAGGAGAAATAATGGATCTAGGAATTGAAAATAAAATAGCTTTAGTAACAGGAAGCTCTAGAGGAATAGGAAAAGCTGCCGCTATTTCTTTAGCTAAAGAAGGTGCAAAAGTAGTAATTTGTGGAAGAAATCAAAACACCTTAGATACAACTCTAACTGAAATAAAAAAAATAAATCAAAATATAATTGGAATAAACTGTGATGTTACTGAGGAAAAAAATCTTATTACTCTTGTTAATGAAATAAAAACTCAAATAGGTGAAATAGATATTTTAATAAACAATGTTGGTGGGTCTATTAATAGAGAAGGCATTGAGGGAACTCCTATAAAAGATTTAAATAAAACTTTTGATTTGAATCTTAATCCTGCAATAAAGCTTATGCAATTAGTAATACCTAACATGAAACAACAAAATTGGGGAAGAATAATTAATATTTCATCAGTTTATGGAAGAGAACTTGGTGGTAATCTATCATACATGACTGCAAAAGCTGCTTTAAACAGTATTACTAAACATTCAGCAATTGACTTGGCCCCATTTGGAATACTTGTTAATGCTGTTGCTCCTGGTCCGGTATCACACAAAGATGGTAGCTGGGAAAAATTCCAACAAAACAATAGTAAAGAAGTTGTCCAGAATTTTATAAACGAAAATTTACCTATAGGTAAATTTGGGTGGCCAGAGCCTGTTGGAGACTTGATTGCTTTTTTATCTTCCGAAAATTCAGGATTTATTACAGGAACTTGCATCAATATTGATGGAGGATGGAGCAAGTCGATAAATTAATTTATTAACTTGTATAGCATTGGGTAATATTATGAAACAAGTTTTAAGTGTTGCGTATCTTAAATATTTCCAAGAGTAGTTTTTACTATATTAGCTGAATTTAAGCCATATTTGTTTACTAATTCTTCTGTAGTTCCTGATTCTGCGTAATCTGTCATTGATATGCTTAATACTTTACTTGGATTATGTTGGGATAAATATTGAGAAACCAAACTATGCAATCCTCCATATTTAAAATGCTCTTCAACAGTTAAAATGAATTTAGAGTCCTGTGAGCATTTCAAAATTGTATCTTCATCTAATGGGCGGAGAGAATACATATTAACTACTCTTGCATTAATTCCATGAACTTCTTTTAATTCTTTAGCTGCTTCAATTGCAGGATAAACCATATATCCATAAGTCAAAATAGACACATCTGATCCGGTTTCATAAACAGTTTTTGATCCACCATGTTTCAAAGAAATATTTTTGTCATTAAATATAGGAAGAGCCGGTCTAGAAAGTCTTACATAAAATGGACCCTCAGTATTTACTGCCAATTCTACAGCTGCCTGAGCTTCGTGTGCATCAGATGGAACCAAAATAGAAAATGAATTTAAAGATAGAAATAACGAAATATCTTCTAAGCTTTGAGCTGAAATACCATCTTCGCCTGTTATTAATCCAGCATGTGTTAATATAACTTTAACATTTAAATTAGATTGGGAAACTCCAACTCTTAATTGATCCATTGGCCTTGTTGATCCAAAAACAGCAAAAGTACTTACAATTGGAATTTTGCCCGACGCAGCTAACCCTGCTGCTATATTAACCATATTTTGCTCAGCGATACCAACATCAAAAAATCTTTCAGGGTATTTTTCTGCAAACATATTAGTAAATGTAGATTTATTTAAGTCTGCTCCTATAACGCATAATTCAGAATTGGATTCCCCCATTTCTAAAATTTTTTTTCCTGCATATTCTCTTGTTGATCCGGTTTCCATATCTTTATTTATTTTGAATTGATTTCATTAATAGCTTCTATAAGCTGTGTTGGATCTGCAGTTTTGCCATGAAAATCAGGATTGTTTTCCATAAAACTCACTCCTTTTCCTTTTACAGTGTCTGCAATTATTACTTTTGGGTTACTATTTTCATAATTCAGAGATTTAAAAACATTTTCAATATCTTCGGTGTTATGACCGTCAACAGAGTATGTTTCCCATCCAAATGCAGACCATTTATCTATAATAGGACTCATATCCATAACTTGATGAGTGAATCGATCATTTTGTATCCCATTTCTGTCTACAATGGCTACCAATTTGTCTAGCTCATATTTTTTTGCCGACATTATTGCTTCCCAAATTTGCCCTTCATTAAGTTCGCCATCTCCTAATAAAACATAAGTTTTATAATTTTTTTTATCAATTTTAGCAGCCAAAGATACTCCCACGCCAAATGACAATCCTTGTCCAAGCGAACCTCCAGACATTTCTACACCTGGTGTTTTAATATGAGCATGTCCCTGCAGTCTTGAATTAAGTTTTCTAAATGTCATCAATTCAGATTTCTCAAAAAATCCTGTTTCGGCCAAAGCTGCATACAAAACAGGGCAAGCATGGGCTTTGCTTAATATAAATCTATCTCTATCTTCCCATTTAGGATTAGAAGAATCATAATTCATAATAGAGCCATATAAAACAGAAACAATATCAGTTGAAGACAGAGATCCTCCTGGATGACCGCTATTAGCATTACTAGTCATATTCAAAATATCTATTCTCATATTCTTAGCTAAATCTTTTATAGCGTCTATGTTCAATTTTTATCTCTTGAAAATTAATATTGCGCAATAATTATAATTTGGTTGAATTTATAAGTCTATCTCAAAATTAAGGATAAATTTAATTTCCCCTATGCAAAAAAATAATGTTATAATCTTTCTAACATTCAAGGAGGCAACATGAATAAAATAATCAAAGGCAAATACTTAATAGATGGCAATGGCGGTAAACCTAAAGAAAATTCTGCTGTAATAATCGAAAACGGTAAAATTAAAGATATTACTGACGCAAACAATTTACCTAAAGATGGATACGAGATACTTGATTATCCTAATTCAACAATAATGCCAGGATTAATTGAGGTTCATACTCATATGCATGTTAGCCCAGAACCTGGAAACTATGAGGCTGCGCTTAGTGATTCAGATACAGTTTTAGCTATACGAGCTACTGATGCAGTTAGAAAAACTCTAATGAGTGGAGTAACTACAATGAGAGATATTGGAAGTAAAAACCATATTGCTTTTCCTGTAAGAGATGCTGTGAATGCAGGCATTATTCCTGGCCCAAGAATGCTGCTTGCAGGCCAAGTAGTTACAACCACAGCTGGTCATTGTAATTACTTTGGAACAGAAGCAGATACTTTAGATGAAGCAGTAACAGCTTCAAGAGCAAACATTAAATTGGGTGCTGAATGGATTAAAATAATGTCAACAGGAGGAGGATTCACTCCTCGTTCAAATATGAGAGCTGCTCAATACCCTGCAGAAACTTTAAAAGCAGTAGTAGATGATACTGTTAGACTAGGAGGAAGGGTTTGTTCGCATGCTCACGGAACTGTTGGTGTCGAAAACTGTGTTAAAGCAGGAATACAAAATATTATTCATTGTTCTTGGTTAGCTGAAGATCCAGACAAAATGTTTGACTATAAAGAAGATGTGGCTGATCAAATCGCCGAAAAAGGTATATATGTAGACGCTACAGTAGCAACTGGATACATGAGAACATTTAGAGATCCTGATTTCGATGACGAAGCAGCAAAAATGTTTAGAGATCCAGGGGAAAGAGCTGAAATTTTACAAGATATGAGAAAAAAAGGAATAAAATTTGTTTCAGGAATAGATAGTGGAATGCTGTATGTTAGATTTGGTGACATTGCATACACTCCTGAAAGAATGGTAGATGTCATAGGTATGGGAAATATGGAAGCAATAGTTGCATGTACTAAAACCTCTGCTGAATGCCTAGATGTAGATGAAGAAACTGGCACATTAGATAAAAATAAATCTGCTGATATAATAGTTGTTGACGGAAACCCTGATGCAGACATAAAAAGTCTGCACAACGTCACTTCAGTTATGTTACGAGGTGAATTAGTTAAAGATAATGGAATTGAATTAGTTTGAATTAACAAATATGAATGAAGACAATTTTAAAATCGTTTCATTTTATGAATTTAAAAATATTAAATCTCAATATTTAAAATATAAAAATTCGATAAAAGAAATTTGCTCGCAAAATAACTTAAGAGGAACAGTAATTCTTTCACAAGAAGGAATAAATGGAACTCTGTCTGGGTTCGATGAATCAATTGATAATTTTTTAACATTTTTAAAAAATCTTCAATTTAACAATACTGAAATAAAATTTTCCTACTCAAAAACTATCCCATTCTATAAATTGAAAATTAAAGTAAAAAAAGAAATAGTCCCATTTAACAATGAAGTTGAAAACCCAAATCAAACGGGGAAATTTATTGACCCTGAAAATTGGAATAAAATAATTGAAGATCCTGCAATTACAGTTATAGACGTAAGAAATGAATACGAAACTAAAATTGGGAAATTTAAAAATTCAACAGATCCAAAAACAGATAATTTTACTGATTTTATAAAATATATAAAAACCGATCTGAATGATAAAAAAAGTGAAACAATTGCAATGTATTGCACTGGAGGAATAAGATGCGAAAAAGCATCAGCCTACATGATCCAAAATGGATTTAAAAATGTTTTGCAACTCAAAGGAGGCATTCTAAAATACTTTGAAGAAACTACTCCGGAATCATCTCTTTGGGAAGATGAATGCTATGTATTTGACAATCGTGTTTCAGTAAAAAAAGATCTCACTCAAGGAACTTATGAATTATGCAATGGATGTAAAGAGACAATATCCCAGTCTGACAAAAAATCAAAAAAGTACGAAGAAGGTGTTTCTTGTCCAAATTGTTACAACAAAAGATCAAAACAACAAAAAGAAAATTCAAGAGAAAGACAAAAACAAATTGATTTATTTAAAAAAAATAACCAATCTTACCCATTTGATAAATTAAATCCAAGTCAATATAAAAATTTTATAAAAGATAATTAATTAATTTTATCTTGATTGTGAATAATAATTTTCTTTTATAAATAAACAAACCACCATCAAAACAGATACAATATTAGATACCAAAATTGAAGTCCAAACAGTTGTATTTGCCACATCTTTCATCATCCCAAATCTAAGCCAATAATCCAATCCCTCGTATTTATCAAGTGTAATGTTAAATGTAATGTTACAAGTAATAATTGAAGTTGTTAATATTATAAATACAGCTATAAATTTATATAACTTATCATATTCGCCATATATCCACATTGTTAAAAATGTCCCAAAAGAAGCAATGATTCCAGGGAAGTAAAACCAGCTAAAAAGTACTATTGACTTGGGCCAATATCCCCAAGATCCACCTAGTAAAGTGTACGCTGATTGAACCACAAAAAAAGCCAAAATGCCAAAAAATATAGACAAAGCAATTCCGCTTAACACTCGTGTCAACGAACCTAAATTAGGATTGAAAAACATAGAAATTATTCCTCTCTGTACTAAGCTCTTCTAGACAATTTTGGATCTAATGCATCTCTTAATCCATCTCCAACCAAATTCATAGCTAGCACATTGATAGTTAAAACCAAGCCTGGAAAAAATGCAATCCAAAACGCTTGTTGCAAATGTTTTCTTCCTAAAGATAAAATATTCCCCCAACTTGGATCTTCAGGAGGTATTCCTAATCCCAAAAAACTCAGTGAAGCTTCTGTCAATATAGCTAATGCAAAGAAATAAGTTGCCTGAACTATCACAGGAGCCATTGTATTTGGGGCAATATGAACAAATAAAATTCTTGGAGTTGGTGCGCCTATGCCTCTAGCTGCTTCTACATATTGCTGTTCTCTTACAGTAAGTACAGATGAACGTACTACTCTAACCATTCTTGGAGTATCAACTATTGTTATAACTGCTATAACATTCCAAACACTGCCTCCAAGCATAGCAATTAATGCTAATGCTAATAACAGTGTTGGGAATGACATTAAAGCATCCATAACTCTTTGTATAATCATATCAAGTTTTGGGGAATAACCTGATACCAAACCTATGAACAAACCAGCTAATGTAACAAGGAAAGCTACCATAAATCCAACTAATAATGATACCCTTCCTCCATAAATCACTCTCGCATATACATCACGACCAATATTGTCTGCACCAAACCAATGTACAGAGCCTGGTGGCATGAATCTATCTACAGGATCGATTGCTACAGGATCATATTTAACTAAAAAGTCAGCAAAAATTGTAAGAAACGAGAACAGCATTAATATAAACAAACCAACAATCATATTAGGGTTTTTTCTGAGCATTCTATTAAACTGCACCCAAATTCTGTTCCCCATACCCTTGGCCTGTCTTATCTCATTTGGATTGTATCCTCTATTAGTAGTCATGAATATCTAACCCTCGGATCTAAAAATGCATAAATAATATCAACTATTAAATTTAAAAATACATACGATGTTGCAAAAATCATCATTAATCCCTGAATAATCGGAAAATCCCTGTCTCCAACTGCTTTCACAAACATTCTGCCCATCCCGGGAATCGCAAACACAGTCTCTGTAATAACTGTTCCTGTGACAGCAGCAGCAAAAACTAATCCAATTACTGTAATGACTGGCATTGAAGCAGCTCTCAAAGCATGCCTTGTTAAAACTATACCTTCAGCCAAGCCTTTAGACCTAGCTGTTCTAATATAATCTTCGCTTAAAACTTCTACCAAGCTTGATCTAGTCATTCTTGCAATAAGTGCCATAAAAGCAACTCCCAAAGTTATTGCAGGCAATGCACTATATCTTAAAAATTCAACTGGCCCATCGGTAAATAAACTACGAAATCCAAAGACAGGAAACCAACCTAATTTAAGTGAAAAAAGAAAGATCAAATTAAATGCCAACCAAAAACCTGGAATTGCAAATCCTAAAACAGCAAAAACCATAACAGCTCTATCAATCCATGTATTCATTTTCCATCCCGCTAATACTCCCATTGGTAGTCCAAGTAATATAGCTATAAATATTCCGGAAAAAACTGTCGAAACAGTTGCTTCGATTTTTTGACTTACTAAGTAAGATACTGATTCTGTTGTAAATAAAGATGTACCCAAGTTTCCAACAAAGAATCCACCAAGCCAATCAAAGTACTGAGTAATTGGCGGTTTGTTTATACCCATTGCTTCTCTGACATCTTCTATTTCTTGAGCTGTAGCATACATAATGTAATCCCCGCCTAATACGATAGCAGCAGGATCACCTGGGGCAAGTTGCATAATTGAAAAAGTAATTATAGATACTATAAGCAAAACAGGTAAAGTTAAAATAGCTCTTCTAATTATGTATTTCCACATAGATAGATTTTCCTATATTTGAAAGTTTTTAAATATCTTTAATATTAGACTTCAAAGGAGAACTGACTAAGTCAGTTCTCCTTTGTAAAACCTATAATCTAGTTAAGGTGTCCCTTAGTCCAACCAAACATTGTGCAATATTGGGAATAAACAGTCTAGGCAGTAGCCTTTAACATTATCCCTAATAGCTCTTGGCGGTTGGAATTGGTAGAAGTTAAGTGATGGAGGATTTTCATAGAAAATTCTATTCATCTCATCATACTGAGCCTGTTGTTTAGCAGGATCAGTTTCAACTAAGAAAGCTGCTCTAACTTCATCAATTTCAGGATTTTTATAACCCAAAGATGTATCACCGGAGAACATATGTGGAGCTAATGGATTAAGACCATTTGCGAAGTTTGACCATGAAGTCGCTGCTTCCCAAGGACCTTCTCCTCCTGTTATAGCTACTCTACTACCCCAGTCTAAGGATACTAACTCTGTGTTTACAAATCCTAAGTTTTTCATTGCTTCCCACATTACCAAGCCTGCTTCTGGCATAAATGGCATGTCATTAGCCGCAATAATTCTAACTTGTTGTTCAGAAATACCTGGGCTTAATGCCTCAGCTTGAGCTAAAATTTCTTTAGCTAATTTCATATTTCCTGATTTAGTCTTCATACCTTCAGCTTGAATTGCTTCAGTAACTGATGTTTTCCAAGGGGTTCCGCAATGAACAGCCATGTAACATTCTGTCCATTTGTCTTCACCACCTACAGCTGCCATCATAATTTTACCGTTAGGTGCAGCAGCTACAACAGCTCTTCTTGCCAATCTGCCTGCTTCAGACATATCGAACGGAGCATGATGTAAGTTAAATGCCATTGTTCCCATGTTACCATCTCTAATAGAAGACCATGTAACACCGTCAACGCCATTTAGGTTTGAAGCCAAATCAATAGTAAAGTCATCAAGAACATCTACTTCACCAGTTTGCAAAGCAGCAATTCTTGTTGAATGATCAGGAATATCAAGAGCAACAAAACCATCTAAGTATTGGTTGATTTCTCCTTTAGTGAAATTCCATTCTTCACCTGAGTTTGGAACGTATCCATCAAATTTAGAAAATTCTAATTTTTCTCCCTGGATCCATTTATCCATTTTATACGCACCAGTCCCGACAGCAGTTTTTACTGGCTCTCCTGGTTTTAAAGACCAAACATCTTTATGCATAATTGATGGTTGTCTTGGATCTAGCTGAGCTAAGAATTCCAAAACCATTCCTGTTGGTTTACTAAAACTCATTGTAATAGTATTCCCATCAGCAGATTGACTAAATGCTGAATCTTTTGATGATTTTCCTTCATTACCTGGAGATATAGCTAGCAATTGTCGTCCTAAAGGATCAACTCTTGCAAACCTGGAATGTGATTCCATAACATCGTCCATAGATAATGCGCTACCATCGTGGAATGTTATACCGTCACGTACTGTGAAAGTATATGTTAAACCGTCAGGACTCATATTCCAATCAGTTGCCATTTGAGGAAAGATATTATAATCTTTGTCTCTCCAAAACAACTGGTCATAAGAGTGTCGACCAACAGTTCCTGTAACAATAGCACCAGTAGCCATAGTATCAATATACTTTATACTACCTTGTACTACATAACGTAATGTACCTCCAGATTTTGGCTCATCGCCTGTAGCTGCAGCTGGTGCTGGAGCGGGTGTTGACGGAGCAGCAGCTGGTGCAGCAGCAGCAGCAGCTGGTGCTGCAGCTGGAGCGGCAGCTTCTTCTTCAGAAGAACATGCAGCAACAATCAACAAGGCGAATATAGCTAAAACTGGTAACCATTTAAATAATTTCATTAAGGCACCTCCAATTTAACTAGTTTTTAGTAAATACATTATTTGTTTGTAAATCCTTCTAATATAAAAAATTAAAAGGTGACTTATTATTACTCATATGGCATGAAGGTGTCTATACTCAATGAAAGGTTTCGGTGTTTTTATAGTAATTTAATATAAAAAGATGATTTTTTTTCTAAAATACAGTTAAAATATATCACTATGAACAAAAACAAACCAAAATCAATTCTAAAAAGTAATCAAACTCTTCTAAATTTATGGTCAGCTGAATTAATTAATCGCTCTTCATATATGACGGGTAAATTCGCGTTGCCTTTCTTTGCAAAAAATTTAGGCGCAAGCACCACTCTAATTGGAACAATTAGCTCAATTTCTACTTTAACTGGTATATTTTTAAAACCAATTATTGGAGGAATTGGAGATAAATTTAACAAAAAACAATTACTTTTATTAGCTAACCTTATTTTTGCATTAACTCCATTATTTTATATATTTATTGACCAAACATATCAGCTAGTAATAATTAGATTATTCCATGGTCTTTCTACTGCAATTTATGGACCAATTACCCTTGCTATCATATCAACTGTTTACACAAATCAAAGAGCAACTTATTTAGGGTGGTTTGGCACAGCAAGAACAATCGGATATCTTGTTGGTCCCATTCTTGGCGGTCTGTTAATGTTATATTATGATTCAAAAAATTTATTTTTTCTTACAGGAATTATAAGTTTTATTTCTTTTATTCCAATAATTTTAGATAAAAATTCTTCGTCTACAGTAATATCATCAAAAAAATCTACAAGTAGAGAAATTATATTATTTATTAAAAAATTATTTACTATTACAAAACTTAAACAAGTATGGGTGGTTAGTTTGATTGAATGGTCATTCTATGCGGTGTTTTACTCAATGAAAGTTTTTGTGCCCATATACCTTGTTAACTCTGGCTACAATACTCTAATCGCTGGCTCTTTTCTGACAACTGTCGAAATCATTCATATAATTCTAAGACCATTAGGTGGAATTTCAGGAGATAAATTTGGATACTACAAAAATATTATATTTGGATTATTGTTACTAAGTGTATCAATGTTTTTTGTTTCATTTACCATTAATTCTTCTACAATTTTTATTCCTGCTATTTTAATTGGCATTTCAGAAGCAAGCGTACTACCATCTGCTTTAGCACTAGTATCAGAATATTCTAAAAATGATAATATCGGCACAGTTATGGGCATAGTTGGATCTATAAGAAATTTTGGCAAGGTAGCAGGCCCTATATTTATTGGGATTTTATTAGAAAAATTATCTTACCAAAGTGTTTTTCAGATTATTGGCATTACAAATATTTTAGTTGTGCTGTTTATTATTATGATTTTTATTTTTTCATCAATGATAAAGAAAAAAAACTAATTAAATATGGTATTGTTTTAATATTAATAATTTAATCGAGGTTTACTTTGCCAGATTCAGATATCTTGTATAAATCAATTACAGAAATCCAAAAAAGTCTCATAAATAAAAAAATTTCATCTGTAGAACTAACTAAACTAGCATTAAAGAGAATAGATGAAACAAATAAAAAAACAAATGCGTTTTTACATGTGGCTCACGACTACGCAATAAATGAAGCTACAAAAATAGATACCAAGATTTCTAAAGGAGAAGACATAGGTCTTCTAGGCGGAATTCCTACATCAATTAAAGATTTAGAAAGTGTAAAAGGAATGCCTCAAACAAATGGATCTTGGTTTTACAAAAATAATATTTCAGATTTTGACTCACTTGCAATCGAAAGAATTAAAAATGCTGGCGGAATTATCCTAGGAAAAACAAACACCCCAGAATTTGGGCTCTGCGCAACAACTGATAATAGGCTGGGAGATGATTGCAGAAATCCGTGGGATCTTTCTCGAACTCCAGGAGGATCAAGCGGTGGAGCTGGCGCTGCTATAGCCTCAGGTATTCATCCAATTGCACAAGGGTCTGATGGAGGAGGTTCAGTTAGAATTCCTTCAGGGTTATGTGGAATATATGGAATTAAAGGAACTCAAGGCAGAATTCCAAGAAAACACAGTGGATTACAAAGTTGGAATCCAGTCAACTTTTCTTGTATAGGACCAATGAGTTGGTATGTTAAAGATAGTGCAATAATGTTACAAGTTATGTCAGGACCGCATCCTGAAGCAGAATCTACAACAATAAAAACAGTCCCTCCAGATTTTATTACTACTATCGATGAAGGAATAAAGGGTAAAAAGATAGCTTGGTCTGTTGACCTAGGATCTATTAACGTTGATCCAGAAGTACAAAAAAAGACAAGCGAAGCAATGAAAGTTTATGAAAATCTGGGAGCAATTGTAGAACCCCTAGACTTTAAATATGATATCAAAGAATTATCTCTAAACATCGGTCCGATACTTGGTGCTTTAGGGTATAACAAAAATGGTAGATTTCTAGAAGAAAATCCTGACAAATTGATGAATTACACTAGAGCGATGTTAGAAAATGTCAAAAATTGGGAAGGCCCTGATTATATGAATTCTATTTCAGAACTTTACAAGTTTAGAAATTATATAGATTCTATATTTAATGAATATGATTTTATTGCCACCCCAACAATGGCAGTACCAGCTCATGAGTGTGGAAATCCTCCAAAAAAAATCAACGGTGTACAATTTGACTATAAATACAATGATAAAAACAACATGCTTAATTCATTTGGAGAAAATGAAAAGACTAATCATAAAAATGGCTCTTATTTATTAGCACAATTTACCGCAATATTTAATTGGTCTGGCAATCCTGCAGCCACGATACCTTGTGGTTTTTCATCTGATGGATTACCAATTTCATTACAAATAGCTGGAGCTCAAGAAAATGAATTAAGCGTTCTCCAAGCTTCAAGAGCATATGAAATTGTACAACCATGGCAAAACAAAAAACCAGTATTATAAAAAGGGGTAAATATGAATAACTTGGAAATCAAAAATGCAACCATAGTTGACGGACTAGGACAAGAACCTTATTTGGGGAACATATATGTTAAAAACGGGAAAATAGTAGCAATAACTCATAAAGAACATCTGCAATCAGAAAAATCTATTGATGCAAACGGGAAAATTGTATCTCCTGGTTTTATAGACCTTCATACTCACAGTGACTCATCTTTTTTGGTAGATTCGGATGCTGATAGTAAAGTAAGACAAGGGGTAACTTTAGAATTGATTGGTAATTGTGGAATGAGCACTTGTGCGCCTTTAATAGGTGAAGCAAAAACAATATTTAATCAAAGAGTATCTATGCTAGATAACCCTGAAGATTTAAATGTAGATTGGACTGATTATGCTGGATATATTAATGCAATGAAAAAGGCTGGTGCTCCTCTTAATGTTGCTTTCCAAGTTGGGCACGGTACTCTAAGAGCTGCAGTTATTGGATTAGATGACAGACCACCTACTGCAGAAGAGTTAAATTATATGAAACAGCTCACAGCAGAATCATTGGACGCAGGAGCTTTGGGTCTTTCTACAGGATTATTTTACGCGCCTGGTTACTATGCTAGAACAGACGAAGTAATAGCTTTGGCAGAAGAAGTTGGTAAAAGAAACAAGCTCTATTCCACTCATCAAAGAGATGAGGGGAGCAGGACAGTTGGCTTATTTGTATCATTAAATGAAGCTATTGAAATTGGAAGAAGAGCAAATTGCAAAGTCCAAATATCGCATGTTAAATGTGCAGCTCAAAAAGTATGGGGGAAATCAGATGAATACTTGCAACTTCTAGAGGATACTTTAGAAGAAGGAATAGATATAGCCGGAGATCAATACCCTTATACTGCTTCAAGCACTGCACTCACTGGAGCTTTGTTTCCTAGATGGTCTTTATCTGGAGGCAGGGAAAAGACATTAGAATATATGGCAAACGAAGATGATCGAGGAAGGCTAGTTGAAGAAATTACTGATACTTTTTCTAAAGGCAGAGGAGCTGAAGGAATAATTATTGCAAGATATGTTGAAGATGAATCATTAGAAGGGAAAACATTAATAGAAATTGCTGATTTAATGAATACATCTCCAGCTGAAGCTGCACTAAGAATATATCAAGAAGGGGAAGCAAGTGTTATCAGTTATGGAATGACAGATGAAGATGTAGAAAATTTCGCATCTCATCATTTGATAGCTGTTGCATCGGATGGGTCATCTCTAGCTACAACAGGTAAGCTTTCAGTTGGAAAACCTCACCCAAGAAGTTATGGAACAAATCCAAGGTTTATTCAAAAATTTGTAAATGAAAAAAACGTAGTTACAATTCAGGAAGCTATAAGAAAAATGACTTCAATGCCTGCACAAAGACTAGGTCTAACAAATCGAGGAAGATTAACACCAGGATATGCTGCTGATATAGTAATAATGGATTTACCTAAAGTAAAAGAAAAAGCTACATTTGCTGATCCTCATCAGTATCCTGAGGGGATATCTCATGTAATTGTTAACGGAGAATTAGTTGTAGAAAACGAAAAATACAATGGAACAAAAGCAGGCCAAATGATAACAGAATTTGATTCTTAATTAAATCGAAATCAAATATAATACCCCACCTGAAATAAGAAGAAATCCTATAAAAAATACAAAATTATAAAATACTACCGATCGGGTGAAAATTATAAAAAAACGTATTGTTATGATTCCTACAATAAATGCTATCAAAACAGATATCAAATTAATAATAATATCATCTAATAATAAATAGATACCCATCAATCCTGCAATGATAGTTACAGGAATACTTAAAATGAAACTAATATTTAATGATTCATTTTTATCAAATTTTGTTATTAATAAAGCAGATATAGTCATTCCAGATCTACTCATCCCTGGAATAATAGAGAGTCCTTGAAATATCCCTACAATAATAGCATTATAAAAATTATAATTGGGTTTGGATGTTTTATTTTTAATATTAGAACCTAATAATTGAATTAGACCATTTATTAAATAGATAAATCCAATGACCATCATGCCAACCACGCCTAAAAGTTCAATGTTATCCGATAATAACGGTATCAACAAATATATTGGCAATGAAATAATCAAACTAATAGTTGTAGCTAACACATAAAACATACTTTCATTTTTAGATCTGTTTTTTTGAAAAAAATCTTGAATAAGAAGAACGATTTTTTTTCTATATATATATATAGCTGAAAAAGCAGTACCTAAGTGAAGGCACAAAGAAAAAGCAAATATTTCTTCTAGGGTTTTATTATCAGTATTAAAAACACTACTAGTAAATAAAATTACTCCCTGAGAACTAACTGGGAGCCACTCAATTAAACCTTGAGTGGCTCCCAATATAATTTTAAGAACTACAATATTAATATCGATATCCTAATTAATCTTTTTGCTGAGCAGCCATACCTTGTTCTTTAGATAACTCAGTATCTAATTTTGCTTTCGCCTCTGCAGAAACCCATTTTGACCAAATTGGTTCATTTCTTAACAAGAAATATATTGCAACTTCATTGTACGCGATCCATCTGTCAGCCTGTTCTCTAAATTTTCTTGCTTTTTCTTCTAGTTTTGGAAGAGGGGCTTCTGAAAAGTCCCAATTATCTAGAAGAGTTTTAATTTCCGGATGAGTTGTGTCGATATCAGATGAAATAATTAAAGAAGAATCTAAGGCACCATTCCTGGCATTTGATGGAAGTGGTTTATCACTATCCCATGCAAACACTAGATGAATTCGAGAATTACTTGATCCCATACCTGCATCTCCAGTTTTCTTTGAAGTATCAACAGCATCTTCAGCAGTTACAGTAAATCTTCTTATTATGTCATCCATATCAGAAAACATAACTCGAGCATTAACGTCTTGTACTGTCTTTCCGTATCCAATTTTAGATATATATTCAAAGATAGCAGTTTGTATCATGGAGTTTTTTGACTCCAAACTTGCCGGACGTATAACTTCTCCTCTAAATTCATTAGATTGATGAGCTCTAGTAGCAGTGTCAGAAGCGCATCCTAATACTATTAGCATAGAAGCAAAGATTATTAATAAAGGCTTAAAATAAGATGTAATTTTATTATTTTTAATTAACATAAATCACCTCATGAATTATAAATTTGAATAAAAAATATTATAGCATATAAATATTAAGAAAATAGATAGTATCGAAATAGAAACATTACTCTTCGAAATTCTTATGTTTTTCCTCTTAGTTTAGGATCCAAGCTATCTCTCAAGCCGTCACCAAACATATTAACAGCCAAAGCTAGGAAAAATAATCCGAGTGACGGAAGTATCACAATATTAGAGTTACCAATAAAATAAATCCGGCCTTCTCCAATTATATTCCCCCATGTGGGAATGTCTGGCGGAACACCTGCTCCTAAGAAACTCAAACTAGCTTCTGACAAAATAGCTGAGGCAAATAAGAAAGTTGCCTGAACAATAACTGGTGCAAAAGTATTAGGTGCTATGTGTCTTAACAATATTCTTGTTTTAGACGCTCCAAATGCATTTGCTGCATCTACATACTGAGATTCTCTGATAGTTAATACAACTGATCTAACGATTCGTGAAGTTCTAGGTGCATCTACTACAGTTAAAGCAAATATAACATTTTCTAATTTTGGTCCAAGTATAGCCATCAACACGATAGCCAACAAGATTCCAGGAATAGCCATAATACCATCCATAAATCTCATTACTATGTCATCTAATCTAGAAAAATAACCTGCAACTATTCCAATTCCTGATCCTATAACAGCTGCTAATATCGCAACAGATAAACCAACTACTAATGAAATTCTTGATCCATATATAACCATAGAAAAGATGTCTCTACCTAATGGCCCCGTTCCGAATAGAAAAAGATCTCCTTCTTCAGATCTGCCTGGTGGAAGTAAGCGATTGAGAGGATCAAAAACAAAAGGATCTCTCAATATACCCAACTTAATAAGTAGAGGGCAAAGGAGAGCTAATGTAACAACTAGTGAAATAAATACTATTCCAATTAACATATTAGGATTTCTTAAGACTGCCCTTAATGCAGCTTTATGCCAAGGTACTTTCTCTCTAAGACCTTGAAATGCTAAATCTTGTGCGTCTGTTTTATTACTCATATTAACTATCGTACCTTATCCTTGGATCTACAAAAACGTATAAAATATCTATTGTTAAATTAACCAAAACGTATATCAAAGCAACAACCAAAATTGTACTTTGAATTATTTGGAAGTCTCGTTGTGCGATTGACTCAGTAATCAATCTACCCATACCTGGGATTGCAAATACAGTTTCAGTAATTACAACACCACTAATAAAACCAGCTATACTAAAACCAATTACAGTTAAAACTGGGTTGGCTGCATTTCTGAAAGCATGCCTTAACAAAACAATTGTTTCTCCAAGACCTTTTGATCTTGCAGTTCTAACATAATCTTCTTTTAATACTTCTAGCATGGTAGCCCTAGTCATTCTAGTAATCAAAGCTGATCCAGCAAATCCCAAGACAAATGATGGAAGCAATAAATGATGCAGGTATCCCCAGAAATCTTCACTCATATATATATAGCCACCCGCGGGGAACCACTCGACTTGAACTGCTAGTAAGAAAATTATCACATAGCCAAGAGCAAAATAAGGGACCGCATATCCAGTTAAAGCTAGAATCATTACAACCCTATCAAATACAGAATTCATTTTCCAAGCAGCAAGCACTCCGGCAGGGATAGATATCAATATAGATAACGACAAGCTTAACACTGCTAAAGATAGCGTAGGTTCAACTCTGTCTAATATTAGAGCAGACACCTTGTGGCCAGAAAATATAGATTCTCCCAGGTCTCCCTGTGCCACTCCGCTTACAAATCTCCAGAATTGTACTGGTATTGGGTCTAGTAAGCCCATAGATTCTCTCATTGCTTCAACTTGCTCGTAATCAGCATCTTCGCCAGCCATAATAGCGGCAGGGTCACCAGGAGCCAAGTGAATAATTGAAAAAACAACAACACCAACTATAGCCATAGTAGGAATCGCTGCTAATAGTCTTTTTAGTATATATCTCTGCATATCAAAATTAAGTTTAATATATAAGTGTTGAATATTATCTAAGAAGTATTAAGAATAATCAACCAATATAAACTATAAAACAACTAAAAAAGCCGCTGAAGTTTAATTTTCAGCGGCTTTTTTAATTTATATGTCTAAATTAAATATTTAAGAATATTTTTATTTATCCATCCAAGTGTTAGTCATACGTGTGGAATCAGCGTAATCGTGAACACCTACAGTAGATGATCTCCATACGTGGTAACCAGAGTTCTGACCAGGAGATATATGTGATACCTGATCATAGTATGATTGTTGTACTTGGTCTATAACTTTCGCTCGACCTTCATCGGTTAACTCTCTAGTATATTGAGCCTGTAAGTCAATAATGGTTTGGTTTGTATGCCAACCATATGTCTTAGGACTTAAGTACCAGTTCATAACCGGGTTGTTACTTGGGATAGAACAACATCCTGTGTGGAAAATATCCCACGCATCTTTGTTCTGTCTGATTGTAACAGCAGTAGCCCAGTCAGTCATAGTCATGTTAACTTTATAACCAATTTCTCTAAATCTAGCAATGTTGATCAAAGATCGATCTCTGTGTGTTTGATAAGAAGTGTTACTTACCATTTCTACAACATCGTTAGCAAGATCCCAACCTGATTCAGCTACGAATGCATCTCTGTATTCTTGAGCTTTAGTCAAGTCAGCTTGGTTGTACATATCTTTACCAGCTGCACTTTCTCCTGGTGTACCACACAAGAAGATAGCAGGACATACTTGCCATAGCTGTTCAGGACCGTGCACTGACATTAATTTCTTAGCATCTTGTGCTGCCTGTAAAGATTTTCTCCAATTTAAGTATTTACCAGGTGATTTAGTATGATTCAATAATAGAATCGGTGTACCTGGAGCTGATGTTTTAATTCCCATATTAGGATCAGCGCTTAAGTCAAGGTATTGCTCTGCACTACCAGAAGTAGCGTAGTCAATTTTTCCTGTTTTCAAACCAGCTAATAGAGTGGTTTTATCAGGAACCTCAACAATGTTTACACCATCAACCCATACGGATTCGCCTTCAGGTACTTGACCAGTCCAGCCTTGGTGTGGCTCATACTCAAATCTGTAACCTGGTACCCATTTTTTAAGTACATATGGACCAGAGGAAATATAGGTACTACCATCGTGACCATCTTGTGATACACGAGAGTTAGCATCTGTTCCAGCTACTGAAGCTTTCATTATGAATGGAGCTTCAGAGAATCCCATTGAAAGTACTGGGTAAGGCTCTTTAAGATTTAAAGTAAAAGTTGATGCATCTACAACACTGAAACTCGCATCAGAGAAGTTACCTTCAGTTGTTCTTTTGAACATCTGGATACCAGCAGTAATTCTGTCAGCCCATCTGAAAGCAGATTTCTGTACGTCAGTTGAAGTTACCTTTGAACCATCATGGAATTTCATATCATCTCTAAGAGTGAAAGTCCACTTTAATCCATCAGGTTGCATTTCCCATGTTTTAAAACCATTGTTCTGGTATGAGTAGCTTGTGTCAAGTCTTTGTAGGCTGTCGTATACCATTTGGGAGCTTCTCCAAGTAACAGTAGCAGTTGTCCATACTGGATCAATAGCTTTAACTGGAGCTTCTAACGCCCATACTAGTGTACCGCCTTTCTTAACACCGCCAGCATCTGCTTTTGCTTTCACAACTGATCCGGCTGTTGGAGCCTTTGGAGCAGTAGGAGTTTTTGCAAGAGAAGCAACACCAGTAGGTTTAACAGGTTGTACTTGTTCTTTCGTAGTAGCATCTGATCCTTTAGGTGCACTTGGCGCCTGTGGAGCAGCAGGTGAACTAGAAGCTGAATCACTTGAACAGCCTAATACTAGTGCAAATACTAACACGAAAGGTAAAAGTTTGAAATATTTCATTCTAACCTCCTAACTAATTGGTCTCAGAATAGACTTCTTTCGACCGTTTTTTTTATTAATAAAAAAATCAAATAAAAAGGAAATAGAAACCAAGGTGGTCTCTATCGTCTTAAAAATTTGTAGGTACTAATTTACTAGGTAAGTATAACAATGTCAACTTAATTTCTGTTTTTTTAAGTTAGATTGGTCAATAATACTAAAATGTAAGAAAATTCATGAAATAATGTGTACTTATTTATTTTTGTTTGAGTTTTATTTGTATATTTTTGTTTTTATTATTAGTAGTGATTTTGATTTTTTATTGACGGTTTATTTAAAAATAAGCTCACTATCAGCATTAAAATAGATATAATAAAATACACCCAAAAAGCATTAACATAACTTCCGTATACATCATAGAATATTCCTGAAACCATTACTCCTGACGCAGCGCCAGCTGTACTTAATGGATTTGTAAATCCTCTTATCTTACCTAAAGAGTTTGTTCCAAAATATGTAGCATATCCAACAGCAGGAACTGTTAGCATGCCACCCATAGCAGCTCCGAAAAATACTGCAGATAAAATAGCTAGGTTAATTTCATTAGTATAAATTAACAAAAGCAATGCTATCAATGAACATACAAAAACAGAAGAAAATGCATATTTTATGCTGAATTTATCACAAATATATCCCCAAAAAACACTTCCTAATCCGGTAGATATTGCGTTTATTGAAATAACTAATGAAGACAATCCTAAGCTTATACCTCTTTCTTGTAGAAATGCTGCTTGATGGCTATTTATACCTGAATGAAATAAATACAGTATTCCTGTTCCAAAAGCTATAATCCATAATGCTTTTGTATTTAAAGCTTCTCTTAAAGAAAAATCCATATTCAAGTTGCTGAGATCAGCATCATAATGTCCTTCAATTTTGAGCTCTTTAGGTTCTTCGTAAACAAAAATTAAAACTGGCAACAATGCTAATAAAACTATATAACTCAAATAAACCCAAGAATCTCTCCATCCAAAACTAACAATAAACAAAGCTCCAAATACAGGAAATACTATCATTCCAATAGAATGAAAAGCATATAGTATTCCATTTGCCCTTCCTCTTTTCAACATGAACCATTTTGAAACAATCACGGATCCTCCAACCATCATTGGAGTTGTAAAAAGCATTCTGGTTATGGATATTAGTAAATAAAGTAAGATCCACTCATTAATCAATGACATAGAATATGTTGCGGCTGCCATTAAAATAACGCTAGCAATTAATACTTGCCTGGTTTTTCTCAAATCGAACAAAAATCCGATAGGTATTGAGAATAAAGCAGCCAAAACACTTCCTGCTGATATTGCCCCTGAAAACAATGTTCTAGAAAATCCCAAATCTGCTGACATAGGAACAATAAATATAGATAGATTTAAACTTCCAGAAGCATTAGATACTAATTGAACTAAGCCCACACCGCATAGTACAAACCATCCAAAGTATGCATTTGTTTTCTGATCAAATTTGTTTGCTATTACTTTAAACATAATTTACATTTTTGTAATATATTTCATTAAAATAGCATCCTCTGTTGGCATAGAATAATACTTACTTCTTTCATTATATATTTCAAATCCCAATTTTTTGTATAAATTCAAAGCAGCCAAATTACTTTTTCTCAACTCCACATATATATTGGAAATGGTCTGAATGGAATTAATTGTAAAGTTTAAAAGTTGATATCCATAACCTTGCTTTCTATATTTTTCTTTGATGCCTAAATTGTAAATATTCAATTCATCACAAATTAAGCTAGCGCATAGATAACCTATGCATTCTGAATTAAAAGTTGCAACATAAACTACGTAATCATTTATTTTATAATCTAGCAAAACTTCTTCATAAGAAATATCATTTTTACCAAAAAAATCTTTTTCTAAATTACTTATACAATCTGCATGATTAATTGCAGCTTCTATAATTTGAAACATAAATCAATATTAGCCCAATAAATATTTTGTTAAAAACTCAGCAATAGCAGTATCTGCAACTATTCGATTTTCTTCTTTGACAAATCCATGTCCTTCGTCATTGAATCTAACAAAATCTACAGGTTTCCCGGCTTCTTTTAGCTCACTAACCAATTGTTCAGTTTCATACATAGGAACTCTTGGATCTTCGTCTCCATGTAGAACTAATAAAGGCGTGGATATTTTATCAATCTTATGAATGGCAGATATACTTTCTAAAAGATCTCTGTCATCTATTGGATCTCCGTACTCATAAGCTCTGTGCTGAGCTCTGTAGGATGCTGTTCTTTCAAAAAATGTTACCATATTTACCATACCGTACAGTTCAACCGCCGCTGCCCATAAATCTGGGTACTCAGTAATGCAAGCAAGTGTCATAAATCCGCCATAGCTTCCTCCCATAACAGCAATTTTATCTTTTGAAGCCCAGCCTGAATCAACAACCCATTTCCATAAATATTCGATATCTTTAACCGAATCCATTCTTTTGTATTTATCATCTAGATGTCCATAAGATTCTCCGTATCCACCACTTCCTCTGACATTAGGTAGCAAAACTCCGATACCTTTATTTACTAAATACTGTATCTGAGGTTTAAATATGGGTCTCTCTTGGCCTTCAGGGCCTCCATGTATTAGTATCAACACCGGATTTTCTCCTCCTTGTACAAAATCAGTAGGCTTAATAAAGAAAAAGGGAATATCAAGGCCATCAAATGTTTTAAAGGTGTGAAGAGTAGGGCTAGGTAAATCTTTTAACTCAATACTTCCATTATAGGAACGATTGAAAAAATTATATTTTTCTGATTCTAAATTAAATTTAATAATTTCAGGATTTTGGTTTGAAGAATTAATTGTAAATAAAACATTAGATTTATCTATAATACAAATAGCCCAAGCCCAGCCTGGTTCCATAAAAGTAACATTTTTTGGATTGTCTAATATAACTGAAGAATTATCGTCTAAATTCAATATCCCTAACTTAGAATATCCACTATCATTAACAAAAAATATTATACGTTTATTTTCTTTGTCTTCTTTCATGAATTCAACTTCATGATTAGAGCTATAAATATAATTAACAGAGTTATCCGTAATATTAATATTAGCAATTCCAGAAAAATCTTGTCCTTGATTAGTAATAATAGTTATTTGACTATCTTGATCATTAAAAAACGCAGATTTAAAGCTCCCAACTAGCTCGTCATTAGATATCTTAGATATTTTGCCACTTTCAATTTCTAGCAATTTTAAATATTGATATCTATTTGTTCTTTCTTCTGTAAACAATATAAATTGTTTGTTATTGGAAAAAGCTGTAAATGATACATTGTGTATGTCTCCCCCGGTCTGATGAACTAATTTTGAATCACCATTAATAGGTTGTACATATAAATCAAAGTAAGCTAAATCTCTTTTATTTGAAGAATATACTATAGAGCTTCCATCGCTAGACCATCCGCCAAAGTCGTTTCTTATTGACGTATCTGAAGTCAAAGAAATTACTTTAGAATAATCAGATGAATCTATAATTTTTATTTGAAAATTCTCGTCACCGCCTTTATCAATGGCAAACAATATCCAATTACCACAGGGAGACCAGGAAACAAGAGCAACTCTTTCACTGTAATGCGTAATCTGTTGATGAGTACCATCTAACTCGGCAATCCAAATCTGCGGGGTCCCAGAAGAATTGTTTAAATAAGCAACTCTTTTTTTGTCCGGAGAAGCTGATGGAGAACATGAATATGGGATTTGTATTAATTCTTTTATGTTAAGATTTGTCATAATTGCCTCTTATATTTGTTTTTAATTACTTTAAGAATACATTTGTGTATTGAAAAAAAAAATTTAAAGAATAATATAAAAAATTAGAAAAACTAACTTATTCAATATGAATGTTTTATTAAGGATAGCCTCTTACACTTTAAAATTCAAACCTTACTTGTTCTTAGGTTACTTATGTACTATAGGTGCCGTCGCAAGCTATCTACTCATCCCCGAATTATTAGGCGGAATCATAGATAAAATTGATCCTAATTCTAAAAATGAATCCATATACAAATCAGCAAATCTTTACTTTCTACTTTTACTGCTTTTTATAGTAGGTTGCACAAGAGGCCTTTTTTCTTATGGGCAAAATTACTTTGGAGAAGCATTGTCATTTAAGGTTTCAAAAGTACTTCGGGACCAATTATATGACAAATCACAAAAATTAGATTTTTACTTCCATAACAGAACTCAAACTGGAGAATTAATGTCTCGAGTGATTGTTGATATAGAGGGCATGAGAATGTTTATTCCAATGGGAATAGTAAGGTCACCCTATGTTGTTTTAATGTTTGTTGGTTGTATTGTTCTACTATTACTAAAAAATGTTGAGTTAGCATTGTACGCTTGTTCTTTTCTTGTGATTGCAGGATTTCTAGCAGCTAAAATGCGACTTCAATTACGTAAGATATGGTTAAGAGTTCAAGAAAAAAATGCAGAATTAAATTCTGTTCTGCAAGAAAATTTAAATGGAATAAAAGTAGTAAAAGCTTTTTATGCAGAAGAACATCAAATTAATAAATTTGGAAATATAAATGAAGAGTTTAAATCAGAAAACATAAAAGTAGAGAATTTTAGAGCAATCACAATGACAACGGTTTTGTTTGCATATTGGATGGTACTTGCATTAGTTCTTGCTGTAGGAGGAATAAAAGTAATTAATGGAGAAATGGATATTGGCGATCTGACTAGCTTTATGTTTTACCTACAGTTATTAGCTATGCCCGTAAGAATGATTGGGTGGTTATTAAGTGCAGCTACCAGAGGATCAACATGTGGCAACAGAATTTTCGAAATTCTTGATACACAGTCACAAATTCAAAGTTCGCCTAATGTAAGCTCTGATCATTACAGAATGGACGGAGAAATAGAATTTCATAATATTTCACACAAATTCCCTGACTCAAAGACAAATAGTTTAAATAATATTAATTTAAATATATTTAAAAACCAAAAAATATCAATTACAGGAGAAGCTGGCAGCGGTAAAAGTACGTTAGTTCAACTATTATTACGATTTTATGACCCTATCGAAGGAGAAGTTTTTATCGATGGAGTAGATATCAAAAAAATCAATCTGGGAACATTAAGAAAAAATATAGGATATGTTCATCAAGATGTTTTTATATTTAACGAAACGTTTAAAAATAATATTAAATATGGGAATCCAGGCGCAACAGATCAAGAAATAATCAAAGTTGCCCAAATTGCCCAAATTGATGACTATATTCAATCACTTCCTGAAAAATATGATTCAATGATATCTGAGAATGGTGCAAATTTGTCAGGTGGGCAAAAACAAAGAATAAGTATAGCGAGAACGCTTTTACTCGATCCTCCAATATTAATTTTAGATGATTCAACTTCAAGTGTTGATGCCACAACAGAAAAAGACATACAAGACTCTTTGAAACAACTTGAAAAAGGAAGAACTGTAATTAATATAGCTCACAAATTAAACAACTTCGGTGAATCCGACAATATAATTGTTATGAAAGATGGAAATATAGCAGAATCAGGCAATCATCAAGATTTGTTATCAGACAATGGCATATATAGAAATATTTACAATTTACAAGTTGCAGATTGAGGAATTAAAACTATGATAGGAAGTACATTTGGCCCAATGTCTAGAGGTAATTCCGAAGACGAAATGTTCGGTAAACTTTACGACTATAATGTAGTGAAAAGATTATTCCCGTACATAATAAGATACAAAAAAGAATCTATAATTGGTTCTGTTTGCACCCTGGTGTCTGCAGCACTTGTTGTATTAATTCCTTAT
>Ga0114933_10000762_pt1 | contig 37800 bp, 27 predicted proteins | sample 4SBtaG_FD_89691 | JGI IMG/M metagenome (GOLD analysis project Ga0114933, IMG submission 89691) | Deep subsurface microbial communities from Kolumbo volcano to uncover new lineages of life (NeLLi) - 4SBTROV12_W25 metaG | ecosystem: Environmental > Aquatic > Marine > Volcanic | place: Kolumbo... | reverse complement strand
ATCTGCTCCAACTCCCGCGCACCGCTACCTTCGTCGGCAGCCTGAAGGACAAGGGAGATGTCATCCTCGAAGCTGGCGAGCAGCGCTTGCTTGACGGACTTGGAATGGCTTGCAACAGAGGTGGGCGTGGTGGTCCCGGGTGGTGGCTCTATGATCGGCACAGGGCCGACCACTTGGGTTAGTTCACCACCATCCGTACCACCACATTTGTCATTGTCGATCCCTGGACGTCCATCCACAGTGGTCGGCTGCCGGGTGATGAATCACGCCCCCGATTGTTGGCTTGCTTGTTGGCTGCCGTACCACAAGACTAGCTGGATCTCCGAAAAGAACTACAAAAACAGGCGGTTGGGGTAAACGGGGAGAGGGGTCCAAGGGGAGAGGACCGATCAGGGGAAGGCAGTCTGTCGTCGCCCGAAGACGCAAGGGCGGCAACCAACGGGCGCCTCGCAGATCATAAAATGCCTTCCCCTGTTGGGTCCTTTCCCCTTGATCGAGGCGCCGTCTGCCAAGACAGAACCCCCAAATCGTTAAGTCGATCCATCGAAGTGAAAAAGAGGGGATCCCTAAGGGTCAGCTCCTTGCAGTGCCTTGCCGTCGATTAGCAGCCTCTTGATGGTGCTTTTCGCGTACACCACCGCCTCGTCGACGTCGCTCACCGCGTTCATCTGGGCCAGCTCTGGGGAGCCGCGCAGGGGGCGTTCGGCCGGACCGAATGGCAGGTAGGTTGTCATCAGGTTCACGGTTGCAAGCGGCCAACGGGTCGCGATTTCGTCGAGCACGGGGCGCGTGCAACAGGCGGCGTGTCGCGGCATCAGCAAGTGACGGATGATGAGTGGCGGCAAAACTCTATCGGCGGTGCGCGCTTCGACGGGGGCGACGGCATCAAGGGTGGCGCGTACACCGTCGAGGTAACCCGGCCCGGTGGCTGCGAGCCGATTGGCGCACCCGGGATCGCCAAATTTCAGATCGATGACCCAACAATCGACCACACCGTCGAGGAGCTCGCGCACCAGCGGACTCGTCCATCCATTGCAGTTCCAAACCACCGGCAGTTGGTCTTCGGGCGCGACAGCGGCGAGCGCTTCGAGCACACCCAGGAGGCTCACGGTCGGATCGCCGCCCGCGAAACTCACCGACGTGGCGCCGGCCCGTTTTCGTTGTCCGCATCGGTGAGCAAACCATCGGGGCGCCAACCATCCGGCCGGTTGTGCACGCGGCTTCGTCACATGGGTCCATTCGGTGCAAAAGAGGCAACGCAGCGAGCAACCGCCGAGGTCCAGCAGCCAGGTCGGGCTGACGACCTCCTCTTCGCCGAGGTGCACGAGCTCCTTGTAGACCCAGGCCCGCTCGCCGAGCCCACAGTAAGCGCCTGCGCTGCCATGCAAACGGTCAACGCCACAGTCGCGCGGACAGATCCGACAATCCCGGTACGCCTCGCGGACGCGCTCGATCCGCCGGTGCAGGTCGTCAACGGCAAGCACGACGATCTCCTCGGACCAAGCTTCGTCGCGCCAGTCCTTCGCCTACTTGTCGGTGGTACAGGCCGTGTACTCGACGTTGCATGGCCCGAAACCGAGGATGCAGCTGGGCTCCCACTTGCCGTTGCACTTGTCTTCGATGCACATCCACAACGAATCGAGCTTCTTGACGCCCGACGTCTTCGCCTTGCCGATGCAGTCGAACGAGCACTGCTCGCCCTTGTTCTGTTGATCGCACACGCCGATGCAGTTGAGCGTGTCGTTGCACGTCTTGGTGCCGCCACCGCTGCCGTAACACGCTTTGACCTCGTTGAAGCAGCTGCTCGACTGCGGCTGCTGACCGCACGAGAAGAAGTCCGCGACCTGCTTTTGCGCCGATGACTTCGCCGTGCCAAAGCAGTTCTTCGCGATGGTGATGATCTTGTCTTTGTACTTGGGGTTGTCGAGGCACTGCAGCGTCGTCTTGCAGTCGTTGTTGCCGCTTTGGCCCGCGGTGATGCAGGCGAAAAACGGATAGGCGCAGTGCTTGCCGAGGCATTGGTCAAAGCACTTCTTGCTGTTCGAATCGCCCTTGCACTTGTCGATGCAGTTGATCTTCAGGCAGTCGCGAACCGGCGCGAACTGGAACTGAGCAAACAGCGACCCTTCTTTGGCCGAGTCGTCGATGCACTGCTTGGTGAGGTCCTTGCCCGTGCAGGATTCGTCGACCGTGTACAGGTACAGCGAAAAGCAGCTGTTGATCACGCCGCCGAAGATGTCCGCCCCGTCGGGGTAGAACGCGTCGGGGTAACCACCCCAATCCGGATACCAGGCCGCGTCGCCAACGTCGGTCGTCGCCGTGTCCTTGACCGTATCGGAGACGGTGTCCTCGACAGTGTCCTCGACAGTGTCCTCGACAGTGTCTGCAACGGTGTCGGGATCGGTCCCGGTGTCGCTGGGACCGCCGTCGGTCGGCGCGATATCCACGGGGCCGGAGTCCGTCGGTCCGACGTCGTTGGGCGCGATATCTGTGGGCCCTGAGTCGGTTGGGCCGATGTCCGGCGGTGCTGCGTCGGGCACGTTTGTATCGGAGGGCCCGGTGTCCGGCACTCCCGCGTCGGGCGCTGCGGAGTCTTCCACGCCAAGATCCGGCAGGGCGCCCGCGTCCTCTTCGGGCTCGACGCCGGTATCTTCCGCAGGTCCAGCGTCTTCGACCGCCCCGCTATCGACCGTGGTTCCAGAATCGACTGTGGTTGCTGCATCCTCCGTCGCGCCAGCATCCTCCGCGGGCCCGGCGTCTTCTGTGGAGCCGGTGTCCTCGGGCGGCGCAGCGTCGATCACGGTGACATCGGGCCCGGTGTCCTCGGGGCCAGCGTCGGGCTTGATGCACAGGGCTTCGTAATCATTGCAGCAATCACCGAACGCCGCGCACCCCTTGTCGCACTGGCACGCGGCCCCGGATGCGTAGACACCGCAGCGGCCCGCGCACGAGTTGGGATCGCCAACCGGGATGTCGGGCAGCCCGATGTCCTTGGCGCCGCCGGTGTCCTTGGAGCCTGTATCGACGGGCCCCGCGTCCGGCACGCCTGAGTCCGGCACCCCGATGTCGACCGGGCCGGTATCCGTGGCACCTGTATCCGTCGCACCTGTATCCGTCGTCCCAGCGTCCGCCTGACCGGTGTCGACGCCGGCGGTATCAACCGGTACGCCGGTATCCGTCGCGCCAGCATCCACGGGTCCGGCGCCGCGACCACCGGTGTCCACGCCCACGATCGGGCTGCCGGTGTCCGCTTCGCCGTCGGTGGAGCCCGCGTCTTGCTGAGGTTGCGAAAACGAACCACCCCGCGCCGTCACGAACGGGTTGGTCGCCGTCGTGCCGCCTGAAGCGTCAAAATCGGTGCACGCGGCACACGCAAATAGCGCAAATGCCGCGCACAACCGGCCTGTTGTTCGCCCGCCCGTGTGGACCTCCGGGTGCTTTGGCCTCTCGCTAGTAGAGCGAGTCGCCCTTCATTTGTTTTATCTCACCACTGGCTCGCCGGCCGCGTTCTTTGCCGCTGAGCTTCTCCCGCCGCTGGCGGACCTGGCGCGTGACGCGATCGAGGGCGACATCTACCGCGCGAAGCAGCTCGGGCTCCTTCGCCTTGCCTACGGTGTCTTGTTTACCCTGGATCGAAATGGTCGCCTGGAAGCCCGTTGAGAGCTCTTCGAGCACCGCGCGACACGACAAGGACTTGCCGCCCATCGCCGATTCGATCTTCGTGAGCTTGCGCTCCAGATGCTTACGGACAAGGCCGTCGGTCGCCAACGCGTCGCTGCCCGCGAGGGGCTTGGTCACCAGGTTCAGATCCATATTTGCCTCCAGGCGCCGCAGCAAAACGTAACGATGCTCCGCCGCACACAACCGACTGGAAGGATACGGAGAAGGGGGGCAAAGCTACGTGTCATGCGCACGCCATCGATGTGGTTCGATCAACAGGATAGGCCAACCACCCGCCCGGGTCATCACCCAAAGACAGCAGGATTGTGCATATCAGCAAGCATGGGCCGTTGATCGCCCAGCAATCGAGCCCCGTAAAGACACGTTCTACGGGCCGATAGGTGGCTTAACCCACTGATATAGCTTCAAGGCCCTCGGACGCAGCCATGAGCCCTACAGGCCAGCTGTGGGCATTTTGGTCGAAAAAATGGCGCGAATTCACGCTCGCCGGCGCCAGATCGCGGCTGGAGATGCCTGCCTCGGGATCGCGCCCGGAGATGCCTGCCTCGGGTTAGCCGACGGTCCAGCTCTTGCGCCCGTTGAGCAGGGTCTGCAGGTCCGCGGGCTTGGCGGCTTCGGCCTGGGCGACCTGCGCGTTGACGGCGCGATCGTAGATCGGTCGTTCGACGGCGCGAAGCACGCCAACGGGCACTGGGAACGCCGGACCGTTCATGCGCGACAGCAGGAACGCGCGAGTCGAGTCTTCGTCCTTCTCGTCGTGGACCCAGAGATCGGCCTCGGTGATGCCGTCCTCGCCGATCGTCACGACCTCGGGGGTCACACCGCGGATGCGGATGCCCTTGTCGCGCTGGGCGCCAAACACCATCGGCTGGCCGTGCTGCAAAAGGATCGTCTTTTCGGCGCGGACCTGCTTGGCGGCGATGTCTTCCCACGCGCCATCGTTGAAGATGTTGCAGTTTTGCAGGATCTCGATGAACGCGGCGCCACCGTGGCCAGCCGCAGCGGCGAGGACCGGCTGCATGACCTTGGCGTCCACGTCGATGGTACGCGCGAGGAACGTCGCTTCGGCACCGATCGCAACGCTCATCGGGTTGAACGGGTTGTCGATCGAACCGAGCGGGCTGCTCTTGGTCTTCTTGCCGATCTCGGACGTTGGCGAGTACTGGCCCTTGGTCAGCCCGTAGATGCGGTTGTTGAACAGCAGGATCTTCAGGTCCACGTTGCGGCGCAGCGCGTGGATGAAGTGGTTGCCGCCGATCGACAGCGCGTCACCGTCGCCGGTCACAACCCACACCTGCATGTGCGGGGCGACGACCTTGAAGCCGGTCGCGATCGCGGGCGCGCGGCCGTGGATCGTGTGAAAGCCGTAGGTCGACATGTAGTAGGGGAAGCGCGACGAGCACCCGATACCGCTGATGAAAGCGATGTTCTCAGAGGTGACACCCTGCTTGGCGAGGGCGCGCTGCACACCGGCGAGAATCGCGTAGTCGCCGCAACCGGGACACCAGCGGACATCCTGGTCGCTGGCGAATTCCTTGGCTTTGAACTTGCGTGGCACGGGAGCGTTCATTTTGGTTCCTGTGGCTTTGGTTTGCGGCGGTGGACGCCGCTGCGGTGTTTGGGTGGCTCAGCTGGACAGGCAGTCGACGATCGCGTCGCGCACGGCGCTGACCTGCAGGGGCTGACCGGCGATGCGGTTGTAGCCGCGGCCGTTGAAGGAGAACTGCTCGCGCATGAGCTTGAGCAGCTGGCCGTTGTTGATCTCCGGCACGAGCACGGTCGAGAAGCTATTGCAGATCGCGTCGAGGTCGGCTGGCAGCGGGTTGATCCACCGCAGAGAAACCATCGATACGCTCTTGCCTTCACGCTGCAGTTGGCGGACCGCGGTGAGGCACGTGCCGTAGGTTGAGCCCCACGAAACCACGAGAACGTCGCCGCTCTTGTCACCGATCACGTCGAGCGGGGCCATCGAGCCCGTCACGCGGTCGACCTTGTCCTGCCGGAGCATGGTCATGTGGTGGTGGTTGTCGGGGTCATAGCTGATGTGACCGGTGATATCCCACTTCTCGATGCCGCCGAGGCGGTGTTCGAGTCCCCGCGTGCCGACCTTCGCCCACGGGCGCGCGAGGTTTTCGTTGCGCGTGTAGGGCTGGAAGCCTTCTTCACCGAGTCCTTCGGCGGTATCGAGCTCGGTCGACTCGAACGCTTTGAGGTCATCGACGTTGGGCACGCGCCACGGCTCGGCACCGTTGGCGATCGAGCCGTCGCTCAAGACGATGACGGGCATCATGTGCTTGATCGCGATGCGGGCGGCTTCGTACGCGGCGTAGAATGCGTCACCGGGAGAGCGCGCGGCGATAACCGCGGTGGGAGACTCGCCGTTGCGGCCGTAAACCGACTGCAGCAGGTCCGCCTGTTCGGTCTTGGTGGGCAGACCGGTGGACGGCCCGCCGCGTTGCACGTTGACGATCACCATCGGCAGCTCGGTCATCACACCGAGGCCGACGGCTTCGGCCTTCAACGCCAGACCGGGGCCCGAGGTGCCCGTAACAGCGAGCGCGTTGGCATAGGCCGCGCCGAGGGTGGCGCAGACAGCAGCGATCTCGTCTTCGGCCTGGAAGGTTCGCACGCCGAAGTGCTTGTAGCCCGACAGGTAGTGCAGGACGTCCGAAGCAGGCGTGATCGGGTAGCTGCCGTAAAACAGCTGCCGGCCAGCCTTTTGGGCCGCCGCGACAAGGCCGATGGCGATCGCCTCGTTGCCCGTGATGTTGCGGTACGTTCCCGCCGTGATGTCGGGAACCGCCGGCACCTGGTAGCGAACCAGGAACTGCTCGCTGTTTTCGCCGTAATTGTAGCCGGCCTTGAACGCCGCGAGGTTGGCCTCGAGGTACTTGGGCTTGCTGCCAAAGCGCGCTGTGACCTCTTCGACGACGGTGTCAACGGGCCGCTCGTAGAGCCAGCACATCAGGCCGAGGGCCAGGAAGTTCTTGCAGCGGGCCACTTCTTTGGCGCTCAGACCGTGCTCAGCAAGGGCGTCCTGGGTGAGCCGCGCGAGGTCGACTTTGTACAGCTGGTAGTCGTCGAGCGAGTCGTTTTCGAGCGGGCTGGTCTCGAAGCCAGCCATCTTCAGGCCCTTCTTCGAAAAGGACGACTCGTTGACGATCAGCGCGCCGCCTTCCTTGAGCGAACCGAGGTTCTTGGCCAGCGCAGCGGGGTTCATTGCGACGAGGACGTCGACCGCGTCACCGGGCGTGAAGATCTCGTTGGCCGCAAAGTGCAGCTGAAACCCGGAGACACCGGCGAGCGTGCCGGCCGGGGCGCGGATCTCCGCGGGGTAGTCGGGGAACGTTGCGATGTCGTTGCCGGCGATGACGGAAGCCATCATGAACTGACCGCCGGTCAGCTGCATGCCGTCGCCGGAGTCACCAGCGAATCGCACGACGACAGAGTCGAGCTGCTGGGTCGCCTTGTTTTGCATGGCGTTACCGATGTAGGGCGCCGCGAGGAAGGAGAGGAAGCGGCGCGGGTGGGAGGGTGACCGGTCGGACGCTGTTGTGACCTGCCGGCCGTTGGAGGTGGCCGACTAGGCCTTTTTCTTCTTGGCGTCGCGCTCGCGAGCCCGACGGCGCTTGCTCTTGCCGCGGGCGGAGCTGACATCGCCTTCTGCTGTGCGGGAAGCCGCTTCGTGGGCTGCTTCGACGGGTTCGGCGTGGTGGCCGCGGATCATCATCGGGATGGTGCCCACGAAGACCACGAGGACGGCGGCGAAGATCGCCAGCTCGCGCATGAAGATGTCGTCCATGTCGTCGTTCTCCGGGGGATGGGCCCCGATTGAGTGCTGTCACGCGAATAGGCCTCGCGCGAGGGCGCGGAGTATACGCATCCGCCTGCCTCTTGCAAGGGTCGTTGACAGCGGATCCCTCATCTGCGATGCGTGCTTACAGCGACTCGAGGGACCCCAAACGACATGGCCATGCGCAGCCTGACAGGTGAAGAATCCGGACGCGGGGCGTGGACATCCGTTGGCGCCGTCGTGGTCGTCGCCGTCATCGCGGGTGGAAACTTGCTCTGGTGGCTCGGCGACCGCCCCGATCCGGAGCCGATGACCGAGGCCGCCCGTCTCGGCGTCTTGCAGGACGATCGCGACCGGGCGCAGCGAGCTGAACAGGAAGCCGCGCGCGCCAAGGCCGTCGCTACCGCCGCCGCCGCCGACCCCGCGCTCGGCCCGGCCCCCAAACGCGTCGAGGTCACCGCCGCCCAGGTAAAGAAGGTGCCTCTCGCGCCCATCGCCGTGCCGACCGAACGCCTCGTGACCATCCAGCCCGGTGAAACGCTCACCGCCGCCCTCGGTCGCCTGTTTATCCACGGGCCGACCGCCGCACGGGTCGTCAAGGCGTACTCCACGCTGCGTAAACCGCGCCGGTTGCAGGTCGGCCAGCGCCTCTTCGCGCGCTTCGAAAGCCCGTCGCCAATGGACGCAGAGGGCCTCATCAGCTTGGTCGTCGCCCCGCGACGTCGTCGCGGCGGCGTCACCGTTGTCCGCCGGACCAAAGCGGACCGCCATGAATACGTCGCCAAAGAAGGTGGTGTCCCCGGCAGCTTGATGCGGCGGGCTTTGCGCTGCGGAATCGGCGCTTCTCTGTCGCGCTCGCTCAGCCGCTGCGGCCATGGACCCGGGCTCGCCTCGCTCATCAGCGTCGCGCTCGGTCGCCGCATGTCGCTTCGTTCCGATGTCCGCGCTGGCGACGAGATCCGGGTCGTCTTCGATGAGCTCGTCGCCGCCGGTGAACGCGTCCGCTACGAACGCCTGCTCGCCATTTCGTATCGCGGCCAGCGCCGAAAACTCACAGGTATCTACTTCGACGACGGCCGCGGACGCGCCGATTGGTTCGCGGCGAGCGGCAGCGCCCTCGAGCCCATGTTCCTGCGCGAACCGGTGTCCGGCGGACGTCACACCTCCAGCTTCGGCATGCGCCTGCATCCGATCCTGGGCGTGCGCAAGATGCACAACGGCACCGACTTCGCGGCCGCGACCGGGACCCCAATCAAGGCCGCCGCTGACGGCAAGGTCATCAAGGTCAAGAGCGGTGGCGCCGCGGGCCGACACGTCCGCATCAAGCACCTCTTCGGCTATCAGAGCGAGTACATGCACCTGTCGCGATTCGCCCGGCGCACGCGGGTTGGCGCTGCGATCAAGAAGGGCCAGGTGCTCGGCTATGTGGGCACATCAGGTCGCTCGACAGCGCCTCACCTGCACTACGGCATGATCAAGAACGGCAACTACATCGACCCGGTCCAGACCCATGGGATCCCCGGGATCGGCGTGGCTGCGCGCGACAAGAAGCGCTTTGCCGAACATGCAGCTGAGTTGATGAAGCTGCTTCGCGCGCTCGACGACGGCGGCAGCGGCGACGCGTGATCCGGTCTGTCGGGTCGCCTTTCAACCGACGTATGCGTTGGCGAAAACGTCGACCATCCACCACGCATCCACGCCGCTCGCTGGCAACGCGGTTTGTACGGGCGCGGGTTCGCGTCGATGAGCCTGGTCCGACCACGCCTGGATCGCGACACCGCCATCGCTTCGGCGGCGCCCGACACCCCACGCTCCGATGACGCGGTGAGGCGCCTTTTCGAGCAACGCAGCCAGCTTCGTGTCCATCCCATCGGCGGCTTTCTTCGCGATGAATTCGCGCAGGGCAGCTTCGTTGAGCACCGCGTGGCCGTCGGCGATCAGCACCGGGGACTCCTGGCCCGACCAGGATGAAGGCACAGGCCCGTCATCCACGGCTTCGACCGTCAACCCAGCTCCAGCGTTGAGAAAACGCGCCCGGGCGACGTCGACCGCCGCCTGTCCACGGTCGGAGACGACGGCGTCACGACCCAGCCGAACCGCGGCGACGCCGAGGGTGCCCGAACCGCACATCGGGTCGAGCACGCGGCCGCCGGGCGGACACGACGCGGTCACGATGCGGCCGATGACGGCAAAGGGTTTTTGCGTGCCGTAGCCGGTTCGCTCGGGGTCGCGGTTGCTCATCGTCTTGCGCAGCAGCTCGTCGGGCCAGTCGCGGTCGATCGTCGTGGCGTCGTCGCGGTCGGCGGTGACCCAGGTGTCGGTCGCCTGCTTGGGTTTGCCAGCCAGCATCGACGACGTCGCCTCTTCCCGGGGGGCGTCGAAGTAATGGCGGCCCGGGTTCTTGGCGTAGAAGTGGATCGTGTCGTGTTTGCGCTGAAACCGCGTGCGCGATGAACCGCCAAGGGCATAGGCCCAGACCAGCTCGTTGAGCAGCGCATCGGCGCCGAAGATCTCGTCAAGGAGAAGGCGCAGGTGGGGCCCGCGGCGGTGATCGATGTGCAGGTACAGCGAGCCGTCGTCATGAAGCAGCTCGTGGGCGCGGCAGAGCACCGGGTAGAGCGCGTCGAGGTAGCCCGCCACGTCTCCGCCATCGATATCGCCGTATGCGGGCAGGCGAATGTCGGCCGTGTCGGTGCCCTCGCGCAGCTTGCGGCGGCGGGCGTACGCGGCTTCGCTGCCAAAGGGCGGGTCGATATAGATCAGGTGAAAGCGCTCGCCCTCGGTGGCCAATCGGTCGAGGTTCGCGAGCGCGTCTCCGCACAACAATCGCGCATTGCCACGGGAGGCATCAGCGCGATCAAAACGCAGCACCGGGCGAGAGGCTCGCTTTGCAACCGGCGGTGATTGGGTGGCGCGGCCGGGCCAGGTGAGCGCGACGCGGCGGTTCACTGGACCACGAGGTCGGTATCGCCCCGCGGGATCAGCACGTACTCGCCAAACGAGTAGTTGAGGTGGCCAATGACGCTGCTAAACACCTGCCCGGTCGTGAATGTCGTCACGAGATCGCCGGTCTGGGTGCTCTTCTGCGTGTACTGGGAGACGCTCGCGAGGTCGACGTGAACCTGCGACTTCAGGTCGGTCTGGCTCGCGACAGAGAAGCCGCCGTGGGTCTTGCCGTCGGTGCCCAGCGTGTTCGGCTGCGTGACCTTGACGTTGATCAGCTTGACGAGCACGCCCTCGAACGCCTCGCTGGCCTCGCCGTCAAAGGTGATCGACTTGGTCACGACCTCGTAGGGCGCGGGCGGGCTGTTCTTGGAGACGGTCTTGATATCCGCCGCCTTGGCCTTGATCTCGGTCTCGCAGTAGTACTCGACGGCGTCGCCCTTGATCTCGACGACATCGCCGGCCGTGAGGGCGGGGGGCGTGCCGAGCACGAAGACCTTCACGCCCTGCCAGTCGCCACCGACCGTGGGTGCCCCCTTGGGTCGGGCATGAAACAGCGAGTTCTTGCCGACCTTGAACGGCGTCTGCGTGGCCACGAGGTCCTCGAACGTCACGCCGGTCAGCACCTTGGTCTCGCCCTTCTTGCTGGCGCAGACCTTGCTCGCAGCGCCCTTTTGCAGCTCGGCAACCTTGACCGGACCGCCCGAGCTGGTGCCGCCCGAGCTTGTTGCGCCGCTGGACGAACCGGCATCCGCGCCGCTTGATGTTCCGCCCGAGCTTGTTCCGCCGCTCGTCGTTCCGCCCGAGCTTGTTGCGCCGCTGGACGAACCAGCATCCGCGCCGCTCGATGTTCCGCCCGAGCTTGTTGCGCCGCTCGACGTTCCGCCGCTCGACGTTCCGCCGCTTGTCGTTCCGCCGCTTGATGTTGCGCCGCTGGACGAGCCGGCGTCCGCGCCGCTTGATGTTCCGCCGCTTGATGTTCCGCCGCTTGATGTTCCGCCGCTTGATGTTCCGCCGCTTGATGTTCCCCCCGATGATGTGGATGTGTCCTGGGGCGTGACGCAGTAGTTGTTCACGCACTGCTTGCCGGCCGGGCAGGTGCCGTCCTTCGCACACGGCAATCCAGCCGTGTACCCGCCGCCGCCGCCAGCGCCTCCGCACGCGACAAAGGCGCCGGAACACGCGACGATGGCCACGAACATGAGGAACGAACGCGCGCGCCGCGGCAGACCGGACGCGTGGGGATCGAAAACGGGTCGAGGGTGCATGTCGGGCTCTCCACAAGTCGGCGCAAGGTAGAGATGGGCACCAAACGCCGTCAAGTGAAGCGTGAACGCGGTCGGTCCGAGCCGGTGCAGGACGCCCTCGTTGTCGGCCTCGGAGGTCGCGGCGATGGGGTGGTGCGCCTCGATTCGGGCGAGCGGGTTTTCGTCAGCGGCGGCGCGCCCGGCGATCGCGTGTCTGTGCGACTGACCGGTCGTCGCGCTGGCGTCGCGCGGGGCGAGATCGTCGAAGTGCTCACGTCCGGACAGCGGCGCGTGCAACCTTTCTGCGCTGTCGCCGACGCCTGCGGGGGATGCACCTGGCAACACGTCGATATCGCCGCGCAGCGGGATGAAAAACGCCAACTCGCGCGGCGGGCGCTCGGTGACCTGGCCCAAACGGCGCCCTGGCTCGGCGATCTTCCGTCCAAACGCTGGCGTCGCCGGGTGCGCGCCCACCTGCGACCGATCGGCGGCAAACTCGCGGTCGGCTTCCACGGTCAACGCAGCCACCGATTGGTCCCGACGAGCAGCTGTCCCGTCCTCGTCGAGCCCCTTGAAGCTGTCCTCGAGCCGATCCGCGCCTGGCTCGACAGCCACGTGCACCGGGCCGAGATCGCGGCGGTCGGAGGACGCGAAGGTGTCGTCGCCGTCATCCACGCCAAGCCCCGACAAGGCGCGAGCGCCCCGGCGTGGACCGATCCGAATAAACTCCTGGCACGCCTCGGGTTGGTCGGTTTGACGCTGCACTTCGGCAAGTCTCGCCAACATATCGGCAGAGATGTTGTTTCGTTGGCAGAGAGCGCGCCGGATCAGCCGATCTGGTGTTCGGGTGACGGCTTCTGCCAGGCGGGTTCCGACGCGAACAAGGCGATCCTGACCGCAGTCGACGAGCTCCTCGCCCTATGTCCCGAGATCCAGACCGCCCAGGAGTTCTTCAGCGGCTCGGGGAACCTGACCAGCAGGCTGTGCGGCCACGTGGCGAGCGCCCAAACGGTGGAACGGGACGAACGCGCCGTCGCGCGGGCACGCAAGACATTCTCGACCGATTCAGCGGCCACCAAGGGCACCGATCTCACCATCGAGTCCGGTTTGGCCGCCGATCTCGCCCGTCGCCCAGGGCCGGCTGAGCTCTGGCTGCTCGATCCCGGTCGACCCGGCGCGCCCGAGCTCGTCGATCTCGCCGCGTCGTGGCAGCCAGCCCGGATTCTCTACGTCTCATGCGCCTTCGATACCCTCGGTCGCGACCTCAAACGGCTGCAAAAAGCGGGCTACAACCTGATCGATGCCAGGTTGATCGACACTTTCGTGCACACGCCCCATTTTGAGATCGCCGTGCTGCTCGGCCTTTCCTGACCACATTCGCAGCGACTCGACGCCCCCTCTGAGCGCTGGTATGAAACGGCCTTGAACGGTGCGCTGTAGATCGCCAGCCGATCTCGTACGTATTCCCCGGTGGGAGCGATGTGGTTCTGGATCTTCGCCTCGGACGAGGAACAGAGCGACGAAGCCCTGATGAAGCGTTTCCTCGCGGGAGATTCCCGCGCCATGGGGACGCTCTACGACCGGTACGCCGACCGGCTCAAGGCCTTTGCTTATCGGCAAGGCGCCAAGAGACCGGACGACGTCGTCCAGGATGCGTTCATGCGAGTCGTCCGCAACGGCGCCAGTTTCAAGGGCAACGCCAAGTTCAAGACCTGGCTGTTCTCGATCACGCGCAACCTGTGCATCGACGCCAGCCGCCGCGATAAATTCCGTGAGATCCCCAAGCTCGAGGATCCTGTCGGGCGCGAAGGCGGCATGACCCGCCACGACGTCATCGAGAATCACAAAGCCGGCCAAGACGGCCTGCGAGCGACGGCAGATGCCCAGTTTCGCGAGACCTTCGAGGTCGCGCTGGCGTCGCTACCCAACGATCAGCGCGAGGTATTCGTGCTGCGCCAGTACTCGGCGATGTCTTTTAAAGAGATCGCGCAGACGGTGGGCTGCAAAGAGAACACCGCGAAGAGCCGCATGCGGTATGCGCTCGTCGCCTTGAGGCAAGCATTGAAGGAGCACCTGTAGCCCTGCGTCTTTGACATGGGCGCAGACGGATTAAGTTAAGGTAGTAGCGCCGCGGCGGGGACCGCGGCGTTGTGGAATCACCCGATGACCGAACGAACACCGGAACTCAGTCGTGACGAGCTTGCACTGATGGCGGCCTTTGAGGCGCGCACCGGTGACGTATCGTCCGTCGGTGGCTCGACCGAGGTCCCCGGTGAGTTCAAGGACGAGCTCGCCGACTTCGTGCAGATCACCCGCCGCGTCGGCGAGATGGAGCTTGCGCCAGTCCCGGCGTCGGTCCGCTCCGCGATCATGAACGCCGCGGTCGCCCAGGCCGAGCTCAACGCCAACCCGGCCAACCCGTTCGCCAACCTGCTCGCGTTCCTGATGCGACCGGGACCCGTGCTGATGGCGGGAACGGCGCTGGCGTTGCTCGTCGCGGTCGGCATCCGGCCCGAAAACGAGCCCGCAGCGGCCGGCGAATCCGGCATGGTCGCGATGAACAACCCGGCCAAGAAGACCGAGGACGAGGCGTCTGCCGCGCCCGCCGCCGACGAACCCGCTGGCAAACCCGCCGCCGAGGCGCCCGCCGCCGACAAACCCGCTGGCGAAAAACGCGTCGCCGCTGCGGCCGAAGCCAAGCCCGCCGTTGCACAACCGGCTGCCGGCGCCCAGGGCAAGGGCCGCGTTCCGCGACGCACTTTCGCGGCCACACCAGCGTCGCTCGGCCCCGCAGACAAGGGCGCGCAGAACCGTCGCGACCAGGCCGCTGGCGAGCTCGACGACCTGCAACCCAAGCCGAAGGTGAAGGCCCGCAAACGGCGCGCGTCTCGCAAAGTCGTGCCCCCGCGCCCCCGGCCCAAGCCCGCCCGCAAAAACGTGGCAACCGCGCTCGACCTCGACGACGGCAACATCGACAACGCGCTCGACTACAAGCAGGCCGATAGCGCCGGATACGCCAAGCCGCCGCCGCCGCGACCGACCGCGAAGAAAAAGCGCGCTCAGCAGGTGTGGAACAGCTCGAAATCCGGCTACGCGTCCGGGGCAAAGGCGCTGCAGCAGAAGCGGCCCGCCGAGCAGAAGGAAAAGGAAGAGGCTCGCCGCGAAGCCGTGCAGGCCGCCCTCGGCAAGAGCCGCTCCCAGCCCAAGCAAGACAGCTACGCTCGACGCGCCAAGTCCGCCCCGTCAGCCCCGCGTCCGGCCGCCTCTCCCCGCGCGTCTTCGTCGCCGCGATTCCAACCGCAGCCCAACAAGATCCCCAAGCCCCTCAAAGAGTCAGCCAAGAGCGCCGGAGACGACGAGTCCGTCGCCGAAAAGGACGCGCGCCAGAAGCTGCAAAAAGACATCGCCGGCGAGGTCGCCAAGCTCAAGAAGAAAGCCGCCGCGACCAAGACGGAAGAAGGCCTGGTCGCCGTGCTCAGGCAGATCCTCAACCTCGCGCGCAAGAGCGGCGACGTGAAGACCGAGCGGTGGGCTAGCGGCGAGATCAAGCGCGTCCGCAAGGTTCAGCTCGCGCGAGCCAAGAAAGCCGCCGCCAAGCGGGCCGCGAGCGCCAAGAAGGCCAAGTCCAAGGCGCCACCGGCCGGCGCGGCCAGCAAAGCCAAAGCCCGCCAGCGCTACGACGTCGAATCGACCTCTTTCTAGCCGACCGCGGGGAAGCTACCCGTCGCCGAGGCGCTCGAGACGCTCGCGGGTTCGCCACGCCAAACGACGCAGCAGACGGCGCTTGCGGCCATCTACGAGGCGGCTGATCGGCGCGTTGTCGACCTTGTCATCCGACAAGCCGCCGGAAGTTGTGCGCACGCCAACGGAATGGCCCGTGTGCTCGGCCCAGTCGATCAGGTCGAAGTGACCGGCGAACGCGTCGTGCTTCCACGTCCCGCGCGAAACGGCGACGAGACCCGGCAATCGCACCTGGGGAACGACGAGCGACGCGCCAGCGGCCGCCCGATCTGCGACGGTGTGCACGATGGCGTCGGGCTCCATCACGGCATCGACGAATACGACAACGTCCGCCTCGGTCTCACGCATGCAGCGGTCGAGGGTCGCGAGGATGTCGACACGGCCGCCGGGCGCCTGGATCAACTCGACCCGCAACGGCTGTACCGCCGCCACAGTTCCGTCGGTTGAACCGAAGTCGAGCACGACCCAGCGGGTATCCATCGCCGTGACGATCGCCCGCCAGCCCGCGATTCGGTCCGCGATGCGGCTCTCGTCGTTGCACGTCGCGATCACCACGGCCATCGAACGACGCGGCGCGGCTTTCTTCGCTGCGGCAGGCCGAGACGACGTCGCTGGATCCGCGCTGGTCTTGCCCTGGGGAGCCGGCTGGTGACGTCGCTGAATGTAGACGGGAGCGCTGCGCTGCGGAGCGCGCATCTTGGCTGGCGCCTCGTCTTTGGTCGTCGCTTTCGTGTCCGCGGTGGCGGGCTTTGGCGCCGGCTTGGGTGACGATTCAGGTTTCGATTTCGACGCGGAACCGGCTGGCGCGATCGTCACTTTGCGGTCGGACTTGGCGTCCTTGGAGGCCGAACCAGGTGGAGCGATCGTGACCTTGCGGCCTCCCTCTGCACCCTTGGATGCCGAGCCCGGAGGCGCGATCACGACTTTGCGCGAGCCGCCGGAGCGGCCGTTGTTGCGAGGCTTGTTCACGGTGAATCCGCGGAGGGATTTATCGGGCGACGTCTACGAAAACGTAGCGGCCCAGGTGCGCGGACAAATAGCGCTGTCGCGTCTTCAACGCAATGGTGATCCGCACGCCACGGCCCTTGATCTCATCGACGTGGACGAGGTTGACCGGGGTCGGAAAGGCGCCGGTGAGGATGTCGCGCCGCAAATTTGGGTTGCCGATGTACACCGCCGGCAGGTCGATCACGATGTGTTTGGCATCGGGCCGATAGACGTAGCCGCAGGCATCGCCCTGCACCTGGACGAAGATGCGCGAGCTGTCGAAGTTGTTCTGAAAGCCGACCCAGGTGAGCGGCTGTGCCGAGACCTTGCAGCGAGTGCGACGGAGCGAGCCACGGCGGCGGTTCCAGTTGGGAACGAGACCCTTGTAGGGGCGCTCTTTGTAGAGCTTGCCGAGGCGATCGACGTACACCTCGCGCGCCTTTTCGTCGCCCAGCAGCGGGAACGGGAACGGCGACGGCGGCGCCTTGAACGCGCCCAGGCGGAGATCTTCAGCGCTGAGCCACGTCTGTCGCGAGCTGCCACGCCTGGCGCCCGGCTTGGCGACGCCGGGTTTGGCAGCGCTGGGTTTGGCAGCGCTGGGTTTGGCAGCGCTGGGTTTGGCGGGCGCCTGGGCGTGCACGGGACTGGCCAGGAGGCACAGCGCCGCAACGCACAGCGCAACGCCGATCGCGCGAACGGTCGTCACGAGATTTGCTGCGATTGGACGTGGGTTGGCCATGCGTACTCCGCCGTTCAAAAAGGTAGGCGAGGCGGCTACCGGTGTCCAAACAATCGCAATGTCCGCGCGAAGGAGCGCCAAAAAGCAACGCGGGAGGCCGTTTCCGACCTCCCGCGAGCGTCCTTTGGTCAAGGTCGGGGACTACGCGCCCGGGGCCTTGATGGTGAACTTGGTGGTGTCGCCGGGCGAGCCGCCGAGCACGTTGTCGCTGGCGCCCGACTTGCCCTTGTCCACGCGGGCGTCGACTTCGTAGCCCTCAGCCGCGCACTTGCAGCCCTTGAACATCTTGAAGTCGGTCTTGTACTTCGGACCGATCTCGTAGACCTCGACGATGTCGCCGGCCTCGGCCTTCACAAGGTCACCCTTGCCGTCGCAGGCCTTGGGATCGTCGCCGCCGCCGGTGCAGGCGCCGAACTGGACCTCGACCGAGCCGCCCGCGAGCGACAGGTAGCCGGTCTCGGCCGCCTTGAGGTCGATCGTGCCGACCGCGCCGGTGATCGCTTCGATGTCGTCGGCTTCACCGTGCTTGTTGTCCGCGCAACCCTTCGCCGTGGACTTGGCGTAGTTGGGCGTACCCGGCTTGCCAACGCCGAGGAGCTTGCTGCCGCGCCACAGGGCGACCGCCTCGATGTCCGCGCCGGGGCCGGTGCCGCTGCACACTGCCGGCTTGGCCTTGCTTCCGTCGTAGATCACGATCGACGCGTAGGTCGTCTTCGTGGTGCCTGCGTCGGCCGCGCCAGCGTCGCCGCCGGTGCTGCCAGCGTCCGCTCCGCCGCCGGTGTCAGCGCCGCCGTCGGCAACGGTGCCGTCTGCGGTGCCTGTGCCGTCATCGCCGGTGCCCGCGTCGCAGCCCGCGACGAGCAGGCTGGAAATCGCAATCGCTGCGAAAAAAATCCTCATGGTGGTCTCCTGTCGCCGAGACGGGCGGCCAATCGGCTGGGTCTCGGGGGTAATTGTCGAACCGCTCGGGTCGGTTCATTCGTGTTCGTCGTGGTCGGACTCTTCGTTCCCGTCGGTTTCCCGGCGAGGTGGGGCAAGCCACGTCCACTGCTCATATACGGTGAGCGGGTGGACTATATTCGCCGATCAAACGTTGTCAATCGGGCGGGCCGATGTGGCGCAAACGTGCTCCAACCGCGTCCGCCCCGGCGCATTTCCACGCCGCGATGCACCCACGCAAGGCCGGCTGTGATCCACTCCGCTTGCAATTTGCGGTATGGTCTGGATACTCCGCGCCCCGCGCTGCCTCAAGCCCCCACGACGAGCCCTCACCGAAGGCTCGAAAGCTGCGTGATTTCGGGCTCTTGCAATTCCATGGCGCGGGCGCTGAGAGGCGGCCACGAGCCGCTCATCTGAGGTCGACATGAAGTGCCCAAGCTGCGGCCACGACAACGTCACAGGCTTTCGGTTTTGCGAGGTTTGCCTCACAGCGCTCGCCGATCCGCGCACGACGACCCAGGAAATCGTCGGCGGATTCTTCGACGAAGCCGATCTCATCGAAGCCAGCCCGGTCTTTTCGTCCCGTGGCGAGGTGTTGCCCGCCAAGTTCGAGCTGCCGTGGCTTGTCGACGCTGAAGACCTCGGACTCGTCGGGCGCAAGGCGGAGATCGACGATGTCGGCCGTCGCGTAATCGACGCGCTCGCCCGTAAGAAAGGGCAAGTGCTGCTGGTTCGCGGCGAAAACGGCAGCGGGCGCTCCAGGCTGCTCTCGGCTGTGCGCGATCGTGTGCTGGCCGATCACAAGCGTGCCCGCGTGATCGTCGCGAACGCACAGAGCTGTCACCGGCCTTACGCGCTGGTCGAGCGACTGCTGCGGCTCCGATTCGATATCCCCGAGTACCTTGGCGGAACCATCGCCGGCGAACGCTTCGAACGCGCGGGCGAGCTGCTTTTCGGCGATCATACCGGCGCCGAAGTTGCCCGAACCTGCGGCCCGATGCTGGGCTTTCACTTCTGGGCCGAGCACGACATCGACTTCGAAGATCGCAACGAGCAGGCCAGGCGCGCCAAAGAAGCGCTCCAAACGCTGTGGCTGCGCGATCTTCGCGACGCACCGACAGTGGTCATCGTCGACGACGCGGGTGAATCCGACGCGCAAAGCCTCGAGTTCATCGCCAAGCTCGAGAAGGAATTCAAAGCGCTGCCCGTCGTTTTCATCGTCGTGTCCGACGATCGCGGCGTGAATCGACGGCAGTGGCTGGCCAACCTCGACGGCGTCACGCTGCAGCCGTTGACCGACGAGGCCCTCGATTCGCTGGCCCAAACCGCCCTCAAGGGCGTTGACGGCATCACCGATCACGGCCGGCACGTCCTCGTCCAGCACGCGGAAGGCAAGCCGGGTGCGCTACTGGCGGCGATCGAATCGCTGACGAGCAGCGGCGGTGTTCGCGGCGTCGGCGCCCAGTGGCTGTTCGAGCCCGCTGTCCTCGAAGAGCTGATCCGCAAAGGCGAGCTGCGCACGCGCACCGGCGGTCCCTTCGCCACGCTCTCCGAAGAAGAGCTCGAGATCGCGCAATACGCCTCGGTGTTCGGCCAGTTTTTCTGGCTCGGTGGCGTCGTTTCGATGCTCCGCGCCAAAGCCACCATGATCGATTCGCTTGAAGGCCTCGGCAACGACGGTGTGCCCGAAAGCGTGGCGATGGTGCTCGGCAAGATGGTCGATATGGGCCTGGTCCTGCACGAACGCACGCCCGTTCTCCCGGCCGAGCAGGGCTACCGGTTCGTTGATAAGTCCGACGTCGAAAAGCTGCGCGACACGTTCAGCGCAGCGGAGATGCCGGACCTGTGTCACCGCGCGGCTGAATGGTTGGAGCTTGTTGGCGGCCCGCGTGCGGCCGAGCTCGCCGAAGAGTTGGCGCCGCTGTGGGTCGCATGTGGGGAGACGGCGCACGCCGCACACCTGTACCTGCGAGCCGGAGAGCGCGCGCTCGAGCAGCTCCGCAACGACGACGCCCGCCGCTTGCTGACCAAGGCGCGCGATCTGTCACCTCCCGAGGCGGCTGGCGTGCACCTGCACGGCATGTTGGCGCTCGGTCGCCTCGCCGAACTCGAAGGGCTGAGCGACGAAGCGGAAGACCTCTATCGGGACGCGCTCGGTGTCGCCTGGAGCCACCGTGCCCGGGTGTACGGCGCCCGCGCTCTCAACCGCCTGGGCCGCCTATTCCGCGCCAAGGGGCAGATCAGCAAGGCGATCGACCACCTCGTGCCGGCGCTGCGCCTCTTCGAAACCGTCGGCGACATCGCCGGTCAGGCCGCGTGCAGCGATGACATCGGTCGAACGTACTGGCTCAACGGCAACGTCAAGCCGGCGCTGCGCTTTTTGCAAAAGGCCGCCCAGTTCCGTGAGCGGATCGGCGATAAGGCCGGGCTCGCGATCACATTGACGAATATGGGCATCCTCGCGATGACCGTTGGCAATTTCGAGCGCAGCCGCAGCCACCTTGAGCGCGCCATCACGATCCGTCGCAAAGGCAAAGAGGTCCACGGTCTGGTGGAGAGCCTCAACGCGATGGGTGCGCTACACCTCAACTCCGGCGAGGTCGAAGAAGCGGTCGCGTCGATGGAAGAGGCCTACGACCTGTCAAAACGCATCGGCAACAGGCGCATGCAGGCGATGCTGCAGAACAACCTCGGCGAAACGCTGCTCAAGAGCGGTCGTCTCGAAGAATCCGAAGCGCTTCTCTACAAAGCTGTGGAAGGCGCAGGCCGCCTCGAAGATCACAACCTGTTGTCCGACGCATCGCGCAACCTCGCCGTCGCTGCGTTTCAGCGCGATGACGGCAAGCGCGCGATCACGTGGGCTCGCCGCAGTGTGGCGGCCGCGCAGCTGAGCGACGTGGCTCGGGTAAAGGCCGCAGCCATGGGCACGCTCGGCGAAATCCTCGCCGGGTCCGACGACGTGGACGCTGCCGATGCTGCGTTCACACGCGCCGCACAGCTTTGGATCGAGGCGAACGACCGCAACGCGTTGAGCACGACCTTGCAGACGCAGGCCGCATTCCTGATGCGAATCGGGCGCACGGAAGCTGCGCAGAAGGTCCTCAAACGCGTCGACCGCTTGAGCCGGCCACGCAGCGCATCCGGCCGTGGCAAGGCCGCGACCAAGTCCGCGTAGTCGAAAGGTCAGCATTGCAAATGACAGCCGAATAAAAACATCGGCGACGGCGTTACACCCCCAACGACCACAGTTGTCACGAGGCGCTGACCGCCCGTGACGGGTTGGCAACGCAAATCACGACATCCGGATCACACCTGCGACGCTCAAGGCGCCGTGCGATGGTATCAAAGCTGTTGATTTTACATCCCTTTCAACAAGTCAAGAGGAACCGAGGTTGGGTTTGCGGCGCCGCTGACACGGATGTCATGAGTTGCGGAGATTGAGCGGGGAAATCGCCAGCCGAATAAGTTTCAACAGCCGGCAATCAAAGCAAAAGACTCCGCCAACAGGTCGCTGGCCGGGATGTTGCATCTAGACCTACCCGACACCCGGGAATCTGCCCGGGACGGAGGTCTCAATGCCGAACACCGCCGCCCAAAACGCCCTGAACATCACCGATACCGCTGCCAAGTTTGAGCAGGAGAAGCAGACCGCCAACGGTCATCGCGATCCTGTCGCGCTCAGCGTCAGCGCACCGGCCATGCTGGTCAGCAACTCGCGCCGCAAAAAGGGTGAACGCGAGTACACCGACAAGCCCACGATGGATCCGACGGTGCTGTACCTCCAGGGCATCGGGCGCGTGTCGTTGCTGACCCGCGAAGGTGAAGCCGAGATCGCAGCGCGCATGGAGCGTGCGTCCGCCGACATCATCGACGTTCTGCAGGGCAACGCGCTGATCGCGCCGTACCTCACCGACCTGCCGATCAACATGGCGAGCGACATCGACCTGCTCAAAGAGTGGACGACCGACCACGACTGGCGCGACCGCGACGCCCGCATCACCACCCAGGCGCGCGCTGACCGGTTCAAGAAACGCACCGAAGAGATGAACGCGGCCATCGCCGAGGCTCGCGCTGAGCACAAGGCCGGCATGGAGCGCCCGCTGCCCCTCAACCAGGCGCTGCGCCTCAAGTACCGCGTGTTCTGGGAAAACCGCGTCGGCGAGCGGCTCATCGAGGCCGCGCTGGTCCGCTTCGACGAGACCTCGCGCACCGTGTCCAACGCGTGGCGTGAGCTGCAGTTCGCGCTTGATCACGCGGGTCTGAGCCGTGCAGAAGGCGACAAGCTCGACCTCGCGCTCGCTGGCAAGCGTGCTCGTAGCGACCGCGCCAAGGGCCGCAAAGCTGTCGCGATCGCTCGCATCGCGCTTTCCGAGGCGCTCGAGGCGTTCGGCGGGCCGGTCGAGCAGGCGTTGGCCGGCCGCCGCATCATCCATCGCGCCAACCGCTCCATCTGCCAGGCGCGCAGCGTGATGATCCAGGCCAACCTGCGCCTCGTCGTCAGCATCGCCAAGCGCTACATGAACCGTGGCCTGCACCTGCTCGACCTCGTCCAGGAAGGCAACATCGGCCTGATCAAAGCCGTCGAGAAGTTCGAGTGGCAGCGCGGTCACAAGTTCAGCACGTACGCGACCTGGTGGATCCGCCAATCGATCACGCGCAGCATCGCCGACTACGCCCGCACGATCCGCATCCCGGTGCACCTCATCGAGGCGCTCAACCGCATCATGCGCGCTCGGGCCAACCTTGAGCAGGAGTTCGGCGAGGAGCCCACCCTCGAGCAGATCGCGGCCAAAGCCGAGATGCAGCTGGAGCAGGTCGAGCACATCCTCAAGATGATCCGCACGCCGCTGTCGCTCGACGCCACCGTCGGTGAAGACGACGACGCCAAGCTCGGCAACTTCATCGAGGACGAAAACGCCGTCAAACCGCTCGATCACTGCCTGCGCGCCGACCTCGCGCACCAGACCCAGCGGATGCTCACGCGCCTCAAGCCGCGCGAAGAAGCCGTCCTGCGCCTGCGCTTTGGTATCGGCGGTGACGGCAACACGATGACGCTCGAGCAGGTCGGCCAGCTCTTCTCGCTGACCCGTGAGCGCATCCGCCAGATTGAGAACGCCGCGATCAAGAAGCTGCGCGCCTCGCCCTGCCGCGAAGTCGTCGCTTACCAAGAAGCGTAGACTGCACGCGTCTGCGGGCTCGACGCTGGGTTGTTGCGCAGCTTGCAAAAACCGCGCGGATCGGGCGATTGCGGGGGCATGACGACTCCCCTATAGTACGCGCTCCTTGGCGCCGAGGTCCCTTCTCGGCGCTCTTTTCGGAGCGGATTCGATGCCTCAGTTCATCGCCCAAAAGGCTAGTCTTGTCGCCGTCTTGGTCATTGTCGCAGGGGCGCTTGTCGCGTCTGGGTGCAAGAGCCCCGCGCAGCGCAGCCGTGTGCTCACCAAGGACCAGGAGCAGCTGATCTCCAAGAATGTGCTCAGCAAGCCGCCCGCGATCCAGCATCCGAAGAAGATCAACTTCGACAACAAGATCCACCTGCTCGGCTACGACATCGGCGGCAAACCGGAGCGCGGCAAGTCCTTCGACCTGACGCTCTACTTCCGCGTCGACAACCCCGTGCATGGCGACTGGAAGGTGTTCGTTCACTTCGAGGCGCCCGGCAAACGTCGCCAGCCGTTCGATCACTACGGCGTTGGCAACCTGTACCCGGTCGGTCAGTGGAAGAAGGGCGAGATCGTGCGCGACATCGTCAAGGTCGACGTGCCCAAGGATTGGCCCGGCGGCCCCACGCAGCTGCTCGTCGGCTTCTTCGATTGGGGTGCGTGGTCCAAGGCCAGCCAGAACCGCCGTCTGCCGCTCGATGCCCGCGACAAGGCCAAGGGAACAGACGACTCCCGCGTGCTGCTGACGACCATCGAGGTTGGCGGCACCGCTCCCGCACCCGCCGCTGGTGGCGCTCGTCGTCCGCAGCCGCCGCGCGCCAACCTCGCCCCCGCCGTGGTCAAAGCCAAGAAGGCCGCCGCCGCGCTCACGATCGACGGCAAGCTCGACGAAGCGGCCTGGACCGGCGCCGAGGCGACCCGCAAGTTCCACCAGCCCGACGGCCGCGCGCTCAACGCCGCATACGAGACCACCGCGAAGGTCACCTGGGACGACAAGAACCTGTACATCGCGTACCAGACCAAGGACGACGAGATCGCCAACAAGTTCGCGACCAACGACGCGACGCTGTGGGAAGGCGATGTGGTCGAGCTGTTCATCAAGCCTGACGCCAGCGCCAACGGCTACTTCGAGTTCCAGTGGGCGCCGAACAAGGCACGCTTTGACGCGCAGTTCACCGGACACCGCAAGCCCGAGTGGAAGCAGGCCGCGCGCTGGAACGCCGAGGGAGCCACGTCGGCCGTCGTCAAGGGTGATGGTGGGTGGACCGTCGAAGCCGCGATTCCGTTCGCCGCGCTCGGTCTGAAAGCCGCGCCGACCGCCGGCAGCAAGTGGCCCGCGAACATGTACCGCATCGATAACAAGGGCACACACAACATGGCGTTCATGGGTGCGTGGGCCCCGATCGGCGGCGACTTCCACAACCTGACCGGCGCCGGCACGATCGAGTTCACCGAGTAGCTGAGCAAACGGCCACCTGGCCTGACGCTTTCGCCAGGACACCCCACAACGTGCTGTTCGACCCCGCAGAGTTGCCCGAATCCGGGTATTCGCGTCTTGTCGCCGTGATGGAGCGATTGCGCGGGCGTGATGGCGGTTGCCCGTGGGACCTCGAACAGAGCCTCGCGACACTCAAGCCGTTTCTGATCGAGGAGTGCTACGAGACGCTCGACGCGATCGACGGGCTCGGGGACGCGGCCAAGGCGCTGCCCGGTCAAATCGACAACGGTGGCGTGCAAGCTGATCCGGACAAGGTCGCGGCGCATCGCGAAGAGCTCGGTGATGTGCTCTTGCAGGTCGTCTTCCAGGCGCAGGTCGCCGACGAGTTGGGCTGGTACACCGCCGAAGACGTCGCGACCGGGATCGCGGACAAGATGGTCCGCCGGCATCCGCATGTGTTCGCGCAACCAGCCGAAAATTCGATAAATTTGAAGGTCTCTGAGACCGTCGGATCGGTGTCGGAGCCTGGAGCCGGGGCGGATTCCGGTCGGCCCGAGACCGCCGACCAGGTGCTTGATGCCTGGAACGCACAGAAGCGCGCGGAAGGTCGCAAGGCCGACAAGGGCATCCTCGACGGTGTGCCAAGGCAGCTTCCCGGGCTGCTTCGCGGGCAACGAATCGGCGAAAAGGCTGCGCGTGTCGGCTTTGACTGGCCGGATGTCGACGGAGCGCTGGGCAAAGTCGATGAAGAGCTGGCCGAGCTGCGTGAAGCGATCGCGACCGGGGATCCTGATCGGATCTCAGATGAGCTCGGCGACGCGCTGTTTGCGCTCGTTTCGGTCGGTCGAAAAGCCCATGTCGACGCGGAAACCGCGCTGCGTGGCACGCTCGATAAGTTCAGTCGCCGGTTTGCCCATGTCGAACAGCGGATGAACGAAGCCGGGCTCGACCAGCCGGGCATCGAAAGACTGCAACGGTGGTGGCGAGAAGCGAAGGATTCGGCGTAGGCTCCCGCCGTGTTCACCCACCTGCACGTCCACAGCCAATATTCGATCGCCGACGCCACCTGCCGCGTCGACGAGTTGTGCAAGCGCGTCGCCGAGCTCGGCATGGACGCCGTCGCGATCACCGATCACGACAACCTGCACGGCGCGGTTCACTTTGCCCAGGCCGCCAAAGCCAACGGGATCAAGCCGATTTACGGGTGCTGCTTGTCCGTCGCCGCGCGGCCCGTTGGCGAACACGTCCTGCGCACCCACCACATCACGCTCCTCGCCCAGAACATGGCGGGCTACAAGAACCTGCTGTACCTGATCAGCAAAGCTCACCTGCAGGCGCCATCCGGCGGCAAACCGCGCATCGATCACGCGCTTCTTGCCGAGCGACACGAGGGCCTTATCTGCTTGTCCGGCGACCTTGCCGGCGAGGTCCCAAACGCTGTCCTGCGCGGCCAATCACGCGACGCCGACCGGCACATCAAGCGGCTGCTCGATATCTTTGGCAAGAAGCGCTTCTTCATCGAGCTGCAGCGCGCGGGGTTGATCGAGCACGACACACTGGCCACGGGACTCACCGCGCTGGCCGACAAACACGGCGTCCGCTGTGTGGCGACCGGGGATGTGCACTATCTCGATCGCTCCGACGCAAGCGCGCACGAAGTCCTGATGTGCATCGGCCTGGGCCTGCAAGCGCCCGCCGACCGCGACTGGCTGCCGACGTCCAACTACTACCTCGCCGACGAAGGGGAGATGCGGCGCCGGTTTGCGGATCGACCCGACGCTGTGGACGCCGCCGCCGAGATCGCCGCGCAGTGCAACGTCGAGCTGGTGCTGGGCAAGAACTACCTGCCCCAATACGACGTGCCCGACGGCGAGACCATCGAAAGCTACTTCGCGAAGGTGTCACGCGAGGGCCTGCAGGAGCGCTTCGACGAGTTCGAGCGGCTCGGCAAGACCGTGGATCGGGACGCCTACCGTGCGCGCCTCCAGACCGAGATCGACGTCATCACCGGGATGGATTTTCCCGGCTACTTTCTCATCGTCTGGGACTTCATCCTGTGGTCCAAGCAGCAGGGCATCCCGGTCGGTCCCGGCCGCGGTTCTGGCGCCGGGTCACTGGTCGCTTATTCGCTGAAGATCACCGACATCGATCCGCTGCCCTACAACCTGCTTTTCGAGCGTTTCCTCAACCCTGAGCGCGTCTCGATGCCCGACTTCGACATCGATTTTTGCGTGAAGCGGCGCGGCGACGTCATCGCCTACGTGGCCGACAAGTACGGCAACGATCACGTCGCCCAGATCGCGACATTCGGCACGCTCAAGGCCAAGGGCAGCATCCGCGATTGCGGGCGCGTGCTCGGGATTCCGCTCGCCACCGTCGACGAGATCGCCAAGCTCGTGCCCGACGACCTGAAGATGACGGTCAAGAAGGCGCGGAACATGGAGCCTCGGCTGCGGGAAAGAGCTGCTGCTGACCCCGACATCGAGCGCCTGCTGCAGACCGCCGAGGCCATCGAAGGCGCGGTTCGCAACGTAGGAATGCACGCTGCTGGTGTTGTGATCTCGGAGAATCCGCTCTGGGATTATGTGCCTGTCAGCCGCGGGCTCGGCGGCGAAAACGTCACGCAATTCGCCAAGGACGAGGTCGAAGAGGCGGGGCTGGTGAAGTTCGACTTCCTCGGCCTGAAAAACCTCACGATGATCGACCACTGCGTCAAGCTCATCAACGACAAGCTCGGCGACGAAAAGTTCGACATCAGCGCGATCCCGCTCGATTCCCCCGAGGCCTACGACGTCATGTGTCGCGGCGACACGGCCGGCGTCTTCCAGATGGAGTCCAGCGGCTTCACCGGCATGATCACCAAGCTGCGGCCCAGCGAATTCGAAGACGTCATCGCGGCCGGCGCTCTGTATCGACCCGGCCCGCTTGGCATGGGCATGCACGACCGCTACATCCAGCGAAAGCATAAGCGCGAGCCCGTTACGTTCGACCATCCGCTGCTCGAACCCATCCTCAAGGAGACCTATGGCGTCATCGTCTACCAGGAACAGGTGATGCAGATCGCCCGCGAGATGGCCGGCTACACGCTCGGCGGCGCGGACATCCTGCGTCGCGCGATGGGCAAGAAGAAGGCCAAGGAGATGGAGAAGCAGCGCAAGATCTTCATCGACGGGTCGATCGCGCGCGGCGTCCCGGAGAAGACGGCCAAGGACATCTTTTCGCTGATGGAGTCGTTCGCGTCGTACGGCTTCAACAAGTCGCATGCGGCCGCCTACGGGCTCATCACCTACCAAACGGCCTACCTCAAGGCGCACTATCGGACCGAGTTCTTCGCCGCGCTGCTCACCGCCGATCGCGACGATACGAACAAGGTCGTGGCCTACATGCAGGAGGCACGTCGGGTCGGCATCAAGGTGCTCCCGCCCGACATCAACGCGTCAAAGCTCTCGTTTTCGGTGGTCAACGGCGTCATTCGGTTCGGTCTGGGCGCGATCAAGGGTGTCGGATCGGCGGCGATCGATGTGCTCCTCGCGGCGCGCGACGAAGGCCCGTTCAAGTCGTTGTTCGACCTCTGCCGCCGCGTGGATGTGCGCAAGATCAACAAGCGGGTGCTCGAGGCGCTGGTCAAGTGCGGCGCCTTCGATTGCTTTGGTGAGTCGCGCGAGACGCTGTGGAACAACATCGGCAAGTCGATCGACCGTGCCAATATCGAGCAGAAGGAGCGCGAATCGGGTCAGGTATCCCTGTTCGGTTCAGCCGGCGCCACCAGCGCGTTTGCCGGGGCGCTCAAGGTCGAGGACGTGTATATCCCGGCGACCGAGACCTGGACGGCGCGTCAAACGCTCGAATACGAAAAGGAATGCCTCGGCTTTTACGTGACCGGCCATCCGCTCGACCGGTTTCAGTCCAAGCTCTGGCGGCTCGATTGCCGAACGCTCGCTGCGTGCACGAACAAGCGCATTCTCGAGGAAGGGGGCCGGCGCGGGCGGGTCCCGGTCAAGGTCGCCGTGGTCGTCGTGAGCTTCCGGGAGCTGAAGACGCGGGCCGGTAAGTCGATGGGCATCTTGGTTATCGAGGATCTGACCGGGCAGGCCGAGCTGATGGTGTTCGAGGGGACGCTGAACAAGTGCCGCGAGACGCTCAAGTCGGATGTGCCGCTGCTGATGAACCTGACAGCAGGGCGCGATCGCCGCGACGAAGATGCCGTTCGCCTGGTGATCGATGGCGCCGAGCCTTTGTCGGACGCCGTTGCGGAGCTGACGGACTACCTGCGGATCTCGTTGCAGGCCGAGCAGTGTGGAAAACGCGCCTTGCGGCAGCTCAAGGACGTGTTGATTCGCCACCAAAAGCCGTTTGGGAAGCGCGATGACGCGGAAAATGACGCGACCGCCGTCGAAGACATCGCTGCCGACCGCCAGGTGGACTTGCTTGGTGGACGCCAGCAGGAGACCGACGCGGAATCGGCCGTTCAAGCCGAGGCGACAGACCACGTTGCAGAGAAGTCGGGCGTCACGGCGACGGATGCGGCGGCTGCGAACGGAAGCGATGGCCAGGCGGCCGGCGACGCCAATGGCGCGGTCGCCGATCGTGAAATGACCCCTGTGCTGGTCGAGTTGCAGGTTCGCGTGCCCGGCAAGGGATTGGCGCGGGTTGTCGCCAACAGCGACCTGAAGGTGCTGCCAAGCGACGACTTGATCGGTGAGTTGGAGCGCTTGATTGGGCGCGGAACGGTGGCGCTGAGCTGACGCGAATCGTCGCCAGCGCACGTCCGGGTTTATTTCGTCTGCAGCCTAAATGAGCTCATTCGAAGGTCGCCGGGCTCATTGGAATGTCTCAGAGACGTTCAAATGACAGCGACGTTCAAATGGCATTTGATTACAGACTGTTGGCGTAGATCTTCCAGACGCCACCCTCGCGCCGCATCATGCAGGGCGCCGGGTTATCGCGCTGGCGGCTTCGCAGGTAGATCCGAACGTCGCGGGTGCTGCCGGAGATGCGTTCGGGGGCCCAGCGCGTCACGAGCAGCGTGAACTGTTTGCCCGGCAAGACGTAGGTCGCGGCCCATTTGCGGAAGTGTTTCCACTGGTAGGCGCGCAGGTGGCGCTTGGCGCGCGGGGTCTGCTTGTTGATCTCGGCGTTGTGCTCGACGTAGCAGCCAAAACCGGAACCTTCGTCGTAGTCGAGCGCGCACTTGAACGCCTCGCGCACGACCCACAGGGGCGAGCCCTTCGGGAACGTCTTCACCATGCCGATCGGCTGCAGCTTGCCCTTGCCTGCGCGCTTTTTCGCCTTCTTCTTCTTGGGCCGCTTGAAGTGCTTGCGGACGCCCCTGCGCGGCTTGACGCGGGGCGCTGAATCGACGGCGCTGGCGATGGCGGGAGCGGTGAGGGCCAAGCCGGCGGTCAGTAGCGCGACTACGAGGCGGGAAGCGACGGACATGGGCATCTCCTTGCTTGCCGGAAAGCTATCACGCGGCAACGTCATGCAAAACGGGGCGGCGGTGCATCGATTCACCGCCATCGCGATCGTTGCCATGGGCGGCCGGTCGGCTAGGCAAGGTGGAGCCAACCGCTGTAGGCTCGACGCATCACTTGATGGCGCGCCGCAACGTCGTCCGAGCGATCCCCGCGGCGGCAAATGGCACCACGACGGAGCATCAACATGAGCGAGCATGGCGCGTTTCTCGAGGCGATCGTCGAAGAGGCCATCCCGACCGATCGGGCCGCTGTTGTCGACCTGTTCGCCGAAGATCTCGCGTACCTGCGCATGGACGTCGACCTGGAGGCCCTCGCCAGGGTCTTCGATTCGATGCTTGTCGATCCCCGCGCGGTGGTGCTCGTGGCGCGTGAAAAAGAGGGCGGACAAGCCGCTGGTGTGCTGGTCGCGAGCCGCATGCTCAGCGTGAAATTCGCCGGTCGCGCCCTGTGGATCGAAGAGCTGTATGTCGGAAAGCACGCTCGGCGCCGCGGCTATGGGCGCGATCTTGTTGAAGGTCTGATGGACCTTGCCGAAGACTGGGGTATTCGCGGCATCGACCTCGAGGCCTACCACGGCAACGACGCTGCCGCGCTGCTCTATCGCAGCCTCGGGTTCATGCGCCTGGGCCGCGAACGGTTCAGCTACACATTCGACCTCGATGACGTTGATGAGGCACAAGACGCGGGCGTCGAAACGGCGTAGACTTGGCAGGTCCGCTGCGGTCGACTTGGACCGGACCCCAACGGCGGCGCGATGGAGCGAACGAAGATGTCGGCTGGCAAGGGCAGACTCCCGCAGTTCGAAGCAAAGCAGGCCGTTTTCGCGGCGCTGCTCGAAGAGGGGATCGCCGCCCTTCATATCGATGCTCGCCGCGAGGGAGTGGACGTTCCCCAGCACCTACAGGGCCGCCCTTGGCTGGTGCTGAACTACTCGTACCGCTTTCAGATCGACGATTTCCGCTTCGATGACTCAACCGTCTTTGCGTCCCTTTCCTTTTCCGGCGCGCGCTTCCCTTGCCGGGTGCCGTGGGCGGCTGTGTTCGCCATCAGCGACGCCCGCCGCGAACGAATGCGTGTCTGGGCGCCGGATATGCCGCTTGAGCTCCGCGCCGCCCTGATCGCCGACAGCGACGAAGAAGAGCCCGGCGGCGAGCCGTTCGTCAGCCCCGAACCCACCGGCGGCCTGCGTGTGGTCGACGGCGGCGCCGAGACTTTGACCCCGCGCCGCACCGGCCACCTCACGCGAGTCAAGTAGACCGTTGCTCCCTCCCCCGGTCCCGCGGCTCTTGTCGGGACCGCCCCCGCCCACTGCAGGCCTGGTTCGTTGCCGACCATGCGTATTCTCGTCGTTTCCCAGTTCTTTCATCCCGAGATGGGCGCCCCAGCCGCGCGTTTCGGCGATTTTGGCAGCCACCTTGTGCGCGCGGGCCACGACGTCACCGTGCTGACGACGTTTCCCAACTTCCCGCAAGGCCGCATCTACGCCGACCACCAGCAGCGGCCTTTTGCGCGCGAAACAGTCGGCGGTATCGACGTCATTCGCACGCCGATCCTCGCCCTTGGCGGTCATACGCCGGTCCGCAAGGCGATGCTCTACGCCACATTCGCGGCGAGCTCGTTGGTCCAGGGTGCGTTGCGCGATCTCAAGCCAGACATCGTGGTCGGGACAACGCCGCCTCCGACCGTCGGGTACACGTCGATGCTGCTCGCCGGTCGCTTTGGGGTGCCTCATGTGCTCGATGTGCGCGACATCTGGCCCGAAGCGGTCATCAACGCCGGTCGCGTGAAGGCTGGGCCCGCCGTCATGGCGCTGCATCGCCTCAACAGTGTGGTGCTCGGTCGGTCGGCCGCCGTCACGACCGTAAGCGACGGCAAGAAGACGCGGCTCATCGAACTTGGTGCACCCGCGGGTCAAACGCACGTGATTCCCAACGGCGTCGATCTCGCGTTGTTCGACCAGCGTCGCAAGGCCAATGGGGACGAAGCCGCCAAGGTCCTCGCGGATGCCGGGGTACCTGCTGGCGCCAAGATCGTGCTGTACGCGGGCGTCTTCAACCCGCCCCAGGGGCTTGATCTCGTGCTCGATGCCGCCGCCGCGCGCAAAAACGCGGGCAAAGACGACGTCCATTTCGCGCTTATCGGCGATGGCTCGTTGCGCGAACACCTTAAAGAAAGGGTCGCGCGCGAAGGCCTCGACAATGTGCATATCGGCGGACCGGTAGGTCGAGAGCTCGTGCCCGCGCTCTACGGTCGGGCCTGGGCTGCGCTGGTGATTCTGCGGCCCCGCAAAGACACGCACACGGTGCCGAGCAAGATCTACGAGTGCATGGCGTCGCAGCGGCCAGTGATTCTGAGCGCCGCTGGCGAGGTCACGCGGATCGCGGCCAACGCAAACTCCGGGCCGGTGTCCGGCGCTGGTGATCTCGACGAACTGCTCAGCAGCATCGAGAGTTTGCTTGCCGACGCCGACAAGACCGCCGACTACGGCCGATCGGGCCGCGCCTATGTCGAGCAGCACAACGACCGGGCGCGTCTTGCGATGCGCTATGCCGACGTGCTCATCGCCGCTGCGGGTTGATGATGAAGACGCCCGACGTCGGTCGCCTGGTTCGCACCCTTGGACCTCTCCCCGTCGCGATGCACGGCGCGCGCCTGGTCAATATCGCTCGCAAGAGAGCATGGCGGCCGCTGCTTCCGGCGCTGGTGAAGCGCTGGCGTGGGCGCGCAGATGCGGCCGTTGACCAGGCGGACTGCGCGGCTCTGCGCCGGCTCGGCAGCGCTTTGGTCGATGACGTTGCACCGGGCGCGCCGACGCTCTTGGCCGAAACGCTCGTGTTGGCCGGTCGTGTCCAGGGGCCGTTTCCGCCAGCTGATTGGTCGACCGCCGGTGCGCATCCGCTGCAACGTTACGAGGCCTCCTACCTCGAGTGGTTCGACGCGCTTATCTCGGACGGATCGCCCGCCGCTCTCGAGTTGGCGGCGCAAGGTCTACAGGCGTGGCGGCACAAAGCCCCGCAAATCGCTGTCGCCTGGGAGCCTTATCCGCGCGCTCGTCGCGCCCTGGCGTGTCTGCGTGCAGCTTCCCGGCTCGCGGTTGGTCCCCAGTCCGCCAGCGCCGCCAAGTTGCAAAAGACCGCGCTGCACACCGCTGCGACCGCCACGTTTGCCCTCGACGCGCTGCTCGAACGGCATCTCGATGGCAATCACCTGCTTGTTGACCACTTCGGACTCGCAGCCGCCGACGCCGTCTTCGGCTCGATTCACAAGCGCCCGGCGGATTGGCTCGCCCGCGCCACTACCGTTTTCGAAGCGCAGCTCCACGGCGACGGCGCCCACGTTGAAGCCAGCCCGATGTACCACGCCCTGCTAACCGAGGACGCCCTCAACGTCGCCCTGCTGGCCGGAGCATCCGCCGCCGATATCCAGGCCGCCGCCGACCGCGCCGTCTCCTGGATGGCCGCTGTTGCCCACCCCGATGGCACGCTGCCCGCGTTCGGCGACACCGATCCCAGCACGCTGGACGCATGTCCTCTCCTGCGCGGCCGTCTGGCCAACGCCGAAGCAAACCGCGGTGGCGCCGGGTGCAATCCCGATCCGCATGCGAGCGTCTTCGCCGCGCGATCGCCAAGCGCACATGTCGTTGTCCACACCGCCCAACCCGCGTGGACCAATCAACCCGGCCATGCCCACGACGACGCGCTCTCCGTAGCGATCAACATCGACGGCCGAACGATCGTGGCCGACGCCGGGTTGTGCGGGTATGAAGGCGACAAGCAGCGACCCTGGAACCGCAGCGCCGCCGCGCACTCGACGGTCCAACTGGACGGCGCGCCCGGGATCGAGCTGTGGGGCGCATTTCGGGTCGGGGAGCGTGGGGCCGTCGACGTTCTCGACCACAGCGTCAACGGTTCGATCGCCTATTGCCTCGCCCGTCACCGCTGGCCCGAAGATCGCCATAGCCACGACCGCCTCGTCGCCGTCCTCTCAGCCGGAGCGGCCCTCGAAGGCGTGCTTATCGCCGACACTGTCGCGACCGGACGTCATGTCACGGCCCGCTTGCGCCTGTCCCACGGGGTTGCGGCCCGCCCCATCGCGGACACCCACGCCATCATCGACCCGGCCGGCGTTCACCTACTGAGCAACTTGCCGCTGGACATCCGCCCCGACAGACGGTTTCCCCAACGCGGCCGTGAAGCGCCCTGCCAGTCCGTCGTCTATCATCCCCGTGCCGACCACCGAAGCTGGCTGCTTCTTTCGCGAGAACGCGCGCCTGATCCGGCGGCGGTGCAATCGTTGCTTGCCTCCATTACCGCGCGGTGGTAGGCACCGGCCGCTTTTTTTTCGCAACCCTTTTGCGGTCGCTGGCAACACACCTAACAGGTTGGCTAGAGCGGAGTTCCCGGTGCGCACCCAGGTCGTTGCATTCTTCCTGTCGATTGGAATTGCGTCGTTGATGACGCCGGTGGTGCTCCGCCTGTCCAAGCGACTGGGGTTTTACGACGTTCCCGACGGCGAGCGGAAGATCCACGAAGATCCCATCCCGCGCCTTGGCGGCATCGCGATCGCGGCCGGATTCCTCGCGCCCCTCGTCGGCCTGCTTTTCTACACCAACAACTACTCCCACCAGCTGAAAGACGAAGAGCTCCGCCTGCTCTCCTTCTTCCTCGGCTTCTTGATGATCTTCGGCCTGGGCCTCTACGACGACCTCAAGGGCGTCGGCGCGTGGCCCAAACTCACCGTACAAATCCTCGTCGGGGTGGTGCTCTGGTACGGCGGCTTGTCGTTCAGCGGCATGAAGATCTTTGGCTTCAACATCGACATGGGCGCCTTCAGCCTGCCCGTCACGGTCATTTGGGTCGCGGCGGTCGTCAACGCGATGAACCTCATCGACGGTCTCGACGGTCTCGCGGGCGGGGTGGCGTTCTTCGCGTCCGTATCCCTGTTCACGATCGCGTGGCTCGACGGGTTCCCGATCCTCGCTCTGTTCGGCGCGTGCCTGGCCGGCGCATCGCTGGGCTTTCTGCTCTACAACTTCGAACCGGCGATGATCTTCATGGGCGACTCGGGGTCGATGACGATCGGCTACGTGTTCGCGAGCGCCGCGCTGTGGGATTGGGGCAAACGCGCGACCGCCATGGCGCTGATCCTGCCGATCATCGCGCTCGGGTTGCCGATCTTCGACACGGTTTTCGCGTTCATGAGGCGCGCGTTGTCGGGCCGTTCACCGTTTTCATCCGACCGCGGCCATATCCATCACCGCTTGCTCGATTCGGGTCTCAGCCATCGCTCCAGCGTGCTCATCCTGTACCTTGTGTGCGCGCTGTTGACCGCCAGCGTCATCGCCATCCGCATGACTGAAGACCCGACCTGGGGCGCCGTCGTGCTGGCCCTCGCCGTGTTCATCTTTGCCGGTGGCCGCGCGATGATTCGTCGCAACCGTCGCGGTCTGCAGCGCCGCCAAGAAGCGCTCGCCGCCGCTCGCCTCAAGGCCGAGGCCAAAGCTCAAGCCGAAGCCAACGCGACGCCACCGAACGATGACTTGCCGCCGTCAGCAGACGGTGTTGGTCAGCAAGGTGGTGTGGTGGTGCCGCTGCGCCGGGTTCGCTGAACGCAACCCGCTCGTCTAAGCCCGCGGGTGGTAGCGGTCGTAGACTTCGCGAAGCCGCTCGCGATGGATCTTCGTGTAGATCTGCGTCGTGCCAATATCGACGTGGCCAAGCAACGCCTGGACCGTGCGCAGATCCGCCCCGCCGGCGAGCATATGCGTCGCAAACGAGTGACGAAGCCGGTGCGGTGAAATCGGCTTGTCGATCTCCGCGTCGCGCGCATAACGCTTGACGAGCTTCCAAAACCCCTGCCGTGTCATGCCCTTGCCGCTCGCGGTGATGAAGAGCGGCGCGTGGGGGCCATGGCGCAGACGGCGGGCGGCCGAACGGCGTGTGATGCGTGGACGTGCCTCACGAACGTAGAGCAGCAGCGTCGCCCGGGCCTGTTCGCCGATCGGCACCATGCGCTCTTTGCGACCCTTGCCCATGCAGATGAGCACGCTGCGGTCGAAATCGACGTCGCTGATCGCCAGCCCGACAAGCTCGCTGACCCGAACACCGGTGGCGTACAGCGTCTCGAGCATCGCGGTGTCGCGAAGGGCACGCGGGGTCTCGGTTCCGGGCACAGCCAGCAGGCGCTCGACCTCTTCGGGCGTCAAGACATCGGGGACGGTTTGCGGCGTCCGCGGCATGTCGAGCATCGCGGCGGGGTTGTCGTCCAGCACGCCCCGGTCGACCAGGTAGCGGCACCACATGCGGATCGACGACATGTGGCGGGCGACGGATCGATCGGCCAGACCTTCACCGCGCAGGTGCACCAGGTAGTCGACCAGCGAATCGCGCGACATCTGCGTGGCGCTGACCAGGTTGTGGCGCTCTTCGAGATAGGCGCACAGCCGCTGCAGATCGCGACCATATGCCGTGACTGTGTTGTTGCTCAGGTTGCGCTCGAGCCGCATATGCCGAAGAAATCGGTCGGTAGCGACGGAGAGGCCGGAGACGGGGGTATCGATGCGTGATGCTTGCTCGTTCATGTCGAGCCAATCGTGGGACAGCGTCCCCAGCGGTCAAAAAAAGAGAGATCCGGCCCCGCGCATCACCCCCCGAAATGACCCCGTTGCCCACCCCGCGACAGCCGCCCTGTCCCCCGTGTAACGTGCGGTATGGCCGACCACGGATCGATCGCAATCATCCCGATGTTGCCGCCGGGCACGATCCCCGATTGGCAAGTTGTCGTGCAGGCCACGGTCGCCGTCATCTTGGTGCTCGGCCCGCTCGCCTTCGTCCGCACCCGTGCCCTGCAGGACGGCAGCAGCGCCATCGTCGGCCGCCATTTCAAGCTCAGCCACCTGCTGCCGGCGTTCATCCAGCTGTGCATCTTCACGTACTGGGGCATGTACTACCGGCGACTGGCCTACTACGTGCCGCTGATCGGCCTCGAGGTCCTGTTCGCCCTCGTCCTCGACGCCCTGCTTGCCCTGAGCATCCGCGGCCGCTGGCGCATCAACGCCGGCCCATTTCCTGTCGTCTTTTCGACCAACCTCTTTGTGCTCTTCCTGCCCGGCCAGGCCTATCTCACCGTCGCCGCGATCGGGCTCGCCCTCGTCTCCAAGGCCGTCATCGTCCGCAGCAACGGTCGCCACATCATGAACCCCTCGGCGTTTGGCATCTCCGTGGTCGGGCTGGCGACGCTGATTTGGCCCGCGCTGGGCTACGGCGACACGGCCCGCGAGTTCAACCTCGCGCCGAACATGGCTGAGGTCGTCATCCTGCTCGGCCTCATCGTGCAGACCCGAGTGCCCGTTGTCCTCGCGACTCTCGGCTGCCTCTTCGCCTTGCACGGCTGGCAGATGGTCGTCGGTCAGCTCATCTTTTCGCCCTACTGGGCGCCCGTAACCCTGGTGATCATCCTGCTGGTCACCGACCCCGCGACCGTGCCGAAATCACAGCTTGGCAGGCTCCTGTATGGCGTCGCCGCCGGCATCTTGATGGAGATCTTCGCCGCCCTGACCACCTGGGCCTTCGCGCAGGACTTCTACGCCAAGGTGCTCTGCATCCCGTTCGCCAACGCGGCCGTGCCCTGGATCGAAGCCCTCGCGCGGCGTTT
>Ga0114933_10000760_pt1 | contig 37869 bp, 39 predicted proteins | sample 4SBtaG_FD_89691 | JGI IMG/M metagenome (GOLD analysis project Ga0114933, IMG submission 89691) | Deep subsurface microbial communities from Kolumbo volcano to uncover new lineages of life (NeLLi) - 4SBTROV12_W25 metaG | ecosystem: Environmental > Aquatic > Marine > Volcanic | place: Kolumbo... | reverse complement strand
GCATACTTCTCATTGATGGTAGTATCTTTTTATCGTAAACCAACTTGTAAACTTTATTTATTTCGTCTTTTAAATCAGGATATTGTTTTATATGCATTGATTTGTTTCTCGTAACCAATTCATGCCAAGTTTCTCGCCTTTTCAATTCAGGTAAGTATCTTGCGTATTTCATATAAACTGTAATATCTGATAAAATTTGTGATGATATATCCATTTTATAACTCCTATATTAAACCTTTGATTTGGGTCACTTATAAATATTATTCTTCTTCAATAATTATATATTCTATTTCAATATTTTCGGGTACCGATGTAACCCAATAATCTTCTGGTATTTCTATATAACTGATAATTGTAGGTGTCATTATTAATCCCCCATTAAATCATTAAATTTATTAGATAATAATTTTCTTGCCATATTATCTCGATTGTCAATTTTATTTTGCGTCTGCTTTCCTACTACCGTATTCGTTTCATGTATTTCAATCCTACCGGTGTTGGTATTTACCATTGCTGGGTATGTAATACCATCAGGACCAAATCTATTTTTGATAACATGAAATCTACCTGTATTAGCAACTTTATCTTCAACTTTACGCGAAAGCGACATAACGAAATCCGCAGTCATAATCTTTTGATATGATTCTGAAATCTTTTGTGCTTCAATCACATCCTCATCAAGTGCACTCCTATTCGCTTGACTGCAAGTCCAAATTGGTATTTGAAATTCCCCAGCAAGCCCTCTTAGATCTTCATAAATATTTCCAAGTGCATGCCTTACTTCTTTTGCAAGACCAACATCTTTCATTATATCTGCATAATCAACTACCACCATATCAACTTTTGTACCTAATGTAGTTAACCTCTGCAAGTGTGCAGATAATGTATTTACTGATGCAGTCTTCGTTGGAAAATATTTGATGATTAAATCACCATCTATATTATTCACCTTATCAATAACATCTTCTTTATGATATTTTAAATTTTGATTGGAAATTCCAGTTAATATTGAATCATATCGCAACCCAACATATGCCTCATTTAACTCTAAAGTATAATGAACTATAGAATTACCAGCTTGTAATGCATTACACCCAATAGCCGCAACAGTCCAACTATTATGCGATAAAATACTATTAGAATAAAAACAATGAACTTTATCAACTGATAAATCATATAATATTTTATCTTTACCTTCTCGTATTTTTTTAATAGTAGTTATGCCAGTTTTAGTTTCAATTACTTCGCCATTTTTTATATCCCTTACCATTTTCCATTCACCATTAGCTTTCAATTTATGTTTCCAGCTACATTCCAGTGTTTTATTATTGTTAAAATAAACACGAATACTTTTCTGCAACTCCGTTCTGATTAAAGTTGGTACTTTATGATAACCGTATGGTGTTTTAACTTTCAAATCAAACTTTACATTATATTCAGTTTCAGCTACATCTGGAATATTCATTTGTTTAAATAAACCCTTTATATTTACCGTTTCTGTAACTTCTCTTTTTGTTACACTAATCATTCAAAAACCTTTTTATTTTAGATATTTCAACGTCTCTATTTTTACTCCATTCATTTTCCCATATAACTAATACATCATAGTTTTTAGATTTTAGATAATTTATTTTATCATTATCATTATCCCAAATTTCTTCAGCTAATAACTTTATCCGCGAATGGAAATAATCTTTTTTATACTTATTTGGGTTACAATGCCAATAATCACCAAAAAATTCAATTATTTTATTACCACATAAAATATCAACATTTCTACTACCAACAAAAACGTTACATTCTACATTTTCATTTATATTATCTCTAATATAGTTAAATAATTCAATTTCTGGTTTACTTCTGTAGTACATAGAAAAATCACCGAAATGTTCAATCCATTCTTTTTTTCCAACATTTGAAATATGATTGCTCATAGATATTGAAATCTGTCGCCTTGATGTGTCAGAATGCTTCTTTCCAGAAAACTTTTTAGATTTACTACTATTCTTTGATTGTATTTCATATACTTTCTGTATAGCTTCTTCTTCTGTCAAATTATGTTTTCTCATCCACCATTTATATTGAAATGCAGTTGATGATTCTCCACCATTTCTATGCTTCCCATTATTAGACTGTATCTTACTTACTTGAATTTTAGCATCTTCTAATGAATATCCTCTATTTATCCAATATTCTACTCGTCTATTTGACCCACCATTCAATGCTATTTCACTTCTCATCTTACATTGTTCTTCCGTTACTATCTGTAATTTATCAACATCATATTTTTTCTTATATTCATCACTACTTAAATCGTGTTTATATTTTATATGCTGATGTAATTGTTTTGCTTCATAACCACACATTTTACATTTCAAAAGTTTCATATTAAATCTCCCATTTTCTATATATAAATATCATAAAAAATGAAAAACTTATGATGTTTTTCCAATACCCACTCGTGATAATAAAATACTAACATCAGAGGCTGTTAACTGTAGATTATCATTTACATAAATCATATCCCAAGGCTTAAACCATAATGTCAATTCATCTGTAATATTAAATCCTATATCTTCGTATTGAATTTCTATTTTAGTATCACCACCAATGCATTTACCAATACCGGCAGGAGCTACAACAACCCCTAATTCACCATGACCCAAACCACCTTGCATTAATTCATCTATCACCGGCCACCCAGTCTCAACCGTCGATCTCGCGGTTTCAGAATATCTATCTTCAATATCATTAATATATTCATGACCAACATCCCTCTCCGTACCAGCTTTCATAGCATCATCTATTAGTGTCTTTATTTGATCAAAATCACTACTACGCTCCAAAATATCAACTGATTGTAATATTGCACCTTTTAAAGCTTGATTCTTAAAAAAATCTAATGCTTTATCTTGAATGAATTCTAAATCAGGTGCAGTTAGAAATCTAAAAATTTCCTTTAAATGTTCAAGAACTGTAGTTTTTAATACATCATTATCAATATCACCAACTTCAACTTTAAATGCATCTAAAGTAATTGGTTTCTTATAATCTATAAAATATTTTTTACACCTCTCAACAATCCACCTTAAAGAATCACTATCAAAATGTTTCTCATCTAATATATCATAAATTTGAGATAGAAATTGAGAATTTATCATTAAACTTGCGATAATCTTTATCTGAAATGAATGTCCAAAATCCAATAATTTATTTGTCACGCGATAGTCCCTTAAATCTACTTAAACGGATAAACTCCACCATCCAATTACTAAAATTTGGAATTTGAGATGATAATTTATCATGTAAGAACATAACTTGTAATTTATGTTTAATCAATTGCGGTATTTCCCTATTAACAGATTCTTGCAATTTTCGTTTAATATGTTTACTTATATCCACATCACTTAATTGCATTAATAAATAATTTCTCTTAACAATACTAAGATTATTTTTTATATTTTCTAAAAGTTTTGATTTATTTGGGGGTGATTCTACATAATCAATTAAATCCTTTGCAGAAAAAATATCATCCTCTGCAATTGGATTTATATATTTAATTATTGATTTTAATCCCGCACCCTTTATACCATTTATATTATCTGATTTATCACCATCTAATACCCTATAAATTAGTAGGTTATGTGACGGTATTCCAAACTCTTTTTTAACTTTTTCTGGTGTATATAATATTTTCTTTGTGGGGCTCCATACATTTATTCTATCATCCACTAACTGTAAGAAATCTTTATCCGTTGACATTAATACCATTTTACTATCAACCAATAATTGTTTTGAAATATATGCCATTGCGTCGTCAGCTTCAATATTATCAACTGAAATTAAGGTAACAGGTAATTGCTCTAAATACTCAATTAATCGACCAATTTGAAGTTTCATCGATTCATCTTCAGTTGTCGGTGCGGTTCCCCAATCTACATTTCTATTTAATTTTGATTTTACTTTTCGATTATTTTTATATTCAGGATAAAGTTTTCGTCGTTTTACTGATCCACCCTTACCATCAAATACAATTATACATCTTGTGGGTTTAATTATATCAATTGAATATCTTAATGATTTTAAGAATCCAATTAACCCACCAATATGAAGACCATCATCATTTATTGCTGGGTTGACCGCAAATGCTCTAATGAAGGTGTTCAATCCATCAACAATTAACACCTTATCATTCAAGTGAGTTTTATGTGCACCCTCACTATCTTCAAGTTGATCTAAAAACGATATATATTTTGGATCAAATTTATCAAAGCTCATCAACAACCTCGCCGGTCTCTTTTACATCATCGACCCCGAGTTGTTTTGAATCATATTTTAATATACATGCATCGCATATTTGCTGATAACATTGATCTCTTAATTTCGGATTCGATTCCATTAAGGTTTCAAAATTCTTTGATAAGAATTTATGATCTTTTATAACTTCCCCGGTATCCATATCAATTTCCGTTATTGTATACCATGAACCGCCCTGTTTAAGGAGTTTATGTTCTTTCATAGTCAATAACCAACTACCATAATTATCAATTCCAGTATCAAAGTATAATGGAAATTCGGCAGTTCTCATTGGAGGACCCAATCGATTCTTAATGACCTGGGCTTTAATTTTAATACCAATTGTATTATTCGCTTTATCTTTTATTTGACCGGCATTCTTTAATCGAACTCTCGTCGATGCGTGGAATGGTAATGCCTTACCCCCAGAAGTAGTCCACGGGTCACCGAACATAACACCGAGCTTAACTCTCAACTGATTTGTGAATATCAAGCATACTTTTTGTCGAGCAATCATTTGAGTAATCTTTCTCATAGCTTTACTTAAAATAATTGCCTTTGAAGTTGCCCATCCATCTTTATCAAATTCAGCATCCATTTCCACTTTTGTAGATGCCGCGGCTAAACTATCTACTAATATTGTAACCAATTTATCTTTATCAGATTCTCTCACTTTCGTGACAATAGTATCAATTGTTTCAAATATTTCCTCAACGGTTTCTAAGTGAACATATAACATATTTTTTGTATCCACTCCGATGGCTCTAAGAAATTCCTCAGATACTGCAGATTCTGTATCAATATAAACTGCAACTCCACCTTGTCTTTGGCAATCTGCTAATGCATGTGCCCCAATTAATGATTTGCCACTTCCCTCTAAACCATTTAATTCTGTAATCCTACCAACACCCAAACCACCATTCGGTTTATTGGCTATTGCTAAATCTAACATCGTTGAACCTGTTGAAACAAACCCTCTTATATCTGTTGGAGTTTCTTGATCACCCCCAAGAAAAAATGCAGTTTGTTGATGTTTAAATGTCTTATTTATTTCATCAGCGATAATCCCAGCCAAATCATCTCGTTTTTTTGTCATAGTATATCTCCTAAAAAATGATAAGATAGGGTGGGACGGAACCCTACCCTATCAATATCGATTATAGTTATTTCTAACTATTAAATAACTCATTAAATGCATCATCAACATTATCTGTAGATGTTGCAGATGGCGATGCTGTTGTTTTTGCTGGTGCCGGCGCTGATGCTTCGGTTGTATCTTCACTATCAGGTGTAAGATAGTTTTTCAAAACGTCCTTTAACTCATCATATGTGGGTTCTGTATATAACTCAGTTAAATTGCTTTGATTATCAAATAATGATTGCAATTTAACATCATCGTCTACAATTGGTGTTTGATTTGGCTTAACTCGAATTGTAGTTTTACCATATTGATTGCCTGCTTCTGCTGGTGTTTGATGTTCAACTGAAATATCGCGTCCAGTGGATGCATCCGTAATATCACCATAATCAGGATCAGCGATAAAACTTAATAATTCTTGATAGACCGTTTTTCCAAAGCCCCAAAATTTGACGCCCTCATCTTCACGACCACGAACTACTACCGGAACAAATGTTCTCATTTTAGGTTCTAATCTTTTACCTTGAATCCATTCATCTTTATTACCAGTTGATTTTAATTTACGAGCAAACTCCTCAACAGGATCTGGTTTGCCAAATGATACTGGTGAAATATATGTTTTGTTTGTACCCAAATTATAATGAAAAAATAACTCAATAAATGGGTTACTTTTATTATGTTTATAAGGGACAATACGAACTGTAGTTTTACCCGGTTCTGGTTTCCAGAAATTGTTTTTTGTTGAAGTTGTATTTTGAAGTTGTTGTAACCTTGCTTTGATTGCAGAAATATCCATTCTGTTTCTCCTATTGTATTATTGTTTATCGTTTATTGTTTATCGTTTATTGGTTAACTCTTATAACCATATAACCTATTCATGTATATATATGATGGTAATTTTCAAAACCACCAGTTTTTTTTTATTTATTTTTCACAATTTTCATCACACCCACAATCACATTCATGACCACAATCTTTTGTCCATTTTTTAATAGGACATTCTGCTGTAGCGTAATGAACTTTCACATTCATAAAACACCCACAATGAGTACATCTACCATCTTTTTTATTAGTATCTGGATTTGTTTCATCATATTTAAGATGTGGACATTTTGTACATATATCCCATCTTCGCTGTGCTTCTTCTTGTGTTGTAATTACTTGTGAACCTTTTAACCAGGCCTTTAAACCCTTCCAATGTTCAACTGCTATATTTCTAACCATCTGAGATGCTGGAGGGAGTTTCTGTTCTCCCCCTAACATCTTTTCGGTTTTGTCAATACAGTTTAATTCTTGTTCAGTAGCCTGTCTATCTTTTGTTACTTTAGGTCTGAACTTTGCCACTACTTCTTACCTTTTTTTACCTTTGGTGGTTTGTTTGAAGCTGGTGGTGGTTTAAAGTTTTGTTTTTGTGGAATTACAGGTTGTTTAGACTTAGCCAATTTGGATGGGTCTATTTTAACACCCAAATGTTTAATCAAAGCATCAAGTTTAACTTCAAGATTTGTTAATCTAACATTATCATCACCACCTGCCTGTTGCTGGGCTTGTCGTTGTTCCATCATTTGCTTTTGTTGTTTCAAACGATTTAACATATCATCCGCTTTTGGTAAATTTGGCATATGTTTATTTTCTTTAACCCACTTTTCATACTCTACTTTCCAAGTTTTAATTTGTTCTTTATTATCAAAATCTTGTGGTGGTGGAGGTGGCGGACCTTTTGGTTTGGGTGGTTGAGGAATATCTTCACCATTCACCCATTTCAATACAATATCTTTTTCACGAAATCCACAGATTTGGTGACCTGTATCAGCATTAATTAACCACGGCGTTCCGCACTGTGTGTTAAATTCTTTTTTTAATTCATCATTGATTTTCTTATTTTCTGGATCAGATAAATCAAGTTTAAGAATATCGTGCCCTTCATCAATCAATTCATCAATGATTGGTTCTGATTTTTTACACCAACCACATCCTACTGAATAGAAATAATATAAAGGTGATAATTCTTCTATTTCTTCTACAACTTGTAGAGTTTCTTCTGTTTTCGACATAACCGTTTCTCCTATGTGTTATATATATAAATATATAATAAATTACCCAAACAACTAATTTATTTTAATTATTTTAAAAATTCTTGTATTAATTTTATTTAAGCCTTCTGAATTTGTAACTAGTATCGTATTTTTAAAATTTTCCCATGGTACTATAAATTTACTATCCACCACCCCATTATTTAATTCCGCGACAATTTCATTCAACGCATTTATTGTATATAATGTATTTGAATGTTTTTTTCTATGTAATGATATTGTATTTGAAACTAAATTATAATCTACCGAAGTTTCAAAATCTATATTATATGTGCAAATTAAATCATTAATAGAATCTTCATTTTGTAAAATATAAATCTTATTAAAGACAATCGGATATTTATCTTCAATTTGTTCTAAGATATCATCTAAACTTTCCTTATCCGTAAAGGTTGCGAGTAATTGCGTTCTCATAATTATTTCGGAAAGATCTTAAAGGTTGAACTGCTTGCAGTTGATGCATAACTTGGCGAAGTATCGTGTCTAAAAGTTTTTAGTATTTTAGATTCATTATGAGCATCGGTTCCTTTTAATACTGCAATTTTAGTAGCCCCCTTATCCATTACAATAATTGCGTGCCAACCTTCTAAATCATAATAGAATTTAAATAATGCAACAAATAATCCATCTAAAAACTTTTTCTTATTTGAGATACTACCATCTTTATTTACAAGTTTATCAACGAAATTTAAATAATCATTGGATATCCCATTATATACATTTTGAAACCCAGCTACCCAAATATCTACAATTTTTGATTTATTTATTTTTGATGTTAATTTATGCTCACCTGCCATTGCAATTAATTTTGACCCGAACGACTCAACCCCCCAATTATTGGCAGTTAAATTCCAATCGGTTTTAGTTGGTATCGATAAATCTTTTTGCACATCTTTGGGAAATAATTTTATTAAAGATTCAAATTGAGTTTTAAATACACTTGCAGCTAAATTCCCATCCCCTACGCCACCGGAACTCTTTGATTGACCCTTTACTCTACCACCATTTAATTTAATCTCAACTTCCGCACCATTTACCTGAATATCACCGCCCGATTTTGGCTTATAAGCGCCATTCAATAAAATTGCTAATGCAGCTTCAGCTTTCCCAATAGTTGGATTCCCAACCCAATTATATTCAACTAACCACGCAAGAAACTTTTTATCTATCCCAGTTTTTTGTAATGCACTTACTAATGATGTACCACCTATATCCGAAACATTTAATGTGCGGTTATGTAAATATTTATTAAATGCAGTTGGATCCGTCATTTTAAATGCTTGTCTTGTAATTTCAGTAGCATACTTATTCGGAATTCCAAATGTTGTAATAATATCTATTGTATCGCCATATAACTCAGCATCCGTATCTACTAATCTTTTAATTTTATTTAAAATATTTAAATTAGAAACTTTACCGGCATTAAATGCACCTGTTATATAATCAATAAGTTTTGTAGTTTGGGCCATAATTCCCTCATCTAGAGTATTTTCTTTAATTGTATGCAATTTAAATTCACCCCGTAAGTTAGATAATAACTCTGAAGATATTTCCTCATATCCCAATTTCATAAGTATATTTTCGAGAATTACAAGATGTGCTGGGTTGTTAACATCCGGCATGCCAGTTGAAACTTCAAATGACCATTTAGATATTATATCATCTAAATCTATTTTCATATAATACCCCCACTCGATTTAACTGGATGTCCATTTCTTTCTAAAATTTGTTTTACTTTTTGTAACATATTATCCCCATCTTGTTTTGAAATATCAAATAGAAAACTATCATATCTATATAATATTAATTTTGATTTCTTACCAAATAAATATTTCTGAAGTTCAATTATCGTTTTTATGTTACATTCAGTTTCATGTGCTTGTAATAAATAATTAAATAATTTATTCATATTCATATCAGTATAGTTATCTAATGATAGTCTTCTATTATAAATATGCGTTTTTATATATTTTTGTTTATTAAAAGTATCCCATAGTTGATATATAAATTGTTGCACTTTTCCAAAGAATGGTATTGATTTCGCTATATCATTATTTATACCGCCATATAGGAGCCTAAAACTAATCGCTTTTGATTCCTTATAATTTACACCATAAAAACTTGCTAAATACTCATGCACCGAACCTTCTGGAAAAGTATATCCTATAAAATCTGCAATTAATCTTAGATGATATGCATCATAATCATATTCAATAAGATAATCATTTTCTGGTATAATTGCCTTTTGCTGATCTTTCGTTAATGCTGCAAAATTAATTGAGCCAAATGCATTTGATGGTCGGCCCGTGCTTGTATATAAAAAGTAATCAGAATATAGTTTATTATTTGATATATGCTTCTCCACCCTCGCATCAAAAATATCTAATACATCATCTGACATTTCAATCCCATTTCGTTCAATTGAATATAATGCTAATATTGAATCATTATTATATATATCATATCTATCAAACTCAATTGAATCTTTTTTACCCCAAACATCTTCCAATAATTTAGAAACTTTATCACAATATTCAAGATGTTTATATATTGGAATTAGTACATTTATATTCTTTAAATTATAATATCGATTATGAAATATATCAATTACATCACACTTAATATCATCCAAAGCTAATGGTTTATTATTAATCCAAAAATTTAATAAATTAATATCATATATTTCTTTGAAAGGATATAATGTTAATAATTCCTTTTTATTTGGAGTAAGTATAATCTTATCTTTTAAAAAATCAAATGAATCTTCAGATAATAAATCTGTGTGATTGAATGTAAGCATTTTTGAATTTTCACCAATTTCTTTAACATATAATAATGATAAAAAATTATCCACGTGCAGTGGGTGCAATATTGGATCAGAAAATATTGGAATAACGATATAATACATATAATAATATAACCATTTTTGTTGTTATGAAACAAGGGTTTTTTTAGATTTTTCTATAAGTTACCATCCTATCAACCTGCGCAGCCTTTTCTACAACCCGTTGCGTAGTTTCCCGTGATTTAATAAAAAACTTATTGATTTTTTGTAAATCAATACTAGATAAATAATATGGGACAATCAACCATTCACGACCAACAACTAAAAGATTATATAATGAACCAATTTTTAATTTAATATCATATGAAAGGGTATCATTAAAATAATTAAAATACCCCTCGGAATCGACTATCTTACTGTTTATATTGTGTATTATAAAATCATTTTTATATGGCTTAATTAATTTGCGACTCACTTTAGTACCGCCCGGTAATTGTTTAACATTAATTTCTTGATCTACTTTTGATTCAAATTGCATCATCCAATCGAATTCAGATAAATTATCTGGAACGTCAACTATTTTTAGTTTTTTAATAAATTTCTTTATATTGTGCCCATATAAATTATCTATCTTTAATAATTTTAAATCATCTAGTATAACTTTTGTTAGTGCAATTTCTTTTGGTTTATAATATAATCCACTTTTTAATTTTTTTATAGCTCGTAGTCTCGGAACCGTTTCAATTTCAGTCGTCCATGTCGATGATCCAATATTATGAGATACCTTTGTTATTTGAAAATAAATCATCTCTCTTTGACGTTCTGGTAGATAATCTATCCTAAGTAGATCTCCGGGAATTAATGATGATATTCCATAAATACTTAAAGATAGTGTTGCGGGTATAATTGTCGATAATTCATCAACCATGAAATCTTTTTTTGCCACAAACCCATAATATTCTGCAATTGAAGATGCAATTTTAACATTAGATAATAACTCTTCTTGTTGACTATCATCCATATCAGTTGAATTTTCACTATTACCACCCGATACCACCTCATTGGGATCATTTGCCCTGTCAATAGCGTTGCGTACTACAGCCTCACCCACCACCCTACCGAGAGTTTCTGAATATTGATCTAATATCGACGTCTTAGATGAATTTGTCTGTTCTGTAAAAATTGAATCTTTATTGAAATTGAATGAAATTGAACTATCTAATGAATTATTTTCTTCTATTTTATCCCCAGAATAGGATCCAATTTCTGGCAAATAACTAACCCCTATCCCCTGGTTAGAATTGGCATTTTCATTTTTTTCTAAATTTGATGCTTTCATAGATAAGTATCTATCAATTACCGGGGATAGTGGAAATAATTTCTTTCCAGCGGGTAATGATTGTATAGCAATCATACTTTGTAAATCATCCTTTGGAGTAGTTATTGATAAATTATAACTCTTTATAATTGAATCGGGGGATAGTGGTTTAAATATAAATAAATTATCAAAGAAATCTGCACTATCTATTCCATTATCAGCATACACAAAATTTCTATCTATGATTGATATTTGAGTGGCATCTTGTCTGGTATTTGATAACTGTAAATTAAAAATATCATATGAATCTGAATTAATCGCTTTTAATAAAGAATTTAATGCACCGGATATTGTATTATTATTATTAAATGCATTCTTTATTTCTTTTAATGAAATAAACATTTCCCGGAATGGTATCCTCTTAGTGGTTAAATCACTGGTTGAATCTAAATCAGTTCTAGCATCCTCATTTACATCCCCTGGATCATATTGTGCTTCGAATGTAGAATATCGTTCTGCATCACTTTTTGCTTTTTTTATAGTATTTTTGGCACGCTTGTGCTCAACTGGAATCATCCCTCGTATAGAATTGTATGTTTTATCCCAATTGTCTGGATAAATAAATCTTAATTTAGTGGGATCTTTTTCATTTTTTTGCCTTAAAAATAAATTTTTATCCCACCTAATAAATGTATTCGATGAATCAAATCTTGATTCAAAATTACCACTTTCGCTATTATGCCCTAAAATTGATACTAAATCTGTACCTATACCAAATTCACCATTTAATATTTTATCTTCAAATAATCCCCATGAAATATATATATTTTTTGTACTACCAGGTAAGGTTTCTCCGGCAGAATTTATAACCGCTTGCCAATACACACCAGTTAATGTTGATTTTTCAGTAGGTATATTATGCACACCCTTTAAATTGGATGCTGCGAATAATTGTGCAACTTTATTAAAATCATTTATAGATTCCGCACTATTAGTCCAATTTGGATTTAATAATTCATTATCTGTAAATGCAGTAAAATGCTTTGCTGCGAAATTGATTACTTCTGCATCTAATAAGTGCATTATTCTATTTTTTAATTTATTGCTTCCGCCATAATCATGTTGCAATAATGCTGCGTTTTTTGATATAATTTCTAAAGAACATTCTACACTACCATTTACATTTATTTTAGAATCAAATGTAGTAACAAATCCAATTAATGTTTCTAAATCCCCATTTGATTCTGTTACATACCCTTTATCTCCAAATAAAATATCTTCTAATGTAGTTCCCCGTTTAAGTTTGGATCGGGTAGTATCATCAATTAAATTTCTTGGATCATATAATGTCGCAGTATCCCAACCAAAATCAATAAAAATTTGAGCCCCTGGTTTTAGGAAATATCGTGAATATATTTTATCATAATCATGAAAATTGTGGATTGTAAAATTTACTGTAGTTTTCTTTATAGTACCTAATGCACCCTCAGTCCCAGATGTAATTGATGTGATTCCGGCTGGTGGTTTAGCAAATTCATTATCATTTGATTCAAACACATTTGGTAAAATCTTAGAAGAATTCTCAAATTTATTTTTTGAACTCATACGCTCATTAGGGGATGATGAGAATATATTAATATTATGATTGCCAATTTCATATACAATTTTTTCAAAAGACTCTACCTTCTTTACATCAACTTTATTATGGTCATTCCAAATATAAATTTTATCATCTGATTTTTCGGCCTCTGATGGCATTTCATCTAATTCCTCCTCAAACGTATGAGTTCGAATTTCAACTGCAGTCCATATTCTCGCAAACGGAGTCCTTGATGATAACTCAAATAAAATATTATCCCCTGAATCTATAAAATTACTATTATATAGACTGTCGGTTGATTGGAGGCTATCTAGTGGTGCAGGTGCTGAGGCTAACGCCTGCCGGATTTTTAATTTTTCTTTAACATTTGGTAATATATCATCACCGAACACTCTTTTATTAATATTAACTGCCATAACTTATTTTAATCACCTTTTGCATTTTCAATGGAAATTGGTATCCTTAATGATGTCTCCGCTGGTATATTCATTGTATATATATTATTCGCCTTTGCTATAAACCACCATAAATGTGAATCACCATAAAATTGAGATGCTAGTGTATCTAATCGATCTCCTTCTTGTGCAATTACAAAAATATCATCATTTCGTTCTGGGATTGGATCAAAAACTGTAGTATTATATTTTAAGACTTTTTGTCGCCTATTTACTGTTATTTTTGATTTATTTATGCCCGTATTTTTATATCTACTCATTATTATATTCCTTACTTATCAAGAACGCTTATATCAGAATAACCATAAAATCTAGTACCAATATGTGGTGCCTGTCTATGTAATATTTGAAACCCAATATTTGCCTTAATAAATTTTGGCACCCGTTGACCTTCTCTATATTCCCATGGCGAATTATCGGGATATGAATAACTTATACTTTTCATATACCCAGTTTGATTAAAATGATTACTTCCAAATAATTCACCAATTCTAAATGAAATGAATGGTGGGCTCATTCTAATCTTACCCGGAATTTCAATTTCAGTATCAATAGCCTCCGTTACATTTGCAGTATCAGCGCCACCTGTACTTGAAATAAAATGTGAATCTGATTTATACATTGGGTAGCATAATGATGTAAGTGCTCTCAATTTATCATAAATTGTATTTAATTCACCAGCTGTTTGTGCAAATAAATTTAACGTAAAATTAACTGATCTTTCAGCGCGCTCGTAAATATAAACTGGTTCACTTCTTCCTATATAATTTTCAGGTGTCCACGCTGGGGATATATCCTCCGTTAGTCCTTCTAAATAAGCTCTAAATATAATATAAGTATCATTTCGCAAATCTTTAATATAGAATGGATATCCCTCTAAGTCAGATTCTACATTTACCCCATTTGTAACTCCATATCCTGCAGTTGATAGTGTTTTACCCGATAACATTTTAGCCATCGTCATTCGATCTCCACCTGCCTTTTCATCCATACTCTTATTCGGATAATATTCAGAAATTGGTTTTAAATTTCCTACATTACCAACACCAGCATATTTAGTTAATCCGAGCTGTTCATATGGGGGTGATTTATCATTTTCAACATACCCACGTTGATCTGCGCCCTGTTTTAGTACAGCTGATCCCAACTCAGAACCACCTAATGGGTTCATCACCCTTCTTGAAATTGACCTGCTAAAATTAATTGGCTTGTTCGGTTTTAATGTTGTATCTGGTAATCTCGAGGTTACATTATTATTAAAAAATGCTTGCCCACCGAATTCTGTTTTATTTATACTAAATGGATTTTGTAAATCAAGTTCTGGTAATGTAAAACTTTCAATTGGATTAATTTTTTGTGCAAAATCGATAACATCGCCGGCCACGCCCGCGGCTTTATCGGCAAGTTTACTTCCCGCAGCAACCGCTTTTTTTCCAAATGCCATTGCCTTGCTCCCAAACCCAGCGAATCTTGAACCAAATCCTTGTGGTATTAGGAATGATAAATCGGGCCCTTTAAACTTCTTACCAAATCCACTTACACCATCTAATAACCCACCTAATGATTTTCCAATATCTTGGATAATATCATTTTCTAATTTAAATTTTATTTTAATACCCTTAAAATCTGATAATTTGACACCAGCAAATGGATTTTTTAATTTAATATTTTTATCTAAATAATCTTTTATATTGTTTAATGATAATTTTGATAATTTTGATTTTACATTATCTAACCCAATATCTATATGTTTAAATTGTATATTACCTGGTGTGAAATTAAGAATCGGATTTGTAATATTTAATCTTAATGTATTGTGAACGCTATCGAGATATCCAAAATATGGATAGTCATCATCTACCCCAAAATCTATTTGTTGAATATTTGTAAATCCAGGATCATTTGTCCCCAGTGGTTGATATCCCATTTTCGGATCAATTGCCCATTCAAGGTTGGTGCCCTCGGGTGGTAGTGCATCGCCATATCTAACTGGCGTATCATAACTATTATCACCTAATACTTGAAATGCTACACCTCTATGTGGGTTTTTAAAAGTAGGAATTCCATAATTGGAACCCTCACCTTCAATATTTTGAGCATCATCGTTTGTTGGGGTATTAGTCCCATTAATTAATTCAAAAACTGTATTTTGATATCGTAAATCTTGTACTGGAAATAATTCTGATAAATCGGCACTGAATGGTATATTTGGGACATCCAATCCGGCTTTAGTAAGCAGTTTGGATAATTTGCCGAGTTTATTAATTGCACCGCTTATACCTAATGTATCGCCTGTTGGCGTATTTATATAAAATAAACTTGATTCTGCACCTTCGGTTGCAACTGATAATTTCATCTTTGCAGGTGGAAATCCTATTCCAGCAGAAAATCGTATATCACTACTTGGATCATTTAATGTAGTTGATAGTTCTGTTATAGGAGTAGTTTCAAATATTGGAGTATTATCAATATTGAATTCTGTTGCAAGAGATCCATATTCAGCATAAGATTGGTCTGGATTGTTATGTCTACCACTTAATAGACTTTGATTTACTCCTGCATTATCTGAAAATATACTTTTAAGATTTTCTAAACCCAATTTAATTCTCCATTATGTGGCGGCTTCTATACCACCGACAACTGATTTTCCAATACCCTTAACGGCCGTTCCGCCAAACCCAAAGTAACCTTTCATTTCTTGCCTTAACATAGATATTTCATCCTTTACAGGTTTCATAGACGAATCAATCATTTCACCCAATTTTTCAATTGGAATGATAGCTTCCTGCGGGTGGACATTAACCAAACCTTCTTGTGATGTGATACCACCTTCTTTGGCTGAAGCCACATTCATCATCGTTCCAACTAACCCACCGATAACTACCGGTGCCGCTAATAATGCCGGTAATATACCTGGGCCCAAAAATGCTGCACCTTTAGCATAAGTCAGACCTGCTTGTAATGCGAATAATACTGCCGATTTTGTTATCATGGCCCCTAATAAAACCCCAATTGCAGGTAATAATAATTTAGTTTCTGATAAAAATCCGGTTATTCCTGATACAAATTTTAAAATACTATTAAATGCAGGTCCAACGGATTCAGCTAATTCCATCCCAATAGATTTTAAATCATTAATAACTTGAGCAGTAGCAGTAAGGGTTTTTTCCGGTATTATAGTTTCACTGGCCGCAGTAGATAAAGCACCCGATAAAGTAAGTGCTTCTTTTTCAGCAGATACAAATTTTGCCATCTGATCCACACTTACACCAATCGATGATGCTAATGCTTTTCTCTGTAATGCATTTAGTTTATTAAATTCTTCTTCATCACCTAATTGTGAAACTATTTCAGACATAGCACCTTCAATATCATTATTTAATGCCAATTCCCGAGCTTTCTGATAATTAAGTTGCCTCCCAATCATTATTGATGCGTTCATTTCAGATTCTATTGAACTTTGGAAATCTAACATATTATCCATAATACCAGCCACGGTGCCTAAATTTGTTCCCAATTTTTTAGCTTGAATGGCTGCCCTTAAAAGGTTTCCACCACCATCTTTTGCAAATTTAGCAAACGCTTCAGTATTATTAGCTACATCATTCAAAACTTTATCAGGCGCTACATCATTAGCATTAGCCAAAGCCACTGCAGATTTTGACAAGTTCATAGCTTGTTCAGCAGTTAAACCTTGTGTTTTTGTAAATAAACCAACCAGCGTTGCACTATCCGAAACGGATGTTGCTGTAGATTTAGCTAAATCAGCAACTTCATCTGCCATATGAGCCGCATGAGATACTCCCATTCCAAAGTCATTAGCTATGGATGATATTGTAGTTTGAGCCTCGGCTGAACTATATCCCAATTTAACAAATTCTTGCGATGCTTCAGCTAATTCTATCCTAAATTCGGTTACGCCTATAGCACCAAATTGATCGGCTATAGCTTCCTGTTGTGCGTTGAATGTAAGTAATATAGCAACTGCCGCTGTTAATGGGTTAGTCATAAATCCTTTTATCTTAGAACCCATTCCGCTAAAAATACTATCCATTTCACTTGTAAGCTCTTTTGATAATTCTTGAACTTTTGCAGTTTTTTTAGCCTGCGTCAAATATGCTTTCATTTCTTCTGTAGCATCTTCACCCAAATCATTTATAGTTTGTTGAATTTCAGCTGAAGTAGCTCTACCTGAAGATATTTCTTCAATGATAGTTACTTGAGATTTAAATTGTTCAGTTGTTATATCATTAGTTTTTAAAGATTTTTTTAAAGAATCTAATTGTGCTTTAGCTAAAGAGGCTGTTTTTGATTTTTTTACATTTGAAGATTGTGATTGTTTAGTTAATTGTTTTTCTAAAGATACCGCTTCAATTCTAAGAGTTTTTTCAACTTTTAAATCACTTATATGCTTTCGTTGAATATCAGTTAATTTTCCGCCCAAATCTACCAACTCTTCAGCATCTGATATTAGTTGATCGTTGAGATTTTGTTCAGCTTGCTTTAATTTAAGTAATCTCTCTTGTGCTTTTGTTAAATTTTTAGCCATAATTTACCTTATTTTATGAAATCCGACGGTTTAAATCTTGGTAAATCAGGATAATCATCACCCAATTGCTTTTTGATTAATTTTTCATAATTACTGATTGAACTATTCAAACCAGAAACATTGAGCGCTAATTTTAAAGATTTCAATATTCCCAATTTCTTCTTACCATCAACTTTTGGCCTATTTTTAAAAAATTGAGATATTTTATCGAAAAATCCTTCACTTAACAGATTGGATTTATTCATATATGATTTTTTCTTTGACATAAAGTTTTCTCCATTTACTCATATATAAATATAAAAGATATGAAAAATTATCAACCAAATCTTGATTTCATATTTGACGGCTTAGATTTTTGCTTTGCCTTTTGAATTTCGTCATTTTCTTTTTGTTTAGTATCTGATAGCTTTTTATAATAAAATCGCCTTAAATATACTGGCATATTATAAACATCTGAGTGTGTGAATCCACTTCCGAAATAAATTAATTCAAATATTTCATTATGAATTTGTGGTTGGTGTTTAGGAGTTAGGCCAAAAAAAGTTTACCGTCATTGGTACATTAACCTTGACGGAATCTCCTTCAATTTCTATTTCTTGAATAAGTTCTATATCAGGGGATATTTTATTGATATGTTTTCTTAATGCTAATGAATCTCTTGAAAGCATATTTTGAACAAATTGATTAATTACATTTATACTACCATCACCATCTACTGATGTAATAGTATGCCTTAATCTAGTTGTTAATTCCGGGCTAATTTGAGTTCCAGTTTTTTTAATATTCTTCAACTCAGAATCAATTAATTTTTCTTCTTTGCCAGTAAGCAATTTAAATCCAACTTTGGTTTTTGAAACGGGTAATTTAATTTCAAATTCATTACCAAATATATCATCTGGTATTTTTTTAAATGGGCAATCTGCTAAGTTAAAAACATGATTAAATGTTTTACCTGTATTTGGATTTTCTATCTCACATTCATATTCAGGACCATAAGCTAAAATTCTTGCTGCGACCATAACAGCATTCTTATCTCCTAATACTAAATCATCAACAGAAATATCTTTTGTTAATATAAGAGAATCTAATAATTGATCTATTACAATACCCTTTTTAATAAGATTCTGGGATGTTAGAATATCTTCTTCCTTTGCTGTCATATATTTAATTTCAATTTTACCATCTGATAATGGATTGTCTTTTGGATATAATCTACCTTCACTTGGCAAATCTATCATTTCACTTGGATATTGATGTTCTTGTTTTTCTACCACAATTATACTCCCATTGCTCTTCTAAACCATCCGTATAAGAATCTTTCTTGTTCCGGTTTTTTATTAACTAAATCATAATAATGTTTAAGTCTATAGCATCTAACTCTATCCACCTCAACATTCTGTATCGCGTTTATTGTTTTTGGTCCCATTCCACCATCAACTTTTAAATCACCACCCATTGCATTTGCAGCTCTTTGTAAAACTTTTACCGCAGTCCCTCTTCCTTGATTGACGCACATATCAAAATAAATGTGTCGCAATCTCGGTGGGATTTCATCGCATTTTGCTGGTTTCCAATAATCTTGATGATAAATCTTTTTTGCTTGTTCTCGAGTTAAGTTCTTTATATCCACAGTCGGATAAAATCTTTTTGTAATCCCCCAATTCGTCTCACCACCTAAATCTGTTGGATCGTTGACATAACCACCTTCATGTGCTAAAACCGTTTCTATTATTTCTTCAAATGTTACTTTTTTTGACATATTTAAAACCTCTATTTATATATAAATATATAAAATAAAAAAATCCCCAATAAAAATATTGAGGATTTCTTATATGTTTATTTAGTTTTTTTAGTCGAAAGTTGGCGCATTATTTTAGTAGTTAACTTATTCATCACACCATCCCATTTTTTATCGCCAGGGTGCATCCCCAAGTCATCTCTCATATAATCATGTATATCATCATAGACATTATCCATCCCGCGCTTTTCGTTGCCCCTTTTCTCACTTTTTTTATAACTAGAAACTATATTCTTCACAGCAGATGCCATTGATTTTGCCGTTGATTTGGGATTTGATTTATTTTGCATTTGTGCAATATACGCAGGTTTGACTTCATTACGAATAAAATCTGCATCAGGGGGTATATTATGATGATCTGCAATTTTATTTAAAACTGACATGACATTTTTCAGTTTAGGTGTTATTTGTTTTATATGTTTTTTGGTTATTTTATTTTTCGAATCTAATATTCGCTTATCATATTGTGCAGTTAATTTTGATTTCGCACTAGCATTTAACCCTTTCGCATTTAATTTTGAAGACAGTTCACCCTTCAATTTTCGTGCTGCAATTTTCACCTCAACATCATGCAAAGAATATGAGTTAAATAGTTCACGATCCAATGCTTTAAGCTGTTTTTTTTGTTTAGGATTATTTGCGGTTGCCATATTTAATGCATGCTTATATTTCCATGTTGGGTTTATCAACTCTTTATTGGAATCATACATATTTGATGCCTTAGATATATCTGAATAGTTGGGATCGCCCGTTATTGATGCTACGGCCGTCATCCCCTCAATACCTATAGTATTCGCATTTGATGCTAACTTAACTAATTTATTCTTTTGTTCAGATTTAGATGTTTGATTTCCCGATATATCATCAGACTTACCCTTACCAGTGGCAGTACCAACAGTCGTTTCGTTGCCCGCAATAGTAATCTTTGTAGAACTTCTCATATTATGTTTAGATTTATATTTTTTAAATGCATCTTGATCTTTAAAATCCAATTCAGTTATTATCTCGCGAATGGCTTTTCTTAATTTAAAGTTAGTTAGTTTCATTTTATTATCTCCTCGTTTTATTAAAACTGCAATATTGCAAAATCATATCTTAATGTTGCAGTTATCTCAACTTGAGTTGCATCATCAAATGATAAATCACCAAAATTAGCAGATTTAATCCACGCGCCTTTAAGTGTCCATTCTTCAACAATGTCACCAACTGGACCTAATACATTAATACTGACATCTTTTTTGTAAAAATCTGAATACCCATCTCTACCAGTTACAGATTCATGCCCCAATCGAATCCATTCCATTACAGCTTGAGCTGCTGATGGAACAACTGGATCATATAGAGTTATATCTAAAGTGTTCCACTGACCACGACCCTTTACCCAACGCTTAGTATTCATATGATTTAATTCAACTTCATCAAAATCAATACTCGGACGTGCAACTGATTTGATAGTATATGCTGGGATACCATCTATTTGCATTATAAACCTATTTTTGAGTTTTGGCTCAAACGCCGTAAACATCACATCATTTGCTTCTAATAATTCTGCCATCTAACTTCTCCGTTTAATATTAACAGTATAAATTCATATATAAATATTGAAAAATACAAAAAAAAAGCCCTCATATTTGATAATGACGGCTTTTTTTTATTTTATTTATTGATTTGATTTATTCAGGAAACGTCGCACCACTTGGCTGTACCGTGAAATCGAGAACAATAAATTCTGCCGTACGTGTTGGTTGTATAAATATTTGTCCATATAAAATATTTCTATCAACCACATCCGGTGTATTATTTGTTTCATCCATTACAACTCTAAATGCAGTTAACCCGCTATTTGATTGAACTTGTTCTAAGAATGGATTTACTATATTAAGAAATCGTCTTCGCGTTGCAGCATTGTTTTGTTCAAATACTAAGAATCTTGAACTTGATGCAATAAATTTCTTAACTTTAATTAACAACCGTCTCACATTAATCCTATCAAGTGCCGATGCTTTCTTCTGTAAAGTCTTTTGACCCCATACAGTAACACCTTGCCCTGGGAATGTAGCAATTGGATTCATACTTGATTCATATAAATCATCTCTGTTTGAATGTGTTAATTTACGTTCAGCTTGAATTGCAGTATCAATTCCACCCCTATTCAAACCAGCCGGTGCAAACCACGGATGAGCAACTTTATCATTAAATGCATATATTCCAGGAATTACAACTGATGGTGGAACCCATCTGTTTTTTCCTGTTTGGTTATCAGGAACTTGTACCCACGGCCAATACATTGCACCATAATTAGTATCTACTGCTTCTGATTGCGTGGTTGCATCCGTTAATGATGATCCGTATACCACTGGATCAATAACTACAAATGTATCACCTCTATTTTCAGCAACATCAATTGCTTTTGTAATAATCGATGTGTGTACATCTCTTAAAATACCAGGTAACATAATCATATTAATATCATATTCATCTTGATTTGATAATAAATTTAATGCTTGTGTATATGCTACCCCACCATCGCCGGTTGTACTATCAGTGGGAGTATATCCTTGAGAATCAGTTCCATCGATTTTATCATAGAAACTATATACACCACTTTTTGTTCCTTGCGGACTTCCAAGCGCATCAAATCCAGCATATCCATTATCACCTTCACCAAATGCACCATGAGCTGATCCACTACCAACTTTAGGTAATGATCCCGATGCACTTGGAACTCTCACATTTCCATTTTCATCTAAATAATCAACGGTCTGTTCTAAAACTTCCGCCCAAACATATTTTGATTTATTTGGATATGAGCCGCTCAATTGCAAATATGGATCTGAAGTTGTTCCTCTGATTGCCCATTTTGAATCACCAATTCGCTTGCCAATATAATTATTAGAATTTGGATCTAATGATAAATTATTCCAAGTTTCTAATATTTGTTTTCGTTTAATGGTATCATTACCTTGCCTAACTAATAATGTAAATGTACCTTTCTTTTCATTAATAGCTGATACTTCCCATCTTAAATTATGCTTTGATCCTGATAATAAGGTATTATTTGTACCGGACGTCCCAGCATTATTCATTATAGCACCATCAGCGATTGTATGCAATTTAAATGATGTTCCGGTTGATGTAGCATCGGTACCACCTTCTAATGCTAATACATCACTAAATGTTGCACCGGACCCAGTATCAACTGTAATACTATTACCGTGCGTTCCTGCTGTTGACCCGGATAAAATCAATTCAGTTGCACCATCAACAGCAATAACCCCTATTTCTGCGTTAGTTATTTCAGATACCAATTGATCTAAATAATCTGCTGCAGTCGATCCTGTGTTATGATAAAATATTGGCGAACTATCTACTGGAATACCGCCGTCTGGATCAGCTGCTATAAATCTATATTCAGTCCCACCAACAGTAATTTGTACTTCATCTTCCGCGGTTTGACCAAATGAACCAACAATTGTCAATGAACCACTAGCAAAAGTAGCACCTGTAACACTACCGGTAATTGCAACACTCGCTGTTGCTTCATTAAATGAACCATCTAATATTCTAACGACGGTTAATTTACCTGAATGTTTTAAATAATTTTCTGCAGTATGCGATGTTAAATATTGATAATAATTGGATCCACTTTTAAATGAGTCTCCAAATATTTGTTGAAATTCTGAATATGATGTTATTACTGTTGGTACGAGAGCTGGTCCCTTTACAGTTGGTCCAATTATTGCACCACCGATATCCCCAATAGCGGCGGGTAAAAATGATTGATCTATTTCATTCGCAAATACACCAGGACTTACAATTTTTTCGGCCATTATAGTTCTCCTAAAGTTTTAAGTTAATGTTTATGTTATAGTATCCCATTTAATGGGATCGTATCGTATATAAATATGTAACTAAAAGGCCAAACCGATTGTATTTATTGATCTTCATTTGGCGTAAATACGCCATTTGCCGGATCTAAAGTCCCATCACCATACTTTTTTGTTATTGCATCAACGAATGCCTTTTCATCAGTTTGAGTTTCTTTAAATTTAACCAATAACGCATCTTCATGTTCATTTAATGTTTCAATTTGTTGTTCTATTTTAACTCTAGTGAGTGAAACTTGCCCGAGTTTTTGTTGAAGTTCAAGATATGTTTCTTGTATTTTATTTATAGTATCCAATTCATCTTGATCGAATTTTACGCCTTCTGACATTATATAACCTCCTATGTTATTTGTAACTTATTATTTTCCTACTTGATGATCCGTAGCATCACCTTCAAATCCGAATACTACTTTTGATGGTGATAAACTCTTTTGGATCTGTGATATCTTATTTGTAACTACTGAATTTGTATATTCTGGCAATAAATATGCCTTAGTTGTTAAACTAAATGTAGATTTTATAAACCGTTCCCCTTCTGCAGACATTTCAGATGAATCGCTGATGGAATCTATTGTACTTAAAAATTTATATTCTTCAGAATCTCCGAAATATGTATTATTATGTTCAACAAATGTTTCAATTAATGGATTCATCTGTTCAATAAACGCCGTCCATAAAATAAATTCATATGTAATATTAACAAAATTTGGCATTGTAGTTAAAAGATTTTCATATACAGGTTTAATTCCAGTTTGTACTGCAAAACTATCATATCTATTTGTTTTAGACCACGTAGATTGTCTTAATACTTCTGCAAATTTTCTTTGCACATCATGCTCAAATCCTTGATTTAATTCTGTATTCTTTTCAATGGATGTGCGCTTTAACATAATTAGAGGTAATATAATTGAACCATTTTTATCTCTCAATACCCCGCGCTTTCTAACCGATACCCATCTTTCCTCATTACCATACATCACTGTAACATCTACAGTCTCATTCGCTTCTCGTACTTTTGGTCTAATTATATTTTTTATATGAGAAATTATTGCAGTATCGACATCTTTTAATGTTATAGAATATCCAGCATCAAAATCTATACCAGGATTTACCGTTTGTTGTCGATTCCCGCCCTTAGTAGATAAGTCTTTATTTGAGACTTGATTTGCTCTATTAATTTGAGTCGTTGAAACTACTTGCTTGTTAGTTATATTTTTTACAGCCATTATACTTTAACACCTTTTCGTCTTCGTTCTCTAATTCGTAATGCTTTTAATTTATCTTTTTTAGTTAATACCTTACCAGTTGTTACTTCTGATTTAACCGCATTCATATCAACATTACCAATAGCAATTTCTCTTTGAATATCTACCTCAACGGCTTCTGTACCTGTATGTGATTTAGTTTCACCAACTACATTTCCAAACCTATCAATCTTACCCATCATTCTATTCATCATTTCTTCTAATTTCAGATTTCCATTTTCTTCAGTCGGGGCTTGATAAATCTTTTCACCGTAAATATCATGTTCACTATCATCAACTTTAACATTACCATCAATTTCAGTTACCTCATTAGTTGGAACATAATTTGGATTTCTCTCATCATATTTTGTTATCGTTTTTTTAGTTATTATTTCAACTGCCATTATTTCGATCTCTCTTCAATCTGCAGATTTGATAATCGCATTCTATGTGCCATTACTTTTATCTGATGTTTAAAATTTTGATGCCCTGATATTAATTGTGGTTCCGTTACCGACCCCATTTCCCAATAAATATCATTCCAATCAACAATGTCACCAACCTCTGGATAAAATCCTGCTTCTGATAATGTTGTTCTGTGGAAATACATTTCAATTGTTGCATTAACATCCGGTCCAAATTCTTCCTGCAATGTCTCTGGGTCATTATATTGAATTAAACAATTAACCCTAAAACCATCAGTATAGTATTTAGTAGATGATTCTCCGTATATATTTGATTCAGTATCTTCAACTGATATTTTATATACATCGACACTCTGGCCAATGAGTTCATCAATTAATTCCTCATTAATTGCATCAAAAAGATTTATATCCTTTTGTGGCGTAAAGAATGGTTTATTATTTACTGCCATCTATAATTACCCAATGAAAATTCCAAGAGGAATTTTATTTAATACTTGTTGATTGGCGTCAGCTTGTTCTGATTCTTGCCGTGATTTTTCAGATAATGATAATGCTTCGAGAAATTCTTTTAATTCTTCTAATAGTAGTTGTTTTTCTTCCCTACCCTCTGCTTTTAATGCGTCACCATCTAATGTTACATCACCATTTGGTATTGGCATTGAGGCATATTTACTTCTTATAATACCCAATAATTCTTTTGATAATGCTAATGCAAATTTTCTTATCCAGTGTCTACCGGGTGCATTAATTTCTGTATATGTAATAAATTTATATGGCGCATTTGATGGGTCTGATACTTTATTATTAGTAAATGATCTGGTCGTTGCACCCCGCTCACTTCTAACATAATATTGAAAATAAATCTTATCACCATCTGCACCGCTAGTTGGGATTGGAAATATTCTTAATTTATTATTTACCAATTCAAATGAATGTGCAGATTTTCGTATTTTATCATTTGTTTCGATTGCTTGTGCCCTTGCTACATCATAAGAAATTGGTCGCAATACAAATGATACTGCGGGGGATACATTACCCATCCCAAACGAATCTAGCATTTGCCGTTGATCATATGAACCGGCATACGGATCATAAAATCTTGTTATTGCGGCAGGACCGTAATTAAATACTCTTTGTATTTCCAATCTCTCACTTGAATGTGATGCACTAATTGTAGATTCGGTTTCTAAATCATATTCTTGTTTACTTGATGATAATGTAATTGACCCTGAATATAACGTAACATCCCCACCTACATTAGCCAATGTACCATATTGTTGGGACAGTGCAATTGTCATTCCTAAATTTGGATGTTGTGGTTCAGTAGAGCCCGTACCAAGAGATCCTGATATTTTAGTTCCACTTCCATATGAATCCCACATCCAGTTTTTCATATTATAATTATTTATATGTAATGAATATTCTGAAACTGCCTCCTCAAACATAGCGTAAATTGAAGCACTATTAAATTCAAGTTGCATTACTGGATGCCCTAGTCTACGTGCAACCCATTTACAAACATCAATACTTTCTGATGCAAATGTTGCATCTTCATCATATATCCCGTAGGGGGTTGACCCGCTTGCGCCGTTGGCTGGATCTGAATATGTGTAGTCAAATTTTGACATTAAGTTCTCCTAATAATAACAATATTATATTCATTTATAAATATGTAATTTATAGTAAAATTTAACAGCAATTATATTATTAATTCATATTTAAATTGACCACAATCCCATACTCTAGTATACCCCTCTTCTTGCATAATTTCCCACTCAGTTTTATTTGGATCTGATCCATTTTCTACTAAAACATTTTTTCTAAAATTAAATCTATGTAATCTATATAAATAATCATCTAAATACCAATACCCCGGTGATGATATTGATGTTAAATTAAATCCAATTTTTGTATATAAATTATCCATAGAATTTAACGTCCAACGCCTATCAGCATAAGAAATTATCGATTTTGGATTATATTTTCTTATAAAATGTTTTAATAATTTACTCGCTATACCTGCGACAGAATAGTTATAATTAGTACAAAATCGAATCAATTCATATTCACCTACAATATTATTTTTAGATCCCAATGCTCGTCGAGTATTACCAAATGTCATTACTGCAACCAATTCATCATTATAATATGCTCCCAATTTAACTGATGATCTATCTTTCCCCTGTATATGATATTTATTTAAAAATACATCTTTTATTTTAGGTTTAATCTCAACAATATTACATTTTCTTGCATAAATTTTAGTATTAATTTTATTAAAAATATTTTGCAATCTACCTTTTACTATATCCCCTTTATTTAACCATTCATCTGAAAAAATATGTATTAAAGATATGCCATTCTTATTTGCAAGAACTGTTTTATCAAGATGATAATTTTTAGTCTTACCCTCTAATTCAGAATGCCAATATAACCCATTATATTCAATCCCAATATTAAATTCTGGAATTAGAAAATCGATTTCTTTTCGATGCAATATCTTTCTATCATTTTCAATTACATTTAATTTTAACTCATCAACTAAATACGATTTCAGCTCTTTTTCTTCCTTACTAAAACCTTTAATTTTTGGATTACATGAATAACATCGCAAATCTCTACTATGACTAGTAAATCTATTTGTACAATTCTTACAAGTTACATCAAAACTATTACCTCTCCAATATTGCTGAAAGTCAAAATGTAATATAAATTTATCATTATATTTAGTACTATAATATTTAAAATTGTTTTTAACTTTCTTTAAATATACATCTTCAGTGTGCCATGGCATTGGTAGATCATTTTCAGTATAAAATTCCTTCATCTTAGCATTGTGTTGTTTTGAATAATATGATTGCTTTTCTGATGTGGTATTTGATACTGTAGATATTATACCATACTTTTCTTTATATTCAGTTGGAGTTGTGTTGTGTGTACGTAAATGAGTATTTGATATTTTTTTAAAATTTTTATTACATATTTTGCATTGAATTTGATTATTTAAATCTGAATTAATAAATTTAACATAATCTTTATTTTTAAAATATTGTGACCATAATTTCTTTAATTCTGGGAATTGTTTACAAAATTCATCTATAGATAAATTATGTTTTCGTTTTATATGCACTGTAAATTGGCCAGATTTATTATTTAAATCTACAGTATCCCATTTACATAACGGACATTTAAATCTTTCTTTAATTGGTGCATTTATTGTTGTAAATAGATTAAAATCTATATTATCTATATCGTAACACTTCTTGCAATGTTTTTTAATTGACCCCGATAGATTGTGTATATCTTTTGATACCCATTTACATTTATTGCATTCTAATAATTTCGTTTTAATGTTTTTTTTAGTTTTTTTACATCTATTTTTATTATACTCATTATCAGAAAATTTACATTTATTTGAACAATAAATCTTACATTTAGTATCTTTGGTGCATATTTTACAACTATTCATTTTATACCTCATATTGGTGTATTCACATATAATTATAAAACAAACATAAAAAAAGAGGAAAATTAATTCCTCTTTTTTTCATTGATTATTTAAGATTTAAATTATATTTAAATTATATTTAAATCAGCTACATGAATCTTAGCATAAAATTCAGGTCTAATCATTTTCTTAGCATATCTTGTCATCACACCTTTACGCGGAGTAAAGTCTGATGGATCATATACCAATGGTGTCATAATTAATGGAACATATGGAGCATATACTGCACCAGTTTCTAAGAAATTATTTCCTCGGAAACCAACTAACAATGTATTCTCACTCATATAAGGATTCTTATATACAGTCCAACGATTACTCAGAGCACCAATTTTTTGAACGCCCATTGCAAATGATTTTTGATCAACATCGCCCGAATTAACTCCAAATCCTGGAATCGATTCTAAGATTGTTGCAACTTTTGGTCCGCAAACCACAAAATTAGCACCACCTCTTAATGTCAATTTATGAATTTCATTTGATACTTTTTGGATCTTTTCAATTAAAGTTTGATACCAATCAAATCGAGTATATGCATATGAACCTTGATTCGAATTATCTTCAAATGCTGATGTACTAGAATTATATTCCTTACCAACTTTTGCTGACCAATAATCAGTTGTAGTAGCATCTTGAATTAACATATCTAAAATTTCTAAATCAATTTCCATTGATACATATTCTGATAACATTGAAGTTAATTCAGATTCAGCATCAACTGAATGATAAGCATTTAAATCTTGTGCTAATTCAGGTGTCCATACAGCTTTCAACTTTCTAGTTTTAGCAACAATTGCTGAACTATTTAATTGTAAGTCAACTTGAGGTATATTTAATGAATCCACTGTAGCATCGCCACCTGTATCTTCAAAATCACCTCTTGTAGTATCTGTTGGTTGTTTATAATATGTTACATCTACACTACCAGTAATATTTTTTGCACTTGAACCTGATACTAAGAATGTCACATTTCCACCAGATAATGTTGTAAATGCTGGCAAGAAACTATGAATGTGTGTTGCACTCTCAATAATATATGATCTAACTGCTTTTTCATCAATACTACCAGATAATGATGATGTTGGAACTGCTAATGTAAAGTAACTACCATTTGCCGCATTTGAAGCTGATTCTGCATTATCTTGATTCCAAACTGATAATGCTGAAGCTGCTGTACCATCGGCAGGTAAATCATGGGTTACTGTTTTTGAACCCGATACTGAATATCCAAATTGACCAGCACCATACAATCCATCAACACCAAATGGTGACGTTGAACCTTCTGGGCTATTTGGTCCAGTTTTACCAGCTAATGATTCAGAAGTTGTTCTTCCACTTAATGCACTACCATATTTAAAGTCTAAATAAAATACTAGACCAGATGGTAAGTTCATTGGTTGAACAGAAACTAATTCCTGTGCTGCTACTTCCCCAAAAATCCGTCTAACCAGTGGCAATGCAACTCCGGACCATTCTTCATCAGAACCGCCCGTTGGGTTGGTTTTAGAATTTTCCGAAATTAATTGCTTTGCTTGGTTTTCAAGAAGCTGGGCCATGTTATTTTTTTCATATCCTTCACTCAAACCATCAAGTAAACCGCACTTTTCCCATTTAGAAACAAGAATTTTGGTTTCTGCTTGACGCTTTTTATTAGGATTCGTGCCTAATAAGGCATCGTTTATATATTTACTCATTGTTTTTCTCCTAAACTATCTTTTTTATACCAGCTAACTCTCTAAATCGATTTGCAACTTTAGCCTCTTCAGTAATTATCTTACGTGTTGGTTTAGTTGAGCCCGATTTGGCGCTTGCTGATTCTTTAATACTTTTTCTTTTAACTGAATTTCCAGTTTTAAAGCTTTCTGCTAATGTTGTGTATACCAATTTAATTTCTCTAGTGGTACTTGCTCTATCAAATGTTTCGACAACTCGAAATTTATCATTCTGATTAAGAACAAATTCTTTAAAAATCTTATTAGTAAATAATAATTTTGCATTTAAGATATTAACTTCATGCAATTTATCTTTCATATAATTGATTGCTTCTTTATACTGCTTCAATTCAGTCTTAATGTCCTCAATATCCTCATTATAAGTCTCGTCATCATCTTCTTCAAATATAGATTCGTCGATATCAAAATCATCTTCGTCTTCAGCTTCAAAATCTTCTTCTTCTTCAAAAACAGATTCATCAACTTCAAAATCTTCTTCTTCTTCAAAAACAGATTCATCAACTTCAAATTCTTCTTCATCGCCATCTTCTTCATAATCCATATCTTCGTCTTCAGAAAGTTCGCTTTCAAGTTCTTTAATGATTGATTCCAAATCAAGTTCTTCACCTTCTTCTTCATCTTCACCATCAAACTCTGCGCCATCTTCAAAATCTTCACCTTCTTCAAAAGATTCTTCTTCTTCACCACCGAAGTCTTCTTCATCTTCAACCGGTGCTTCATCTTCAAAATCTTCACCTTCTTCAAAAGATTCTTCTTCTTCACCACCGAAGTCTTCTTCATCTTCAACCGGTGCTTCATCTTCAAAATCTTCATCTTCTTCGCGAAGTTTAGCAGATAACATAGACTTTAATTGAGGCGTAAATGCTTCTTCTAACGCCATCTTTGCGTTTGCTAGTGCAGTAGCGCGTACAGCTTTAGCGTCAGCAATTGCTTCTTTTAAAATATCACCCATGATATTTCTCCTCATATTGTATGTAGTAATAAGTTTATTTAGGAAACTTAATAAAGTTTTTCGGAATGTTTAGACACGATATAAAGTCCGACCAGTTATCGTGTATTAATTATCGTATATAAATATAGAAGATACTTATAAAAACAATAATTTTTTTTTATTTATTTTTGTTTTTGTTGCCGGTATTGTTGTCTGAGGGAGGATATATTTTTCTTTTGTCTCTTTAAATCTGATTTTTTAATGAAATATTGGCGACTTCTCAGTTCTTGCATTAAATTAGAATCTTTTACTTTCCGTTTTAATATCTTTAAAGCCCCTTCAATATTATTATTAAACACATCTACTTTCATACCTGTAGATTTTTTATTTTTTTTATTTACTTGCATATTATCCTCTAATAATTTTTATAATAATTTAATGCCAATTTCTTAACATTCGTTTTATGTTTCTTTAAGAATGAAAATTCTTTATACATTCTATTAACCATGGCAATTTTAACTTTATAATCAACTCGCGCTGCGTCTCTATCTAATTTTTGTGCAGCAGGACCGAATAGATTAATTGTAACCAATTGATCAAATACCCTATTAATTAATTTACTATCTAAGTGAGTTTTCATAAGAGTTATCAATCCAAGAAAAGATTTCAATGATGTTAAGTCTGAACCTGATGGTTTTTTCTTAAATAACATTGTAAATATAATTGGCAAATCTCTTTTATATTCCGAATCGGCTGTTGGCTTTTCTTTAAATACAAATTTATTATCAACTTTAACCGCATCGCCATTTTCATCAAATATCTGATATAGTTTAGTTCTCAAACCCCTGTCTACTGAAAATGCCATTTCCCTTGGAACGCCACTTATTTTTTTAACTCTAAATTTCTTATCATTTGGATCGATTGGTGATTTTGCCGTAAGTATAACAATATCCTTTCTCATTGAAATACCTCGAACTAAATTTATTAATAAAAATTTATGAGCCACCCCTTTGAAATTATTTTTTATATCATTCCAATTACTATTATGTGAAAATTTAGCAAACTCATCGGGTTCATTATTTTTATATTCAACCCCCTCAAAATCAACCTGTGCCATTGCAATGGCATCACCATCTTTATATTTAAATAATGCATTAATTTGATGGCCACCTTGAGTCTTTTTATTTTGACCAATATAAGTTAACTTATTTGTAATCTTTTTATTTTCCAGTGATGCTAATAAATCAAATATAGGCTTTAAATGTTCATGTGGAATCGTAACGTCAATATCACCAACTTTTGGTTTATATTTTACAAATTCTTTATCTGAAATTCCCTTATCAAATAAGAATTCAGATGATCCATTAAATGCCAGCCCACTCGTTATAACTTTAAAATCTGGCCAAATTGGCTCTTTATATCTCGATTTAAATAAACTATTTAATTTTTTAAATGCAACCTTCATTTCCTTTACAAATGTAGCTCTATCTACTTTCTGTAAATCAACCTTTTGCGCTAATGCAATTGTTTCTCCGGTTTCTCTATCAATGGCTCGTGTATTTCCACCCATTAACAATAACTCCTTTTCTTCATTTATATTTTTATTCACTTTATAATTTATCATATAATCCACTACACTTTCTGATTTTAATTTATTAAATGTATCAATTGCACCTTTATAAGTTTTCTTCACCTTCCACTCCAGATCTTTGCCCAAACCCTTCTCGCCTCTTGCCATTCTCTCTAAATCCTGTGCAATTGCGTGTTTCATCGGAACATTAACTAAGACCATTATTGTGCTAAAGCCATTTTCTTTTGCCAATTTAAATTTATTATATGTCCCTTTAAAATTAGCACCAGTACTTGCCTGGATAAATGATTTACCTTTTTTAATCCAAGTATCTATTGCTTTTCTAGTTACTTGCAATCCTTTACTTAAATTCTTTCTATCATATTTTCCTTTTCCTATTTTTTGTATAATAATATCAATATCTAATATCGGCAATTTCCCTTTAAAAAATTTATTGGCCGCATATGATTTGCCTGAGCCAGCACCACCCATAAATAGAACAAATACTGGTTTATCTAATTTTGTTATATCTGCCATTTTTATAGGTTTTGCCAATTATTATCCCCATCCCAATTCTTTTATCTTATCTATAAATATAACCGGCTTAAAATTATTTCTATCCACGCCTACATTAAAATGATCTTTATGTTCAGGTGGCTCATTTGAATGCTGGTGTCCGTGAAATGTATATTTACACTTTTCACCATTAAACACGTCAATTAATAAATTGACCTCAACATTTGGATATTTTTCATATTTAATTAATGGGTAATGACAAAAGAAATAATCTTTATAAATATAAAACGGTTCAACTGACTCAAATCCCAATTTATTTAGATAAAAATCCGTTCCAAGATAATCGTGATTTCCTTTAATTAAATGTTTCTTCCCATTTAATTTATCTGCAATTTCAATTAACTCAGCCTTTCTACCCTTTAGCCCTGCAGAAAAATCTCCAAGATATAATACAGTATCATTTTTATCAACTACCTCATTCCACCTCTCTATCATTAAATCGGCCATATCATATTCATCTAAATGTGGTCGATTGCAATACTTACTTATATTTCTATGAAGAAAGTGATGATCTGATGTCAGTACTATTTTTCTGTTCAAATATAACCTCTTTTATATAATCTGTTGTCGCTGCTAATATTGAATCGGTAATCGAAACTTGATCGGTTAATATTGACCAATAGTTTTCTTTATCAGCTGATGATATTTTGGGTAAATATTTTATAAAACTTTCCTTATCATTCTTTGATAAAAATTGTCTCATTTCCGTACCACTAATATTTACTGTAGATGTTCTTGGTATCCCAACGGTCTTAGCTAATTTTCTATTTACTAAATTTGGAGCTAATTTTTTAATATCAACTTCCCACTTCTTTATATCTTCCGTATCTGAATATACTGATAGTGTTGGGGTCTTCTTTGATATATTTGAATCATAATACTTTAATTCTCGCCTAATATCATTAACTGGTAAGTTTGAATACTTTAATGTTACATTTTTTGGTAAATATTTCTTTAGAATATCAATCCAAACATCTTGCATTTGAGCTCCAGTTATAGTAAAATCTGATCCTTTCACCCTATCCTTTGTTGATGCAAAAACAATAACAGAATCATTATCTTTTGCCATTTTTTCTATTACCGCCCAATGCCCTGCGTGAATTGGTCTCCCGGCCATTGGAAATAATGCAACCGACTTGGAATTTACCTTAGCTAAATCAAGTTTTTTATTAATATCTATTTTGCCCGTAAGAAATATATCATCTTGAAAGTTTATTAAATCTTTTTTTGAATGTTTCACCGGCACTGATTTCAGGGAATAAACTACTTTTGAAAAGTCACCTAATATATCTTGAATTGATTTATTTAACTTTAATTTCTTAACAATCTTATCTGTAAATGTTTTTATATCTTTCCAATATTGAGTTTCCTCTTCTCTTGATAATTCATATCTTGCTTTTTTGGAACCTCTGGTAGATTTATCATATTGATCGCTCTGAACAACTTTATATATTTTACCATCTTTTGTTTTTATTACAACACCCTCTGGTTTCCCACCAAGTACTGATTGAAAGTCTACACAAACCCTGGACATCCCATTTACAATGGATAATGGATCATCAAAATCAATATATTTTGAATACTTATTAAATAATCTTAATAACTCATTATTCTTAAATCCGGTTCTTATTGAATTTTCATCTTTCCAAGTCCCTCTGAATAAAATTGGGAATATATTAAAATTTAATATCTTTGCATATTTATTAACCAATTTCTCATCAGTATTTAAATTAGCACCTACTGAGTTTAAAGTACCTTTATTGATATCAAAATTTGTTTTTCCAAACCCAACAAGAAATAATCCATGTTTATGTTTATAATCTCGTGTTAGGGTTTTTTTATTTTGAACAAATTCTACAAAAAATTCAGTACCTTTTGGAATTGATTTTGTTTTGGAGTGGATTTTCTTTAAATGATCGTGTACAAATTTATATTGGCTAGTTCCAATTGATTTGGTTTTAACTGATTTTAAATCCTTTAGACCTGCAAATTCAGATGACCATATGATACTATTCTTATATGATACTATCCAATTTTTTGTATAATCTTTATTATATGGATTTTTATTTCTAATTAAAGTAAGTTTAGTCCCATCAATCTTTTCTTGTATATCCATATACTGTTTAATAAAAGATGATGCCTTAGATGTTGTTGTTACAACTTTATGAATTTGTTTTATTGATATATCTAACATAGTATAATATAAGAAGATTTCATTATATAGACCAAACGAATTATAACTTTATTTAATCGCATTAACTTCTAACAGCAATATCATTTTCTATTGCCAATTCTACAAATTTATTTCTATGCTGAACATCTATATCTAATATAAACGTTGCACCTTTACCAACACCAAAATCATAGTCTTCTCCGACTTTCAATCTTGTTCTCTTTAAGATTTGTGCTGTTTTTTTTCTATCTCGCATAGGAATGATGAATTGAATCCTTTTTACTTCATTCAACTTTTGAATTTCTTCTCTTATGATTTGTTTTAGTCTTGTTTTAGTTAGTTTCAATTTCTAACCCCCGTACCGTTTACTTAATTTATTTATGTCTGCTAAAAATCTATTGACTTCGCTATCAGACCTACTTATAAGAAGAGCACTCCACCACTTTTTTTGGTCTTTTTCATTCTTTGCTAATAAATATGTTTTAAATGCAGATTGATTCTTATATTTTTTTATCATTTCTTTTTTCACGCTATCATTTGATAATTTATCTAAAATAGATGTTAATTTAGAATTTTGAATTTCTTCTCTGATGATTTGTTTAAGTTTTGATTTAGTTAGTTTCATTATGATTGTCGTCCTTTTTCCCAAATGATGCTGCCAATAGCATCAATCAACCGATTGAAATCTTTAACTTTACCTTTAGTCACTCCACCACCTCCAACTTCGTAAGTGGCTATAACTTTATTATCTAATTTCAATACACCTTTATCTCCATCAACTGTATTACTCAATTTACCGTGGTCTGTATTGATAACTGATACTTGAACATCTGATTCTTCCTTTAACAGTTCTTCTCTGATGATTTGTTTTAATCGTGTTTTTGTTAGTTTCATTTTCTCAACCTCCTAAGTTGTTGTTTTTTTATTTTAGTTTATCTATAAAATTGGTTATTCGTTCCAGCGAATCTAACAATCCTGGAATACTTTTATGATGTTTTTCAGCATATTTCTCTGCCTTTTGTGGTTTCATTTTTTCCACAACATATGCCAAATCTTCTAATGCATTATCTAATAATCTAACGGCATCTTCTGGGTCAACGGATGCTTCGTTTAATTCTTCTCTGATGATTTGTCTTACTTTGTTTTCAACACTTTCATTCTGTTTTTTTGATTCCAAGAATTTTTTTGCCATATATCGTTCTTTTTTATATTCCGCTTTAACCCATTTCTTTCTCATTGATTCAGGCATATCATCATAATTTTCTGACATTGAATTATTAACAAACCAAGCAATCCGTCTTGCATCTGCATTTACGATTTTTCTGTATCGGTTTTCTTCTAATGTTTTCATCCACCTTCGCACTTCTTTGATTGTTACTTTTTTCATTGTCTCATTTCCTTATTCTAATTTCAACACCGCCTGGTTTTTGAATACTTACCATTCCTATATTATCACCTTTAGCATTTTTGAAATAATAAACATACCCTACACCAGGAACATGCTGTTTTTTTGGTTTCATGTTTGGAAACATCTTTTTTACCTGAGCCCAAACCTTCTTGTTTAATGTTTTTTCACCAGTTTTTATTACTGTCCAATCAGCTTCATTCAATAGTTGTATTTCTTCTCTGATGATTTGTTTTAGTTTTGATTTGGTTAGTTTCATTATGCGTTATCATCTCCTAAATGGTGCGTTAAAACTCATTTTTCTTATTTTTTGTAATTTGTAAAAATCCGTCTCTGTTACAAAGTATTCTTTTTTATCTACTGTAATTCGGAATCCACCTTCACCTGC
>Ga0114933_10000759_pt1 | contig 37920 bp, 26 predicted proteins | sample 4SBtaG_FD_89691 | JGI IMG/M metagenome (GOLD analysis project Ga0114933, IMG submission 89691) | Deep subsurface microbial communities from Kolumbo volcano to uncover new lineages of life (NeLLi) - 4SBTROV12_W25 metaG | ecosystem: Environmental > Aquatic > Marine > Volcanic | place: Kolumbo... | reverse complement strand
TACGGGGGGTCGCCGCGCCCAGAGCTGGCAGCAGAGCCTCGACTTCGTTCGCAGCGGCTATGCCGGGCGGGGCAACCCGCCGGTCGAGGACCTGGGCCTGGGCTACCCCGAAGAGGGCGAGGTGCTCCCAGTCGAGTTCCGGGTCGACGGTGGCGGTGAGGTGGTGCTGGGCCTGCCCGAGGAGCACCCTCGGGGCCTGGTCGTCCTGGCCGATCGTTTCGACGAGGACTGGATCGTCGAGGTCGACGGTGCCGAGTCCGAGATCCTCCGAGCCGGCGGCTTCTTCCGGGCTGTCGAGGTCGGCCCGGAGGCGCGCGAGGTCCGCTTCCTGTACCGACCGCCGTCCTTCCTGGCGGGCCTGGCGCTGGGCTTCGTCGGCTTGATCCTGATCGGGGTGCTGCGTGCTCGCTGAGCAGCAGGCCGCCGCCATCGCGTTTTTGGAGGCGCGTGGGCAGCGTTGGCGCCCGAACGCCTTCCTGGGCCAGGCGCTGGCCTGGACCGACGAGGCCCCGGAGCTCCATCAGCACCTCCTCGGGCTCTCCTTCGACGAGGTCGAGGCCGGCGAGCGCGGGGAGCTGGAGCTGCCCGCGCCCTTCGATGAGTGGGTCGCCGAGGTCGACGACGCACTCCCGCCCCTGTCCACGGTGCCCCTCCCCAGCCGCGGATGGAACCGGGGGATCAAGGGGCGGAAGTGGGCCCAGGTCCAGGCCTTCGCGCAGGTGGTCCTGCCGGGGCTGACGGGCACGGTGGTGGAGTGGTGCTCCGGCCTCGGCCACCTCGGGCGACACCTGGCCGAGTGGTCCGGCTCCCCGGTTCGATGCATCGAGATCGACGAGGCCCTGTGTGCCTCCGGCGCGCGCAAGGTGCGTGAGCTCCCCGTGACCTACATCGCCGCCGACGTGCTCGATCCGGGGACGGCCGAGCAGCTCCCGAGCGGAGGATCGGCCGTGGCGCTGCATGCCTGCGGGGATCTCCTGGCCGCCTTGTTGCATGCCTCGGAGCCGCTCTCCTTCCTGGCGGCGGCGCCGTGTTGCTACCACCGGGCGAAGACCCCCTTCCTCTCCTCGCAGCGGATGGAGCTCGACGACCAGCACCTGCGGCTGGCGGCGGTCGGCGAGGTCGTGGCGACCCGAGCCACGCAGCGGATTCGGCGGCGGGAGCACGCCTGGCGGGTCGCCTTCGACCTCCTGGTCCGCGAGGCCACGGGCGAGGATCGCTACCACCCGACCCGGCCCGCGAAGGGGAGCGACTTCACTCAGCGGACCTTCGAGGAGTTCGTGCGCTGGCTCGCGGACGATCGAGGCTTGCCTCTACCGGCTTTCGATCCGGTCAAGGCCGAGGCCGCCGGGCGCGAGCGCGCGCGCCAGATCCGGGCCCTCGGCCTGGTCCGCGCGCTCTACGGTCGCTCCCTCGAGCGCGTCCTGGTGCGCGATCGCGGGCTCTACCTGGAGGAGCGGGGGTGGACCGTCGAGATCGGCCGCTTCTGTGAGCGCAGCACGACCCCGCGCAACCTGGCCTTCCGCGCGAGCGCTTGATGCGGACCGAGGATCGACTCGTCGGCGCCTGGCGGATCGTGCAGCTGGAGCGCGGGCACCGCTTCAACACCGACGACGTGCTCACGGCCTGGGTGGGTCTGCGTGTCGCGCCCACGGCCCGCCGCTTGCTCGACCTGGGCAGCGGGGTCGGCTCGATCGGGCTCATCGGCCTGCACGCCCGACCCGGCGCGTCGTTGACCTCGGTCGAGGTCCAGGCGGTCAGCGCGGACTGCATGCGCCGGACCCTGGAGCGCAATGGTGTGGACGCGACCGTCGTCCACGCGGACCTGCGGACCTTCCGCAGCCCGGAGCGCTTCGATCTGGTCACCGGGAACCCGCCCTACGTCCCGCCCGAGGGGGGCCTGCACTCGCCCCATCCCCAGAAGGCCGCGGCGCGGATGGAGCTGCACGGGGATGTCTTCGACTGGGCCCGCTGTGCCAGGCACCACCTGGCCGATCAAGGACGCTTCGTGCTCTGTCACGCCGCCGCCGACCCCCGGCCCGAGCGGGCACTCCGAGATGCGGGGCTGGCGCTGCTGGGGCGGATGGACGTCCGCTTTCGGGAGGGGCAGGCGCCTCGCATCGCGATCCGGGTCGCGGGGGAGGGACAGCGGCTCGAGCTGCCGCCTCTGGCGATCCGAGACGGCTCAGGGGCCTGGACCGAGCGCTGGCTCGGCATCCGGCATGAGGTGGGGTTAGCCGAGAGCGCATGATGTTCCTGCTCATCGGCTGCACTGCGTGGCACCCGGCCCTGTCGACCCACGCCGTCGAGACCACCGCGCCCGCGACCTGGGACGAGGTCCTGGCCCGCCCCGGCGAGGTCGTGTGGACCCCGCACATCAGCGCCCGGTGGGTGGGCAAGACCGAGGGCCTCGTCAACATGGATCACGAGCTCGCGGCGGAGCTCGAGGCCGGTCCTCGGCCGATCGTCCTGATGGTTCATCATGTCGCGCACCCCGACGGGGACTGGATCGTCGACACCGGGATCACGGTGAACGGGGACGGCAAGCTCGCGGGCGGTCCTCTGCCGAACCTCGCCTTCAAGGATGGCGGCGAGGTGGTCGAGCCCATCGACGACATCCTGGAGGGAAAGACCCTCGCCGGAGTCGGTCTCACCCACAAGCACGCGGATCATGTGCTGGGGTGCTCCTCGATCCCAGACGGGGTGCCGATGGTCGCCGGGCCGGACGAGTGGTCGGAGAAGCAGCCCGAGTACGCCGCCTTCCGATGGGCCTACAAGCGCCTGATGAAGGGCAAGACGGTCGCGGAGCTGGACCTCGAGCAGGCGGTCACCATCGGGGAGTTCCAGGCCTGGGACCTGACCGGAGACGGCGGGTTCTGGGCGCTCTACACCCCCGGCCACACGCCGGGGTCGCTCTCCTTCCTGGTCAACGGCGAAGACCAGAAGGTGCTCATCGTCGGCGACACCTCCCACACCTGGTGGGGCTGGGACGCCGGCGTCGAGCCCGGCGGGTACACCAACGACCACCTCCAGAACCGCGACAGCCTGTGGGCCCTCAAGCGGCTGGAGGTCGCCCACGACCTGCGCGTCGAGGTCGGCCACGAGGAGCACCCCGAGGGCTACTGACTTGCAGTGCCGCCACGGTCCTCAGGCGGCACCCCGAAGACCTCGATCGCGCCCTCGACGAAGCCCTCAGTCCAGGCCTGGCAGTGGGTCTCCAGAGGGCAGTCGGCCAGGGCGTAGCCCTCCATCCTCCCGTGGGCGTCGCCCAGCCCGCGTGCAAAGTCGGCACGCTGATCGGCAGGCACGCGCTCGATCGGGAAGCGGGAGCCGAGGTCGACGAGCCGATTGCCCGGGGCCGATCCGAGCGCCCAGACGCCCTGGGGCCCGGTGCAGCCGGTGCCTTCGTCCCACTCGGTGATCTCGTACAGCAGGGTCTGGCACATGGTGATGTCCACCCGGTGCCAAGCTCGTTCGTGGAGCGCGCGCTGGTCCTCCGGGAGCTGGTCGAGGGCGGCGGGATCCCGCGGTCGCGGCGAGCTGACGGCGAGCCCTCGGTAGAGGTCGCGGCGGTCCGTCGGGTGGAGCCGTGCCGCCCAGGCGCCGTGGCTGGCCACGCCTCGCTCGTCTGCGGTGGGGAGATCTCGGGCCATCGAGGCCCCAACGAGCTCCCACAACAGCCGTCGGGTCCACAGCTCCGCGCTGTTCCGTCGGGTCAGCTCGCGCAGGCTTCGGGGCGCGGTGTCCAGGCCGGAGATGCGCACCTCGGGGGTCTGGATGCGGTTCCGGACCAGCTCCCACTGAACACCCGGCAGGTGGAGGACTCGGAGGTGGACAGGTCCCTTCAGCTGGGCGACGCGCGCCGTGAGGCCCGGTCCGAGCAGGGCGAGCCCGAGCGAGATGCGCCCCCAGCTCGGCAGCGCGGCCTGGATCTGCGCGGCACAAGCGCCGCCAGCGGCACGAAGGGCGCGTGGTAGCGGAGGTCGTTGGGGCGCATGACCTGGCGGAGCGTGTCGTCCTCGGTGCCCGTCGGATCGGTCGCGAGGAAGGCCGCCAGGTAGACAGCGATCAGCGCAGGTCCCAGGCAGGCTCTCGCGAGGTCCGCGCGCGAGCTCCGCACGGCGCGAACAGCCAGGGCGCCCGCGCCGACCACCGCCACCAGCTGGGCGGGCGCGACCATCGTCCCCGGTCCTTCGCGCAGCACGCCCGGCGCGCCCCTGGCTTGCCGTCACGGGTCCATGTAGCCGAGGGCGCGGGCCTGATCGGCCTCGACGGTCCCGGTCGGGGCGCCGCTTGGTACCGGCCACTCCAGCAGGTGCGGCGCCAGGGCGTGATCCCCCAGCAGTCCGACGCCGGGGCGGTCCACGAGCTTGCTGTCCGGGCCGTGGACGACCCGGTCCTTGCCGAGGACGCCCTCGGGAGCGCAGCCGGAGGTGCACCGCGGATCGCACATCCCGCTCTCGCCGACCCAGACGGTGCGCTCGACCGTGAACAGGTCGGCGCGGGGATCCTCCAGTCCGGCCAGGTGGAGGAGGGTCGGGCCGACCTCGGACAGACCCACCCGGCGGTCCACGGGGCCGCGGGAGACACCGGGTCCGGCCACGACCAGGGGGACGCGCAGGACGACCTCGTGCGAGGAGCGCTCATGCTGGACGCCGCACTTCTCTTCGTCCAGGACCTCTCCGTGATCGCTGGTCCAGATCACGTGGCTGCCGCGGGCGAGGGCCTCGCGCACCAGCGGTCCCAGGAGCCGGTCCGCCTGGCGGACCTCGCCGGCGTAGCGCGCCTTGTCGCTGTCCTCGCCGTCCCAGTCCAGGGGTTCGTAGGGGCCGTGGGGGTCGTAGGCGTGGACCCAGAGGAACCAGGGCGCGCCTTGCTGATCGAGCCATGCGCGGGCCTCGGCGAGGGTCTCGGCGGTGGGTCGCTCGCCGGAGTCCGGGCCGGAGAAGACCTCGAAGCCCTGGGTCATGCCGCCCTCGGGGCCGGCGGGGTAGGCGCTGACGAAGGCGGCACTAGCCCAGCCGGCCTCGCGGAAGCGCTCGGCGACAGTGACCGCGTCCTCGGCCAAGGCATAGCCGTGGTGGTTGTTCGCTCTCAGGCCATGCCCCGGAGGAAGGTCCCCCGTCAGGATCGTGGCGTGGGCGGGCGTGGTCAGGCCCATCGGGGACCAGGCATCGGAGAAGCGCGCGCCCCGCTCACCGACCGCCCAGGCTTCCGGCGTGAGCGCCTCTGAGAAGTGGTCGGCGCGCCAGGTATCGAGCGTCACCAACAGGACGCCCGGCGTCTTTGGTGTCTTCGAGCAGGAGAGCAGCAGCCACAGCACGTCGCGGATCGTACCGTTCCGCCGATGACGGACATCCTCAAGGTCTCCTTCGAGTTCTCGCCGAAGATCGGCGTGCGCGACCTGCCGCAGATCGACGGACACCACCAGTCGAACGTGCCGGGGCTCTACGTCGTCGGGGACCTCGCCGATGCGCCGATCATCAAGGTGGCGCTCAACCAGGGCCACGAGGTCGCCGAGCACATCTTCAAGAGCGTGCTCTCGGGGACCTCCTCGACCGACGCCGATGTGCTCGATGTGGCCATCATCGGGGCGGGGCCCGCTGGGATCGGCGCGGGGCTTGCGCTCTCGGACCTGGGCGCGCGCTACGCGATCCTCGAGAAGGAGCAGCCCTTCGCCACGATCCAGAACTTCCCCCGCAGCAAGCTCATCTTCAGCGAGCCGCGCAGCATCCAGTCCCGAGGCAACTTCTGGTTCGAGGACGCCCGGACCGAGGTCCTGGTCGAGCGCTGGGAGCAGGCCCTCGAGGCGCGTGAGCTCGAGATCCGCCAACCCTGCGAGGTCACCGGGCTGAGTCGTGCCTCCCACGGCTTCGACGTGCAGACCTCGACCGGGGTGATCAAGGCCCGCAAGGTGATGCTCGCCACCGGGCGGCGAGGCACGGTGAATCGCCTCCGCTGCGATGGCGAGGACCTCGACAAGGTCCGCTACACGCTGAAGGACCCGCAGGAGCACCGAGAGCGTCGAGTCCTGGTCGTGGGGGGAGGGGACTCCGCCGTCGAGGCGGCCTGCGACTGCGCGGATGCGGGCGCCGAGGTGACGCTGTCCTACCGCAAGGAGGAGCTGTCGCGGCCCAAGGCCAAGAACAAGGAGCGCATCGAGCGCTACATCGCCGAGGGCAAGGTGCGCGCCGAGCTGGGCACGGAGCCCGCTTCGGTCAGCGAAGACGCGGTCGTTCTCCGGCGGGGCGAAGAAGAGCTGAGCGTCGCCAACGACGACGTGCTGGTCTTCATCGGAACCAAGCTGCCCTACGCCTTCCTCCGCAAGCTGGGCATCCGCATGCAGGGCGAGATGAGCCCGGGCCGCGCCCTCTGGATCGCGGCCTTCGCGGCGATCACCTGGTGCTTCTACGTGCTCAAGAGCGGCACGCAGTTCTCGGAAGAGGCCGGGATGTACGTCTCGAAGAAGCAGCTCTTCCCCTTCGCGGCCGATCACGTCCTGGGCTGGATCCCGGACTTCCTGCACGTGGACCTGGGCTTCCGCATGGTCGACGGCGCCTTCTGGGGCACCGTCATCTACTCGCTGCTCATCCTGGGCTTCGGCGTGCGGGCCTACCGCAAGTACCCGCAGGCGGTGCAGAAGAAGCGCTACCTCTCGCTGATCGCCTTCCAGTGGCTCTTCCTCTTCGGCATCCCCGAGCTGCTCGCCCCCTTCGTCATCTCGACCTTCGGGGAGAGCGGCTGGGCCTGGCAGCTCTTCGGCGGAGACCGGGCCTGGAAGTTCTACGGACTGAGCGTGCCCTGGCCGCTGAACATCTGGGCGCTCATCGACGCTCCCTCGTGGACCGCGACGGGCTCGACTCGGGTCGTCATCGGCTGGCTGTTGACCTGCGCCTTCGTCAGCTTCGTCGCGATCCCGCTCTTCGTCCGCAAGCACGGCGAGCGCTTCTGCAGCTGGATGTGCGGCTGCGGTGGCCTGGCCGAGACCCTCGGCGACTTCTGGCGCCACCTGGCCCCGCGGGGCAGGACCGCGATGAGCGCCGAGATGGCCGGGCGCGTCGTGCTCCTCTGCGCGATCCCGGTGACCCTGTTGATCCTCAACGACGCCTGGGGCTTCGTGCAGTCCGACGCGCTCTCTTCGACCAAGGTCTTCGCCGAGAAGTGGTACGGCCTGACCGTCGACTTCATGCTCGCGAGCGTCGTCGGCGTGGCGCTCTACCCCTACCTCGGCAACCGCGTCTGGTGCCGCTTCTTCTGCCCGCTCCGGGCCTACATGGAGCTCCTGGCGCGGAAGTTCGCCCGCATCACGATCAAGTCGAACGACAAGTGCATCGGCTGCGGCGAGTGCACCCGCTTCTGCCAGATGGGCATCGATGTCCAGTCCTACGCCCAGCGCCAGCGGGACCTCGACAACAGCGACAGCGCCTGCATCCAGTGCGGCATCTGCATCCAGGTCTGCCCGATGGAGGTCCTGAGCATCGGCGAACGCGGCGAGGTGCGGCTTACGATTGAGGCATGACGCTTCTCCTCCTGGCCTGTACCGACCCGGTCACCGACGACACCTCGGCCCCCACCGACGACTCCTCCGGCATCGTGGACGACACCGGCGACACCGACCAGCCCGTCGACGCGGACGGCGACGGCGTCTTCTCCGACGAGGACTGCGACGACGAGGACGCCTCGATCTACCCAGGCGCCACCGAGGTCTGCGACGGCAAGAACACCGGCTGCGCCGACGACTGGGAAGGCGACGCCGGCCTCGTCACCTGGGACGGCGACGACGACTGGTCCGAGGCCTTCGCGGAGGGCGGCGCCTTCACACTGGATCAACCCGGGACCTTGCGCGTCTGCGAGGGCGAGTGGCCCGTCGAGCTCTTCGTCGAGGCCGAGGTCACGATCGAGGGCCCCGAGGACGACGTCGTGCTGGACGGCATGAACGGGTGGACGCCGGTGACCGCCGACGATCCCGACGCGGTCCTGACGCTGCGCGGACTGGAGATCGTCAACGGCGAGGCCTCGAACCTCGTCCCAGACGAAGGCTTCACCGGCGGCGGCGGGCTCTTCTGTCACGAGGCCACGCTGACGCTCGAGGAGGTCGTCATCGAGGACTCCAACGCGATCCTGGGTGGCGGCCTCTTCGCCCAGGACTGCGACCTCACGATCGACGACGCGCGCGTCGACGACAACACCGCCTCGAGCGGTGGCGGTGCCTGGTTGGCGTGGACCACGATCGAGGCCATCGACTTCTGGCTGGAGGGCAACGTGGCCACGCAGATCGGCGGGGGTCTGGGCCTGTATGAGGTCGAGGGGGCGATGGACGACCTCCACCTCGCGTTCAACACCGCCGAGGCGGGCGGGGGCGCCTCGCTTCAGGGGGACACCCGCCTGTCGCTGACCAACGCCTACGCGGCCGAGCACTCCGCCACCGTCGGTTCCGCGATGTACCTCGACGGAGAGCTCGAGCTCAGCTTCGAGGGCGGCAAGATCAAGAAGAACGAGGCCAGCTCCGCAGGCGGCGGGCTGTACTCCACGGGCAACGCCACGCTGGTCGCGCAGGGCACGGAGTTCTCCGAGAACGTCGCGCCGGACGGCGGCGCGGTCTGGCTCTACACCGACACCGTCACCCTCGATGACGTGGTGATGGACGAGAACGAGGCCACGCGAGGCGCAGCCGGATGGCTGCAAGGCACCACCGCGACCCTGTCCGCCTCGCGCGTCCGACTGAACATCGCCGAGGTCGGCGGCGGCTTCCGGCTGGCCTCACCCGCGGTCCTGTCCATCGTGGCCACGGACTTCAGCGGCAACACCCCGGACGACGTCCAGTGCGCTGCCGGCGACAGCTACACGCTCGGTGAGGCCGCCACGACCACCTGTGATGGGTCGAGCTGCGAGTAGCTCCTAGCGAGAGGCCTCGAAGCTGCCCTCGTAGGGCACCGCCTGGCCGAAGATCTCGCCGGTGCCGCTGAACTCGCTCAGGAAGTCGCCCGGATCGGCGAGGGTGCCCGTCCAGCCCTCGGTCGTGGTGGAGCCGACGGTGAAGTCGCCCGCGAGCTCGGTCTCGCTCAGGAAGTTGCCCTCCCAGGTCACGCTCTCCGAGGTGCCCAGAGTGGCCCAGTTGCAGGTGAAGACGCCGTAGATCTGGGGAGTGGCGGTCTCGTCGACCTCGATGATGCCGGTCCCGGAGCAGGTGTCGGTGATGCTGAAGGCGGTCGCGGTGTAGGCGAAGGCGCCGGAGTACTCGCCGAGCCAGCCGACGTCGCAGTCGTTCTCGGGGGTCTCGTACTCCGATTCGTCGTTGCAGTCGGTGTCGTCGTCGACGCCGTCCGGGTGACACGAGGTGATGGGCTTGGCGGCGTCGCCGTAGCCGTCGCCGTCGTTGTCCTCGTAGCGGGTGATCATCGTCTCTTCGTCGACCGACTCGTCGTTGTCGTCGGAGAGCCCGTCGCAGTCCTCGTCGGTCTGCCACTCGTCGCAGACCTCCTGGGCGCCGGGGTGGATGTCGGGATCGTTGTCATCGCAGTCCCCGCTCAGGTCCACGCGTCCCTCGATGCTGCCGGAGCAGCTGCGCACGACGTCGGCGACGTTGCCCCACTCGTCTCCGTCGACATCGGCGTAGAGGCTCTGGGCGTCGGAGGCGTCCTCGTCGGTCTCGCCATCGCAGTCGTTGTCGAGGCCGTCGCAGACCTCGGCCTTGCCCGGGTTGACGTCGGGGTCTTCGTCGTCACAGTCTCCGTCGTCCGGGCTGTACCCGTCCCCGTCGAGGTCATCCGGGCTCGAGGTCGAGCCGGTGTCGGAGGTGGAGAGATCGGCGGCGGTGATGTTGTCGCCGCCGGCGGTGCACGCGAGGATCAAGGTGAGCATTTCTCCCAGCTAACCAAGGACTTGCGCTGGGACACCCAGCGAGTCCCTCCACGGGCGAAGCGCCAGGGCGCGTCGCGATGCTCTGGATCCGCGTAGTCGATGCCGACGCGCGGGCCCGCCAACACCTCGGGAGGGTCCTCGCCGCGGAGCAATCGCAGCCCTGCCCGACCGAGCAGATCCCGGCCCGAGAGCGCGGTCGTGATGCGCAGGGCCTGGCCGACCTTGCCGGGTCCGGTCAGCAGCACCGGACCCTCCTTGCCCCCGCGGCGCCACCTCACGAGGTCGTGGCCCTCGACGACCTCGCAGGCGCGGACCAGGCAGCAGTGGCCCTCGGCACAGACGACGTTGAGCATGTTGTGGAGCCCGTAGCAGAGGTAGATGTAGGCGTGCCCCGCCGGGCCCCAGACCGGGGTGTTTCGAGCGGTCCGCCCCATCGAGGTGTGGGCGGCGCTGTCGGTCGGGCCGCGGTAGGCCTCGACCTCGCTGATCCGCAGGCGCACGGGCCCGTGCACGAGGTCCATCCCCAGCAGCTCCGGGGCCACCTCCAAGGCGTCCCGGTCGAACCCGCTTCGGCGCAGCGCCATGTGGGAAGGGTAGGCTAGGCCGGTGCTTCTGCTCCTCTCACTCGCCCACGCCGACACCCTCTCCTGGCGCCTCGAGCAGCTGACGCGAATCGACGATCCGGCCGAGCGCTTTCGGCACGCGCGTCTGCGGCCGGAGCCTCGGCCCGACCCCGACTTCGCCACGGTCGTCGTCGAGGTCGATGTCTGGGCGGATCCTCGCCAGGTCGCGGCGGATGCGCTGGCCCTGAGCCCGGACATCACGCTCGAGGCATCGGCGCGCGACCTGCTGCAGCTCCGAGTGCCCGTCGACAGCCTGCAGTTCCTGGCCGCCCTCGGCGGCGTCGCCCGGGTGCGCGAGCCGGACCTGCCCTCTTCCAAGGCCATCGTCACCGAGGGCAAGGACGAGATCTTCGTGAACGACTGGCACCAGTCCGGCGTGACGGGCGAGGGTGTCCTGGTCGGAGTGCTCGACGTGACCTTTGGAGGCCTGGACCAGGTCCTCGGCTCCGAGCTACCGGACACCGTCGGGACGACCCCGGCGTCCCTGGGCGGCGTCAACACCCACGGCACGGCGGTCGCCGAGATCGTCCACGACATCGCCCCCGGTGCGGATCTGCACCTCTACCAGTTCTCCACCGAGGTCGAGTTCTACGAGCGCTGCGACCAGATGGTCCAGGACGGCGTCGAGGTCGTGAACGCCAGCATCGGCTTCGACAACACCTGGCACGCCGACGGCACCTCGCCCTACACCGAGACCGTCGAGCTGGTGGTGGACAACGGCGTGACCTGGGTCGCCGCCGCGGGAAACGAGGTCGGTCGCTACTTCATCGGCCCCATCGCCGAGGACAGCGATGGCTGGGTGACCATCGACGGCGAGCTCTACGTGCCGATCCAGAACACGGCGACCGAGACGAGCGTCAGCCTGCGTTGGTCCGAGCCGATGGACGCCGCGGGGGTGGACCTCGACCTCTACCTCTTCGACGAGGACTTCGAGGGCTGCTCCTACTCCGCCGAGGTCCAGGACGGCGACGACCGTCCCTACGAGTGGGCGGCGTGCGACGTCGGCGGGAGCGTGCTCTACGCGGCCGTGGCCGTCTCCTCCGGCGATCCGACCGGCCTGACCGCCTACCTCTACGCTCCGGCGTTCCTGGCGGATTCGAGCTGGGACGTGGCCGAATCGACGCTGACGCTGCCGGCCGACGCCGAGAGCGCCATCACGGTGGGCGCCTACGAGCTCGACACCCTGGAGATCGCGGGCTTCTCGTCGCAGGGGCCGACCGACGACGGGCGCATGAAGCCTGACGTGGTGGCGCCCAGCGGCGTGTCCACCAGCTCGATGGGCGTCGTCTTCGACGGGACCTCGGCCGCGGCCCCCCACGTCGCCGGGGTGGCCGCCCTGATCCGTGAGCGCACCTATGGCTCGCCCTCGGAGATCAAGCAGGTGATCCTCAACCAGGCCGATGACTTCGGCGCCGAGGGACCGGACAACGTCTACGGCCACGGGGCCACCCGCACGCGCAAGCTGCCGGAGCCCTGGTGCGGCTGCAACTCGGCCATCGGCGGCGGCGGCGCCTGGCTCTTCGCGATGCTCCTGGCATGGCGCCGGCGCTCCTCCTAGCCTGCGCGCCGGCCACTGACGGCTGGCTGCTCACGGCTCGAGGCAAGGTCATCGATCTGCGGGGCGAGCCCGTCGCGGCCGAGGTCAGCGTGCATTCGGACGGGGCCTTGCTCGGCGAGGTGGCCGCCGACGCCGACGGGACCTGGTCGCTGAGCATCGTCGTCGAGGAAGACGCGGCCGTGCCCTTGCGCATCGCGGCCCAGGACGGCGAGGCCCTCGGCACCGCCTGGAGCACCCTCGAGGTCTACGAACAGCCCACCTCGTCGCCGCTGTTCGTCGGGAGCGGGCAGCGCCTCGACAGCGAGGTGGTGTGGGTCCCGGCCGTGGTGGTCGCCGAGCCCCTCGAGGACTCCTTGTCGGGCCGGGTGCTCGACGGGTCGAGCGGCGAGGCGGCCTCGCGGGTGCTGCTCGAGGTGCGAAGCGGCTGGAACGCGCCGAGCTCGGAGCCGGTGCTCGCGACCACGGCGACGGACGTGGACGGGCTCTTCGAGGCCTCGCTCCCGGCGGGGGTCTACACGCTGCACGCCCAGGCCGACGAGGGCTGGGCCGCCTCGGTCTTCCCGGCGGCCACCGGTGGTGACGCCCTGGGCGTGGTCGTTCCACCGCTGGCCGAGGATCAGCTCGTCATGGCCTTGACCCACGAAGGGACGCTGGACCTCGACCTGCACACCGTCGGTCCTCGCGCGGGAACCGACGGCACCGGGCAGCCCTTCGACGTCTACAGCGAGCGGCCTGACCACCCGGATCGAGGAGACCCCGTCGCCGAACTCGTCGTCGAGGAGCACCGGGTCGAGGTCGGCTGGGTTCACGAGAGGCGCACCAGCGGGCTGTACCGGGCGGTCGTCTTCGACGCAGGGGGGCTCACCGTAGAGGACAACGATGCCCTCGGACATGCCCGCCCTGCCGTGCAGTTCTGGTCCTCGGAGGGGCCGGCGATGGCCCAGGCCACGCCGGGTCGGATCGGCACCCACTGGGTCGCCCTGAGGCTGGACCTGGACCGCGAGGAGCTGCAGCGCCCGGAGTCCTATGGCCAGGACGCCGATCCGACGGATCCCATGACCTTTTGAGGTGTTATGGGCGGCCGCCATGGCGGTCTTCCACTCCAACCTCGTCGAGGAGATGCAAGCGCTCCCCGGGGGGTCGCACACCTTCCTGAAGCAGGTCTGCGCGGACGACGCCGAGGCCCTCCGCGCCGCGCTCGATGCCGCACTGCTGCGCATGCCCTTCGACGTGCGGGAGCGCCTGGCAGACCGGTTGCGTAGCCTGGACAACCGCCGCTTCTTCCAGGGCTTCGCCGAGCTGGCGACCTGCGCCACCTTGTCTGAGTCGGGCTGGAAGATCGAGGGGGCCGGCGGGCTGGGTGAGCCGCTGAAGTTCAAGCGGCCCGGAGGCGCCGACTGCAACGTCGTCGTGGTCGGCTTTCTCCACCCGGGGCGGCCCGAGGTCGACAGCATCCCCGTCGCTCGACTTCGCTCGGCCTTGGACCGGGTCTTCAGCCGACTCCAGTTCGCGGTCTTCGTCCGCCGCAACCTGCCGCCCAGCTTCGATCCGGAGCCGGTGCGCCGCGCCGTCGAGCTCTGGCTGCGCGAGGTCGAGGCCGGCCGCTGGGAGAGCCGCTACGCCGCCTACGAGGACGAAGCGGTCGCCCTGGAGTTCGGCCTGATCGGCCCCAAGGACGAGCCCTCCCGCGTGCGCCCCGGCGGCGCTCCGGTCCTGATGGCGCTCGGCCCCTTCATCGGCGGTCGCATCATGAGCTCGGTCGAGCAGCGGGTCGTGCGGGACCTCGATCGCTACCGCATGGGTCCCCACGGCGCCGAGCCGGTCGTCGTCGCGATGGTCAGCGACCGCCCCTGGCGCATCCCCAGCGGCACCCTCCGCGACTTCCTCTACGGCAAGCCCCGCTGGGTCAGCTCCTCGGTCGATGACGGATGGGAAGCGGCGCTCTCCCACGAGCCCGAGCCCTGCCTCTTCAAGGACCCGCTCTACAACAGCCTCTGCGGCCTGATCCAGATCGACCGCGACGACCAGGAGGCGCTCGCCGTTGGTGGCCGCGGCTGGTCCAACCCCTACGCCGATGCCCCCCTGCAGCCGGGCGAGCTGCCCCTGTCGCTCTTGGCCGAGGTCCGACGCGACGACGACCTGCCGGTGCTTCGGCGGACCGGCCCCTCCGGCCGTCCGCTCATCTGGATCGGCCAGGACTGATGCAGCCTCACTTCGTCAAGGGCCAGCTGGGCTGGATCGAGGTCGTGACCGGCTGCATGTTCTCGGGCAAGACCGAGGAGCTCATCCGCCGCGTGCGCCGCGCGATGTACGCCCGCCAGCGGGTCGTCGTCTTCAAGCCCGGCATCGACGACCGCTACTCCACCGACAGCGTCGGCAGCCACTCCGGCATGCAGATGCGCTCGCTCCAGATCACCAAGGCGAGCCAGATCCCGGGGCTCGTCCAGGACGCCCAGGTCGTCGGCGTCGACGAGGCCCAGTTCCTCGGACCGGAGCTCGTCGAGATCTGCGAGGCCCTGGCGAACGAGGGCCGGCGCGTCATCGTGGCCGGGCTCGACCAGGACTATCGGGGCGTTCCCTTCGAGCCGATCCCTCAGCTCCTGGCCGTCGCCGAGTACATCACCAAGAACCTCGCGATCTGCACGGTCTGCGGAAACCCGGCCGATCGAAGCCAGCGCCTCGTCGATGCCGGGACGCGTGTCCTGGTCGGTGCGACGGACGCCTACGAGGCGCGCTGCCGCCTCCACTGGTCCGCCGAGCCCTTCCCCAGACAGCAGCAGCTTCCGCTCGGTGAGAATCTAGCGGAGTCCTGACTTCGGACGGAGCCGGGCGGGCTAAGGGTTTGTCCGCGAGAACCCCGGAGAAGTCCGCATGATCCCTCTGCTGCTCGCCCTCTCAAGCCCCGCGGATGCGGCGGTCAAGGGCCGCGTCAAGGCCAGCTCCTATCTGGTCGATCCCGAAGACAAGACGCTCCGCCACACGGCGGACAAGGCCGTCGACGGACTGCTCAAGTCGGGCTGGGGTGAGAGCGAGGACGGGTACGGCGAAGGCACCTGGCTCGAGGTCGACCTGGGTCGCACCGTCGAGATCCGCGAGGTCAGCATCTGGCCGGGCAACCTGACCGAGGGCAAGAAGTCCTACCGCGAGTACAGCCGCCCGAAGAAGGTGCTCGTGAAGATCGACGGCCAGGAGCACGAGGCCGTGATGCTCGACCGCATCCAGCGCTACGACCTCAAGCTCGACGAGCCCGTCGAGGCCCGCAAGATCACCTTCGAGGTCGTCGAGGTCTACGAGGGCTTCGTCTTCTCCGACTGCTTCATCGCCGAGGTCGCGGTGAACTTCCACAGCTCGCGCGAGCAGCTCGAGCCGCTGCTGAAGTGGATGGACTCCGACGCCGCCGGCAAGGCCTGGGACGCCCACGACGAGGAGGTCAAGCAGGCCTTCGTCGCCATCACCGAGGCGGAGTTCGGGGACCAGGAACAGCTCGAATGGATCATGGACCAGGCGGGCGACGGGGCCAGCTTCCTTCGCTCCAAGGCCGTCGCCTACGTCGACGTGGGCTACCGCGCAGCCGCCATCCGCCCGGATGAACAGGCCATCGACGCCTTGGCCAAGCTCAAGGACGCCAACGGCATCCCCGCCCTCGAGATGGCCCAGCTCCGCAGCTACGGCGCGCAGCGAGAGGAGCTCGCCGAGCTGGTCGAGATCTTCTACGCGTACCAGCAGCTCATCGGCGGCCCCTCGCTGAACGTGCCCTACTGGGGCGAGACCGGCTGGACGCTGGGACAGATCCAGAGCTTCGGCGAGCCGGTGCCCATCGAGATCGATCCCAACGGCGACCTCTACATCGCGGACATCGGCAACAACCGCGTCCAGCGCTTCACCTACGAGGGCCGCGCCGACCGCCAGTGGGGCGGGGGAGAGGCGGACATCACGAACATCTGGTTCGACGAGGGCCGGCCCTGGTACGTCAGCGGCGCCAGGCCCGGCACCAAGAACAAGGAGTTCGAGACCCCGCTCGACATCGAGCTGGTGCCGATGGGCGAGGCGACCGGCTTCGCCGTCCTGGACGCCTCCAAGCGCGTGCAGCTCTATGACGAGGAGGGCCGCGCGCTGATCGGCTGGCCCGTCCAGAACAACGCCAAGCTCGACGACGGCGTCGGCGGCGAGGCCTACCTGGGCTGGGTGCCGCGCAAGAAGCTGCTCTACGTCGTCCTCGGCGACGAGCTGATCGCGTTCACGCTCGAGGCCGAGGAGATCGGTCGTTGGGAGCTCGAGGACGGCACCCCGAATGGTCTGGAGGTCGGAAAGAACGGCAGGCTCTACATGGTCTACGGCCGCGACATCGTCCAGTACGACCTGGACGGTTTCCGACATGGCGTGATCTGGGACACCGAGGTCCTCGGCGAAGGCTTCGAGGACATGGACATCACGATCGACGAGAACGGCCAGCTCTGGGTCGTGACCGACCAGGGGTGGGTCCACAAGATGAAGAGCCACCGCAAGGTCGAGTACTCGGTGAAGTTCTCGGACGTCTCCCTGATCCACCCGCGCATCGCGGTACAGGAGGAGATCCTCTACTGCGTCGATCGCGACCGGATCATCCGGCTCGATGCCCTCCAGGCCAAGATCGACGCTGAGGAGCTCGCCAAGGACCTGGCCGAGCAGGAAGCGCTGGAGGGCGGCCTGTGAGCATCCGAGGCGGCCCCGTCTTCATCCTCGCGATGATCGGACTGATCATCATCCTCGCGATCAAGTGGGGAATGGGCGGCGATGACGATGCCGAGCCGATCGACTTCCCCGATCCGGTCGAACAGACCTCGGCTCCCCCGGCCGACATCGGCCCGGTGGAGGTCACCGCGCCGGCGAATCGAAAGAAGACCCCGCTGCCGGCCACCTCGTCACCGGATCTGGAGCAGGCGCTGGCCGTGCTCGGAGGCGTGGTCGACCAGCACGCCGCGGATCCAGCCAATCCCTGGGCCGTCGCCCACGGTGTCATCGCGCGAGGGGAGTCCTTCACGGTCTCGGGGGAGCCCGCCATCCCCTTCCTCTACAAGACCTACGCCGAGGTCACGACCGTCGGCGAGCAGAGGCTCGTCAGCTTCCCGCGCACGACCGCCGCCGGGGTGGAGGTCGAGCCGCACACCGACCTGGTGCTCAAGGCGATCACCGAGGTCGGGGCCGACCCGCACACCGTCGTCCACGTGCACGACGAGGAGTTCGAGCTCGCCGACACCTGGCGCCACTCGCTGGCCACGACCTATCTGGACAAGGAGTCCGGTGACTCGAGCTACGACTCGCCGAACGACATGCCCTGGGGCGTCCAGGCCCTCGCGATCTGGGCGCCGAAGGGCCTTCGATGGACCTCGTTCACGGGCACCGAGATGACGATGGACGACATGGCGAAGCTCATGGTCCACGTGCTCACCAGCGAGTCGGACTTCATGTTCCGCTCGATGATGGCGGGCCAGCCCTTCGAGAAGAAGCGTCAGGGCATCCTGGCCTACACCTGCGGCGGCGCCCACATGCTCCAGGGCTCGATCGCCGTGGTCGCGCGAGGCTTCGGCGGGGACGACGAGCGCGAGAAGATGCGCATCCAGGGCCAGCTGATGTTCTACCGCTTCCCGGTCGAGATCGGCATCTACGAGGGGGCCATCAAGGAGCACCCGGAGCACAAGCTCATCCTGATGTCCCAGCAGCTCAAGTTCACCGGGCACTGGCTGGAGAGCGTGCACAAGCTCCTGGCAGCGGGGCTGTACGAGCCGAATGCGGTCGAGCAGCAGACCCTCAACGACGCCATCAACGTCCTGATCTCAACGACCAAGGAGCTCAAGGCCATGGGCGCCTTCGACAACCTGGCCGAGATCGACACCCAGAACCACCAGCTCTACCTCGACCTCGTCGGGGACTCCGCGCATGCTGTGCGAGGGGCCGAGCTGGCCACTGGGGCTCAGGAGTTCGTCTACTGAGGCCTCAGGCGACGCGGCGCATCGGCTGCGCGTGGCAGCAGGCGGCCAGGGCGCCGCGGACCGTCTCGACGTCCAGGTCGCGGCTCTTCGGGCTGCTGCCGTCGTGGTAGTGGCAGACGACCTCGTTGGGCTCGATCTCGATGCGCACGCGGTTGGGGAAGACCGCGGTCATGCGATGCCGGCCCCGCATCACCACCAGGCGCGGCCCATAGCGGTTCTTGAGCTGGTCCACGACCGAGTCGGGCAGCACCGCGTGCGGCGGGGTCAGCGCGTGTGCGTCGCGGGAGCGCACGTGGATGTCGATCGGGATGTAGCGCACACCCGTCTCATCGGATGCACCCGCCCCGGACCTTAGCTCCAGTCGGTGCAGCCGGTGCCGAGCGAGGCCGGGTCGTGCCCCCACACCGCGCAGTCCGCTTCGGTCGCCCCGTCCGTCTCGAAGATCACCAGGAGCCAGGTCAGCGAGGCGAGCCGATCGGTGTCGCACTTGTAGAGCGTCGTCGAGCCGTCCTCGACCTCGGCCGGGCTCGAGACGATGTCGAGCAGCAGGTAGAGGTTGTCCCACCACCCCTTGTCGTCGTAGGCGTAGCTGACCATCGGGTGATGCTCGTCCCAGGGGTTCGCCGAGCCGGTCTGGTAGGTCCAGAGCTCGCCCCCTCCGGTCCAGCCGACGACATAGAAGTCGTACCACCAGTTGACCGAGTCGCAGTTCATACGCAGGGCGTCGGTGGCGCCGTCGTCCGGAGGGCAGTCCTCGCCGATGCCCACGTAGACCTCCCCGCCGTAGGTGGTGTTGCAGTCGGCGTCGGTGTCGGTGTCCGTGTCGGTGTCCGTGTCCGCGTCGGTGTCCGTGTCCGCGTCGGTGTCGGCGTCCGAGTCGGCGTCCGAGTCGGCGTCGGTGTCGGTGTCGGAGTCCGTGTCCGCGTCGGCCTCGACGCCGGAGTCCGGGGGCTCCAGGTCCTTGGTGCAGGCGAGCAGGATGAGCAGGCTCATGGGTCCTCCCGCGAGCATGTTAGAGCGCCGGCTTCGGAGGCGAGATGGATCTGCAGCAGAAGGAACAGGCGACCCCCGAGCGCCTGTACACGCCGCCGGCTGGCGAGGAGGGCCTCACGCCTCGCGCGCTCATCGTCGGCATCCTGCTCGGCAGCGTCGTCTCGGCGATGAACATCTACCTGGGCCTGCGCATCGGCTGGTCCTTCGGCGGCTCGCTCATCGCGGCGATCCTGGGCTTCGCGGTCTTCGCGACGCTGGGCTCCGCCGGGCTGTTGAAGAACAAGTTCACGGTGCTCGAGGCCAACATCACCCAGACCGCGGGCAGCGCGGCGGGCACGATGACCTCGGCCGCGGGCTTGCTCGCCGCCATCCCGGCGATGCGCATGCTCGGCTACGAGTTCAGCTGGGTGGAGCTCACGCTCTGGGCCTTCTCGGTCGCCTACCTCGGCGTCTTCTTCGCGGTGCCCCTGCGCAAGCAGATGGTCATCGTCGAGAAGCTGCGCTTTCCCACGGGGACAGCGACGGCGCAGACCATCATGGCGATGTTCGCGTCGGGCAGCGACGCCCTGGTCAAGGCCCGGGCGCTCCTGTGGTTCGGTGGCGGCGCCTTCGTGTTCACCCTGGCTACGCACTTCATCCCGGTGATGGAGCACCCGCCGCTCTTCGAGACGGTCGGCCTGTCCATCGTCGCGGTCTGGACCTTCTCCATCCTGGTGTCTCCGATGATGACGGGCGCCGGCATCCTGATGGGCCCGCGCGTCGGGACCTCGCTCTTCCTGGGCGCGGTGCTGGGTTGGGCCGTCCTGGGTCCATTCGCGGTCTCGCAGGGCTGGGCCGCCGGACCCGAGCTCGGCGAGGACGGGGTGTGGACCTCGGGCTCGCTGATGTCCTATGCCGAGGGCGTCCGTGGCTGGATCCTCTGGCCCGGCGTGGCGATCATGGTGAGCGACTCGCTGACCTCGCTCGCGCTGTCCTGGAAGACCATCCTCAACACCTTCAAGAAGAAGAAGGGGCCCACGCTGGGCGATGTCCTCGAGGACCACCCGGACCAGATCCCGACCCCGTGGTGGGCGGGTGGCCTGGCCATCGCTTCGGTGGCCACCATCGGCGCGACCTACTTCCTCTTCGACATCCCCATCCACTTCAGCATCATCGCCATCATCCTGAGCTCGGTGCTCGCGATGATCGCGGTCCGCTCGACCGGAGAGACCGACATCAACCCGATCGGCGGCATGGGCAAGGTCACGCAGCTGGTCTTCGGGGCCCTCGCCCCCGGGGCCGTCGCAACGAACCTGATGTCCGCCGCGGTCACCGGCTCCGGCGCGAGCCAGGCCGGCGACATGATGCAGGATCTCAAGACCGGGTACATGCTCGGCGCCTCGCCGCGGCAGCAGTTCAAGGCGCAGCTGATGGGCATCCCCTTCGGCATCCTCTGCGCGGTGCCCATCTTCATGCTCTTCGACCACGTCTACGAGATCGGCGGCGAGGAGATCCCGGCACCGGCCGCGCACGCCTGGCGTGCGGTCGCCGAGCTGCTGGCCCAGGGCCTGGACGCGCTGCCGCCGATGGCCACCTACGCGGTCGCTGGAGGCTTCCTGCTCGGCATCCTGCTGCCGGTCATCCGCAAGTTCTCGCCCGACAAGATCAAGCCCTACGTGCCGAGCACCCTGGCCATCGGCATCGCCTTCATCGTGCCCGCCTACTACAGCGTCGCGATGTTCATCGGCTCGATGATCCTGGTGGTCTGGCAGAAGGTGAACAAGAAGCAGGCGCTCGCGCTCTCCTTCGCGGTCGCCTCCGGCCTGGTCGCCGGCGAGGGCCTCGCGGGCATCCCCAAGGCGCTGCTCGTGATGTTCGGAGTGCCCTCGCTCTTCTGAGCGGTGCGGACCTACTGAGGCGGCTGCTGCATGGCCTGCTGGGCCATGAAGCCGATCTGCACCTGCAGGGTCCGCTCGACCAGCGGGATGGAGCGGGCGGACTTGCCGGCCTCGAGGGCCTTGGCCAGGACAGCCGCGGTCTGGGCGAGGTCCTCGTCGCCGGCGGCTCGCGCGGCGCTGGCCGCCAGGCGGGCGCGACGGATCCACTCGGGACGCTGACCCTCGAGCGCGGTCTCGGCAGCCTCGGCGAGGTCTTCCATCATGTCGGGCTGAGCCTCGGAGTCATCGCCGATCTTGGCGGAGAGGCGCGTCACGACCTGCTCGATCGCGTCGGGGGACACGGGCCAGAGCTGGAACCAGGGGTGGGTGCCCAGCACGCTCGTGCCGGTGAGGTCGTCGTCGTCGCGCTCCAGGCCCTTGAGCGGGTCCAGCAGCTGGGCCGAGGTCATGGTGGCCTCGGGCACGTGGGTGACGAAGTGGTCCCAGTCGTGGGGCGTCCGACCGGTGAGCGCCTTCGCGACGTCGAGGGCCGGCAGCATGTGGCCCAGGGCCTCGGTGAAGGGCAGCTCCACGAGGCCGGGGGCCTGGGTCGAGAGCTCCTTCTTGAGGTTGCGTAGCTGGCTTCGCGAGACGTGTCCGTGGCTGACACCGCGCAGGCCTTCCTGGCCGCCGAAGTGGCCCATGAGCACACAGGTGCCCTCTGCGTCGGTGTAGGCGAGGAAGAACTCGCTGTAGCCCTCGGGCGAGGGGGGCCCGATGAAGGCTGTCGGCGGCACGTGGGCTGCGTCCGAGCCCAGCTTGAAGGTCGATTTCACGCGGGGGGCGGCGGTGACCTCGACGCCCTGGCTCTTGAGCCGGTGCAGCGCCTTCCTCGCCGCCTTCTTGTGAGCCGTGCCCTCGAGGCCCTGGAGCAAGGCGACCAGCTGGAGCTTGACGGCCGCCTCGATGGCGACCTCGGGGGTCGAAGCGAGCGCGGCCTCGACCGCTTCGGCGCCTTGCTCGGCCAGAGCCGCCACCGCGTTGTTGTCGAGCTTCTTCTTCTTGGCCATCAGGACCTCCGGTGCGGCCCGATGGCCTGGTTCACGGTCAGCGCCGTGATGTTCACGATGTCGTCGACGTCCGAGCCCAGCGCCAGGATGTTGACGGGCTTCTTCAGCCCGACGATCAGCGGGCCGAGCGCCGTGGCGCCGCCGAGCTCGCGGAGCAGCTTGTAGCAGATGTTCCCGCTCGCGAGGTTGGGGAAGATGAGCACGTTGGCGTCGCCCTTGAGCGCGCTGAAGGGGAACAGCGTCTCGGCCCGGTGCGGATTGACCGCGGTGTCTGCCTGCAGCTCGCCGTCGACCTCGAGGTCGGGCCACGCCTTGCGGATGATCGCCAGCGCCTCCCGGACCTTGTCGACCTCGTCCGCGCCGCGGTGCTCGCCGTAGTCGCTGTAGGACAAGAGAGCGACCTTGGGGGTCACACCGAAGGCCTTGGCGACCCGGGCGGTGTTCATCGCGATGGCGGCGAGGGTCTTGGCGTCCGGGTTCACGTTGACCGTGCAGTCGCCGAAGAAGAGGTTCCGGTCCTTCACCAGCATGGCGTAGGTGCCGCTGAAGGCTCCCGCGCTGGGATCCGGTCCGATGACCTGGAGCGCCGGTCGCAGGGTCACGTTGTAGGGAGTGTCCAGGCCTCCGACCACGCCGTCGCAGCCCCCCTCACGGACGAGCATGCTGGCGAAGTAGATCGGCTGGAACAGGCTCTGGCGCGCGCGCTGGCGCGTCCAGCCCTTGCGCTGACGCATCCCCCACAGGCGCTCGGCCATGCCGTCGAAGCCGGGGTGGCTGGCGGGCTCGATGACGTCGATGCCGTCCAGGCTGACGTTGAGCTCGTCGGCGATCTTGAGCACCTTCCACTCGCGCCCGATCAGGATGGGCTTGCAGATGCCCTCGTCGACCAGGATGCGGGCCGCGCGGATGACCTTGGTGTTCGTGCCGTCGGGCAGGGCGATGCGCTTGGGGCTGGTCGCCGCGCGGTTCATCAGGGGGCGCAGGAACTCGCGGCTGCTCTCGACGGTGCGCTCCAAGCGCTCCCGGTAGGCCTGCATGTCGCCGATGGGCATGCGGGCGACGCCGGAGTCCGCCGCCGCCTGGGCGACCGCCGGGGCGACCCAGGTGAGCACCCGCGGGTCGAAGGGCTTGGGGATGATGTAGTCGGGCCCGAAGTACAGGCTGGAGCGACCGTAGGCGCGCAGCACGCTGTCGGGCACGTCCTGGCGCGCCAGGTCCGCGAGGGCCTGGACCGCCGCGAGCTTCATCTCCTCGCTGATGCGCCTGGCCCGCACGTCGAGCGCGCCTCGGAAGACGAAGGGGAAGCCCAGGACGTTGTTGATCTGGTTCGGGTAGTCGCTGCGGCCGGTGGCGACGATGGCATCGGGCGCGGCCTCCTTGGCGTCCTCGTAGGAGATCTCCGGGTCCGGGTTCGCCATCGCGAAGACGATGGGCGGGCTGGCCATGGCGGCGACCATGTCCTTGCTGACGAGGCCGCCGACCGACAGGCCCATGAAGACGTCGGCGCCGGCCATGGCCTCGCCCAGCGTCATGCGCTCCCCGTCGAGGGCGAAGAGCGCCTTGGTGGGGGTCAGGTTGTCCCGCGAGGCCGTGATCAAGCCCTTGCTGTCGCAGATCCGGATGTTCGCCTTGGCCACGCCCATGCTCATCAGGAGCTTCGCTGTCGCGATGGCCGCGGCCCCAGCGCCGGAGAAGACGACCACGACGTCTTCGATCTTCTTCTTTGCGATGACCAGGGCGTTCAGCAGCGCCGCGGCGGCGATGATCGCCGTGCCGTGCTGGTCGTCGTGGAAGACGGGGATGTCGAGCTCCTCCTGCAGCCGCTGCTCGATCTCGAAGCAGTCGGGGGCGGAGATGTCCTCGAGGTTGATGCCGCCGAAGGTCGGGGCGATGGCCTTGACCGCGGCGACGACCTCGTCCGCGGTCTTTGCGTCGAGCTCGATGTCGAAGACGTCGATGTCCGCGAACTTCTTGAAGAGGTTGGCCTTGCCTTCCATCACGGGCTTGCCCGCCTCGGGGCCGATGTTCCCCAGTCCGAGCACCGCCGTGCCGTTCGTGACCACCGCGACGAGGTTGCCCTTGGCCGTGAAGGCGTAGACCTCGTCGGCGTTCTTGGCGATGCGCCGGCAGGGCTCGGCGACGCCGGGTGTGTACGCCATCGACAGGTCGCGCTGGGTCAGCATCGGCTTGGTCGGGACGACCTCGAGCTTTCCAGGGCGGCCCTGGCGGTGGTACTCGACGGAGGCCTTGTCGAAGTCCATGGATCGGTCCTCTCGGTGGAGGGGAGGCTTAATGCGCCTGGAGTGATTAGGGTTGCGCCGTCGGAGTGGGCCGGGTGTCCGCCGGTGGGTTCGCCCACGGGAGGAAAGTCCGGGCTCCACAGGGCAGGTTGCCGGGTAACGCCCGGTCGTGGTGACACGAAGGCAAGTGCAACAGAAAGCAGACCGCCAGCTGCGGCTCCGGACACCGGTCGAGGCCATCCCCGCGAACGCGAGGTCGTGCGTCGATGAGGCCCGGCGGAGGAGACTCCGGGCAAGGTCGAAACGGTGGAGTAAGAGCCCACCGGCGCCCCTGGTGACAGGGGCGGCCAGGTAAACCCCAGCTGGAGCAAGGTCGAACGAGGAGCAGTGGGTCGCCCGCCCCCGTCTCCCAGGTGGACTGCTCGAGGCCGTCGGCAACGGCGGCCCTAGATGAATGGACATCGCCCCGAGAGGGGAACAGGACCCGGCTTAGAGGCCCACTCCGACCTCTACCCCTCCTTCATGCGCAGGAAGCGGCCGCAGTGGCGGCAGGTGACCAGCTCGACGTCGCGGTGCAGGGTGCTGTAGCGGGTGCCGTCCATGCCGGAGTGGCAGCCGCTGCAGGTGGCCCCATCGCCGTAGGCGAAGACGGCCAGCTTCTTCTTCCGAAGCATGTCGTAGCGGCTGAGGCTGTCACGCCACAGGCCCTCGCGGGCCGCGTCGCGTACGGAGGTCGCGCCCTCGAACTCCGGCTTCAAGGTCGGAAGGCGCTCGTCGTGCTTCTTCTCGGCGGCCTCGAGTCGGTGGCGCAGGTGCGCCTCGCCGTTCTGCGCGCGCTTCTCCAGCTCCTGCGCGTCCTCGAGCTGCTCCATGACCTCGAGCAGCTCGGTCTCGACCTCGTCGATGATCGCTGTGCACTGCTCGACCTGGGCCTGGGCGAGCCGGAAGTCGCTGGCGGTGCCTGTGTCGATGCTCTTCTTCGCTCGGGCCAGGCGCTTCTGGTAGCTCTCGAGCTTTCGGTTGAGCTGCTTTTCGTCGGCCGCGATGGCGTCGCGCGCGGCTGTGGAGTCCGCGGTCTTCGCCGCGGCAGCTTCGACCTCTTCAGCGAGCTTCTTCTTGGCCTCGTGCAGTCCACGCCACTCGCTGAGCAGGACGTCACGGGCCTGCTCCTTCTCCCAGAGGGCCCAGACCTTTTCGACTTCAGGGTGCATCGAGCGATTCTCGCCGAAGTGGCCGCCGAGGGTAGGCCCACCAGGACTCGAACCTGGAACCCGCCGGGTATGAGCCGGATGCTCTAACCAATTGAACTATGGGCCCAGAAGCCTCGGTCAGCCCTCGATGAAACTCCGCAGGCGCTTGCTGCGACTGGGATGCCGGAGCTTGCGCAGCGCCTTCGCCTCGATCTGACGGATGCGCTCGCGGGTGACCTCGAAGTCCTGGCCGACCTCTTCCAGAGTGTGGTCGGAGCGCTCGCCGATGCCGAAGCGCATCCGCAGGACGCGCTCCTCGCGAGGCGTCAGGGTGGCGAGCACCTTGCGCGTCTGCTCCGCGAGATTGTGGTTGATCAGCGAGTCGCTGGGGTTCGGGATGTTCTTGTCCTCGATGAAGTCACCGAGGTGGGAGTCGTCCTCTTCGCCGATGGGCGTCTCGAGCGAGATGGGCTCCTTGGCGATCTTGAGGATGCGGCGGACCTTCTCCACCTGCATCTCCATCTTCTCGGCGATCTCCTCGGGCGTCGGCTCGCGGCCCAGCTCCTGCGTGAGGTAGCGGCTCGTCCGGACCAGCTTGTTGATCGTCTCGATCATGTGGACCGGGATGCGGATGGTCCGCGCCTGGTCCGCGATCGCGCGGGTGATGGCCTGGCGAATCCACCAGGTGGCGTAGGTCGAGAACTTGTAGCCGCGGCGGTACTCGAACTTCTCCACCGCCTTCATCAGGCCGATGTTGCCTTCCTGGATGAGGTCCAGGAACTGAAGGCCGCGGTTCGTGTACTTCTTGGCGATGGAGACGACGAGGCGCAGGTTGGCCTCGACCAGTTCGCACTTGGCCTGCTCGGCCTGGCGCTCGGCCGTGACGAGCTCCTTGGCGAGGACGCGCAGCTCGGCGCGGTCCGTGTCGATCGAGGTCTCGGCCTTGCGGATCTTGCGAAGCTCGCGGCGGACGCGGCTGTCGAAGTCGCGCCAGCGCTCGACGGGGATGCCGGTCTGGGAGACAACCTCGTTGCCGCCCTTGTCCGGGGTCCGACGGACCTTGCGGATGTAGCGACGCAGGTCGCGCACGGGCACACCGGCCTCGCGGGCGACCTTGCCGATCTCGTTCTCGTAGCGGCTGATCTGATCCCAGGCCTCGTGGATCGAGCGGGACCAGTGGGCCAGCCACATCTTGTCCATCTCGATGGACTCGAGGAGCTGGCAGAGCGCCTCTTCGGTGTGCCAGAGGCGGTCGGCGTGCAGGTCGCGGCGACGCTGGCTCTTGGCCCGGCGCAGGTCGTGACGCACGGCCTTCTTGCGCTTGAGCAGGACCTTCGCCAGGAGGTGCACGCTGGTGAGCTGCTCGATTCGCGGGTTGCGACCGTTCTTGGGGCGCTTGCCATTGCGGGCGGCCTTCTCGGCCTTCTCGACCTCGCGGTCGATCAGGTCACGGAGGCCGCGCACGGCGACGGCGCTGGTCAGGATGAGACGCCGGGCGGCGACCTCGCCGTCCTCGATGCGCTTCGCGATCTCGATCTCGCCTTCACGGGAGAGCAAGGAGACGCGGCCCATCTTGCGAAGGTACATCCGGACCGGATCCGTCGACCGGCCTGCGGGCGTCGGGTCGGGCTTGTCCGCCGGGAATCCGCGCTTGGCGCCGGAGGCCCGGTTGCGGACCGCGTTCACGACCTCGATGTCCATGTTCGAAAACATGATCATCAGGTCATCGATCTGGTTGGAGCCGATGAGGTGCGTCGGGAGGGAGTTGTTCATCTCCTCGTAGGTGACGTACCCGCGCTGCTTGCCCATGTTGATGAGCGCCTGGATCTCCTTCCGTTCCTTGTCCTTCAGCATCAACAGTCCTCGCAGGGTGGTGGGTTCCAGACCGTGGTCGGGAGAATCGAGAGGAGGCCGTTCATCGGAGCGGTCCGATCAAGGTCTTCAACTGACGTTGGCGCTCGCAGAGCTGGGCCCGCCTCGAAACCAGTTCACGAATACTTTGCCTGTCTTGCGAGGCCTCGCAAGAAGAAAGTTCACGACGTAGGTCACTTAGCTGCCGATCAATGGTGCGAAGCTCGAGCCGTGCGAGGACCTGGCGCACCACATCGGGGGCGTGCTCCTCCTCGTAGAGACCCTCTCTCGCGGCGGCAGCCTGCAGGACTCGTCGGACGTCCGGGTCCAGGTCGTCCAGCACGGCGGCCAGCTCGTCGCCGCGCATCAAGCGGGCCACGGTCCGGCGCACATCGGGGCGGTCACTCACCATCTCGGGATCGGCTTTTTCCAGCTCTTCCCTTACGTTGTCCGGGAAATGGACCAGGAGCCACAGCAGGTGGTTCAGCTCGATGTTCCCGACCCAGCGGCCTCCGTGGTCGCCACCGACCAGCTGACCGGCCTCTCGGGTGTCGGAGAGGGCGCGCCTCAGCGAGGCCTCGTCCACGCCGAGGATGCCGGCAGCGCGCGACGTCGCCTGGCTCCTTCCATCGGAGGGCACGCGGCGAAGGAGCGGGAGCGCGTCTCGAACCGCCCGGCGGTCGCCGTGGCCATGCTCTGAGACGCGGCGGTGCAGGAAGTCCTCGAGCAGGGGAATCCCCGAGGCCAGGCGCTTCTCGAAGGCCTCGGCGCCTTCCTTCTGGACGTACTCGTCCGGATCCTTGGCGCCGGGGAGATCCAGTCGCCGGGCGTCCATGCCGGCCTCGAGGAAGAGCGGAAGGCTGCGATCGGCGGCTCGCATGCCCGCCGCGTCCTGGTCGAAGAGCACCATCACGCGGTCGGTGAGCCGGCGGAGGCGCTTGCAGTGCTCCGGGGTGAGCGCGGTGCCACAGGTGGCGACCGCTTCCTCGAATCCATGCTGTGCCAGGGAGATGACGTCGAAGTAGCCCTCCACGACTATGGCCCGCGAGCTCCGCTGAATTGCTGCGCGGGCGTGCGACAGCCCGTAGAGCGTCCTCGACTTGTCGTAGATCTCCGTCTCTGGAGAGTTGATGTACTTGGGGCCGTCGCCCTCCATGATCCGGCCCCCGAATGCGATCGGCCGCTCCCGGTCGTCGAGGATGGGGATCATCAGGCGGTGGCGGAAGAGGTCGTAGGTGGACCCGCGGGACTCGTTCACCCGAGCCAGCCCCGCTCGCACGGCCACTTCGGGATGGATGCCCTGGCGCTGCAGGGCGTCGAGGAGGTTCGTCCACCCGGGAGGCGCGAACCCGAGGCGGAAGCGCACCGCCGTCGCCCGGTCGATGCCCCGACCTTCCAGGTAGTCCCTGGCTGCCTGGGCCTCGGGGCGCGTCATCAGCCAGCTGTGGAAGAGGCTGCCGGCCGCCTCGCAGGCGCCGCGCACCGAGGCCTTGCGAGCCAGGCGCTGGCGGTCCTCCTGGCTGAGCTCACGCTCCTCGACGACCACCCCCGCCGGGCCTGCGAGCTCCTTGATGGCCTCGATGAAGGAGAGACCCTGGAGCTGCATCAGGAACTTGAAGACGTCGCCGCCCTCGCCGCAGCCGAAGCAATGGAAGATGTTCTTGTGCGGGATGACGTGGAAGCTCGGCGTCTTCTCCTGGTGGAAGGGGCAGAGGCCCTTCATGGAGGAGCCTGCCCGCTTCAGGGTGACGAAGCGCTCCACGACGCCGACGATGTCGGTGTTCGCGCGGATCGCGTCGATCGTTTCGCGCGGGACCTTCACGCTTTGGACCTAACCGCTACGCGGACTCCGTCATCCGGTGGGCGGCGGGGGCCGCCATCCGCTCGCGGAGGTCGTCGGGGACGCGCTCGACGCGCGCTCCGATGGCCTGGAGCTTCTCGACGAGGGCCTCGTAGCCACGGTCGAGGTGGTACAGCCGAAGGACCTCGGTCCGGCCCTGCGCCGCGAGCCCACAGAGGACCAATGAGGCGGAAGCGCGCAGATCCGTCGCCATCACGGTGGCCCCGGTGAGGCCCTCGACGCCGGTCACGACGGCGCGGTTGCCCTCGACGGCGATGTCCGCCCCGAGCCGGGTCAGCTCCGGGACGTGCATGAAGCGGTTCTCGAAGATGGTCTCGGTGATGACGCTCCGACCCTCGGCCAGCGTCGTGAGCGCCATGAGCTGGGCCTGCATGTCGGTGGGGAAGCCGGGGTGGGGCCGCGTGGTGACGTCCACGGGGCGGATCCCCCCGGTCCGGCGCACGCGCACGCGGTCGGTCCCGACCTCGACGTCGCAGCCTGCGGCCCGCAGCTTCTCGATCACGGGCACGAGGTCTCGGGGGTCGACGCGGGTGACCGTGACGTCGCCGCCGGTGATGGCGCCCGCGACCATGTAGGTGCCGGCCTCGATGCGGTCGGGGAGGATGCGATGGGGCTGCGCTGCGGGGGACAGCGAGGTGCGCCCCTGGATGCGGAGCGTGCTCGTCCCATCGCCCTCGATGTGGGCGCCCAGCGAGCGCAGGAACTTCACCAGGTCGGTGATCTCGGGCTCTCGCGCAGCGTTCTCGATGACCGACTCGCCCTTGGCAGTGACCGCGGCCATCAGGATGTTCTCGGTCCCGGTCACAGTGGGCACGTCGAGCACGATGCGACCGCCGCGCAGTCCGCGGGGGGCGCGCGCGTGGACATAGCCGCCGGAGAGCTCGACCTCGGCGCCGAGGGCCTCGAGGCCGACGAGGTGCTGGTCGATGGGCCGGACACCGATCGCGCAGCCGCCAGGCAGAGAGACGTGCGCCTCGCCACAGCGCGCCAGGAGCGGGCCGAGGGCGAGCACGCTCGCGCGCATCTTGCGGACGAGGTCGTAGGGGGCCTCGCAGAAGCTGACCCGGCTCGTGTCCAGGCGGACGTCGCCCTTGTGACCGAGCGAGGGGCAACCGATGCGCCCCAACAGGGACAGCATCGAGCTCACATCGACCAGGTCGGGGACGTTGGTGAAGCGGTGCTCGCCGGGCGCGACGAGGGTGGCGATGAGGATGGGGAGCGCGGCGTTCTTGGCGCCCGCGATCGGGACCTCACCATGAAGCGGAAGCCCGCCTTCGATGACGATCTTGTCCATGCGGCGATGTTCTCCGGAGAGGAGGTGGACGGTTGCGAGTGCACGTCCGGAGGGGAGGTCAGGATAGGGTCCGGGGGATCCCGGGTCAACGACCGCCTCGCCGGCTCGCACGTCCGCCTACTGAGCAAGAGGCGTGCCAAGCCTCGGCCGGTATCATGGGGCGATGCTCGCGTCTCCCCGTGCACTCCAGCGGAAGCCAGCTCAGGAGGCGCTCGACGCCGCGGATCTGAGAGGCGCAAACCTGGCCGGGTTCGACCTGCGCGGCGTCGACCTCGCGGGGCGCGACCTGGAAGGTGCGGATCTGTCCGAGGCGGACCTGGAGGGGGCGACGCTCCGCGGGGCCCGGCTGGTCGGCGTCAACCTGGCCCGCGCGCGCGCCCCCGGGGCCGACCTGCACAGCGCGGACCTGAGCGGGGCGGACTTGACTGCAGCGTTCTTGGCCGAGGCCATCCTGACCTTCGCCACGCTCGAGGGTGCCCGAGCGGACGCGGCGCGCTTCGAGGGCTCCAGCTGCGCGGGGGCTTCGATGCGGAAGCTCACGGCACGCGGTGCAGCCTTCGACGGAGCCGACCTGACGGGGGCCGACCTCGAGGACGCCGACCTGTCCTTCGCCACCCTGGAGCGCGCGCGGCTCGTCAGCGCCCGACTCGTCGGCGCTCGCCTGGTGAGGTGCCGCTTCGACGGGGCGACGCTGGTCGGCTCGGACCTCGCTCGGTCGGACCTGGACCGGGCAGTGCTCGCGGGGAGCGAGGTCGGTGGGGCCTCCTTCGAGGGCGCCCGGACCGGCCGGCTGCGCGTCCGTCGCACGGCGCTCCAGGACGACCAGCGCCAGGCGCTCCTCGACGGCGGGCTTCGGCCATCGCTGCTCTCTCGTGCCGTGGATGCCTCGGGGGCCTGGCTCAGTGGGGTCGGTCCGGCGGCGCTCCTGGAGCGTGCGCGCGCTCTCTTGCCGGAGCGGCCGGCTGTCGAGGAGGAGGCGCCTGCCCCCGAGCCGGAGGTGCTCCGAGAGGAGCCTGTCGAGGCCCCGAAGCGCAAGCGGCACATCACCCAGGATGACATCGTCGCGGGGGCGGACCTGCGCATCCGCGACCTCCGCGAGTTCACGCTGCGCGGGCTCGACCTGAGCGGATCGGACCTCCGCGGGGCGGACCTCCGCGGGATGGACCTGCAGGACGCGGTCCTGGCCGACTGCCGGCTCGACGGCGCCCGGCTCGATCGCGCGGACCTGTCCAGAGCCGACCTCTCGCGCAGCTCCGCCGAACGCGCCGCCTTCGACGAGGCCAACCTGGAGTCCGCGTCGCTGCGCGGGCTCGACGCCGAGGGCGCGAGCTTCCTGGGTGCACGCTTCCGGGGCGCGGAGTTTGCCCGCACCTCCCTCGTCTTCGCGAACCTCTCCGAGGCGGACCTGAGGGCCTGCCAGCTGGACGGCCTCGACATCCGGGGCGCTCGCCTGGATCGCGCCAACATGACGGGCGCCCAGTTCGACGGCCTCATCGCGACCACCGCCGACCTCGGCGGGGCGATCGGCATCACGCCGGGCGTCTTCGAGAGCTTGCGGACCCCCGAACCCACTCCTGCCGAGACCGACGTCAGCGACGGCGTCGAGGCACGCCTGAGCCGAGCGATCTCCGGGGTCGCCCAGTGGATTCGAGGGGGAGGACTCCAGGACGTCTCGTCGGGCCTTCGCCAGATCGCCGAGCGGCTGGTCAAGCAGGAAGGGGAGCGCCCGGGGCTGCGTGTCGGCGGGCTGCTCGGTCCCTTCGCCGGCTCGCCGAAGATGCGCGTGTCCGAGGACCAGTTGGTGCCGGGGGCCGCTCTCGTGGGCACGGACCTGCGAGGCCTGAAGCTGGCCGGGCTGGACCTCACGGAGTGCGACCTCCGAGGCGCCGTGCTCGACGGCATGAACCTGGAGGGGACCCGGTTGTCCGGCGCGGATCTGTCCGGCGCGAGCCTCGTCCGGGCGCGCCTCCACGCGACGGACCTGGCCGGGACGGTGCTGGCCGACGCCCGCTTCGACGACGCGCACCTCTCCGAGACCAACCTCGAAGGCAGCAGCGCTGCCGGACTGCGGGCGGTCGGGGCCTTGTTTTCTTCCTGCCGCTGGCAGTCGGCCGATCTCTTCGAGGCCTGCCTGCGGGGGGCGAGCCTGTGCGGCGAGGACCTGGCCGGCGTCTCCCTGCGCCACGCGGACCTCGAGCTCGCCGAGCTCGCGGGCTGCGACCTCAGCGACGCCAGCCTGGACGGCGCCGACCTGGCAGGGATCGCCAGCCTCCCGCTGAACCCGAAGGCCCTCCGCGAAGCGGGGGTCGCCCTCCCGCATCCGGTCCCTGCGCGGCTCGCACAGTGGCTGTCGCTGATGGATGCCGGGCGGCGGCTGGCTGCGCTGCTCACACGCCAGCTGACGCGCTTCGCGGCTTTCGTGCGCGAAGGCGGCCTGCGACGCCCGGTCGAGTGGGTGCGCGGTGGAGGCCTGCAGGCTGCGGTGTCCGCCCGAGTCAAGGCCGTCCGGATGCGCGTCGTGCGGAACCAGCCCCCGGCGGAGCTGCTCGTCCCCGGGGCCGTGCTCGCGGGCATGGAGCTGCACCGGGCAAAGCTCGCCGGGTTGGATCTCAGCGACTGTGTCTTCGACGGCGCCGAGATGTACCGAGTGGACCTGAGGGGGGCCACCCTTCGCGGAGCGACCTTCGTGGGCGCCCGCATGGAGGGCGCGCGGCTGGACGGCGCCGACCTTCAGGGCGCGGACTTCGAGGGGGCGCAGATGGCCCGCGCCTCGCTGCTCGGCGTCTCACTGTCAGGCGCACGCCTGATCAACGCTGACCTGGAGGGCGCCGAGCTCGTCGACACCGACGTGGCGGACGCGAACCTCGCCGGTGCTCGGCTCGCGATGGCCGACCTGGCCGGCGCCGCGCTGGGCGAGGCGCGCGTCGACGGAGCCGACTTCATGGGTGCGCTCGGGGTCTCCGACGCCGCGGCTCGGGAGCTCGGAGCGCGCGGCGCTCTCGTCGAGACCCGCGCCGACGCCCGGCAGGGGATCGCGCGCATCCGCGAGTGGGCCGCTTCGCTGCGCGTTGATCGCGAGGATGCCCCGGACGCCGCAGACAGCCTCCGCGGGCAGGACCTCCGCGAACGACCGCTCACCGGCCGGGACCTCGCAGGCGCGGATCTACGGGGGGCCCGACTGGACGACATGGATCTGCGCGGCACGGTCTTGGCCGGCGCCCGACTTGCGGGAGCGAGCTTTGTTCGCGCGCGCCTGGATGGCGCGGACTTGAGCAGCGCGCGGGCCGAGGGCGCGGACTTCACGGACGCTCACCTGGAGGGCGCGGACCTCTCGGGCCTCGACGCGCGGGAGGCGCGGCTGGTCGGTGCCTCGCTGCGCGGAGCCCGCCTCCACCGCGCACGACTGGGGGGTGTCGACCTCTCGGCAGCGGATCTCACAGGGACGGACCTGGCCGACGTCGACCTGGCCGGCGCGACGCTCTTGGGGACGCTGGTGGACGGGGCCGTGCTCTCGCGCGTGGTCGGCCTCAGCGCAGATCAGGTCGAGGAGCTCATCGAGCGAGGAGGCGTGCTCGATAGCGAGGCTGCGATCCCTCTCGACCGTCCTCGACGTGGACTGGCCGAGCGCATGCTCGACGCGGTCCCGGGCCGTCGCCGCGCTCCGCCCGCCGATCTCATCCTCGGGCCGGAGGTCGACCTCTCGGGTCGGGACCTTCGCCGCCTCGTGCTGGCCGGACTGGACCTGTCCGGCGCAAACCTCCGCGATGCGAGGCTCGACGGGGCGGATCTGCGGCAGGCGGACCTCAGCGCCGCACGCCTGGACGGAGCGCGCTTGAAGGGAGCGCTGCTTGGCGAGGCTCGCCTGGCGGGCGCCACGGCGGCGGAGGCCAGCTTCGATGACGCGGACCTGGCCGGCGCGGATCTGACCGGGCTGAGGGCTCCAGGCGGGAGCTTCGTCGGAGCGCGCTTCCCGGGAGCCACCTTCGGCGACACCTCGCTGGTCGACTGCGACCTCTCCGTCGCCGACCTGCGCGGCGTCGACCTCGCGGACTCGGACCTGTCGGGCGCCGTGCTCGAGCAGACCGAGCTCGAGGGCGCCGTCCTCGATCGGGTCGCTGCTCACGGCACCGACCTCGTAGGCGCGCTGGGGCTGGAGGCCGCACAGATCGAGGCCCTCACCGCCCGCGGCGCCCGCGTTGCAGCGCTGAGGCTTCCGCTGTGGGCCCGCCGGGTGCTCGCGCCGCGTCCGCTCGGGCTGTTGGCGACCGCGGCTGCGCTGGTCGTGGGCGGCGTGGTGCTCTTCGACTCCGCCCCCCAGACCGGCGAGGCCCTCGAAGGAGAAGCCGGCACCCTCGTCGAGATCGGCGAGGTCGATCGGGCCGCCGAGGAGTACAGGGCGCTGCTGGCGATGACCGCCGGTTCCTCGGAGCGGATCCGCATCCGGCGTCAGATCGCGCGGATCTACGAGGACGACGGTCAGGTCTCGGTCGCGGCCGAGGAGTACCGAGCGGCGATCGACGAGGCCGAGACCGGCGAGGACTTTGCAGAGACCTCCCTACGCCTCGCCAGGCTGCTCGGTGGCGCCGGCGACTTCTCCGGCGAGCGCGCGGCCTACGGGGCCGTCCTGACCCGCATCGACACGCCCTCTGCGCTCTACGCGGCGGCGCTGGTCGGCCTGATCGACTCCCACCGCGAAGAGGGCCACCCCGAGGCGGCGGACGAGGCGCGCGCGGAGTGGCTGGGCACCATGGACCACAACACGGGGCGGGCCTTGACCGTCGGCGTCGCCATGGCCGAGGTCTGGGCCGCAGGGGGCGAGTACGAGCGCGCCCTCGAGATGCTGGAGGAGACCTCGCAGCTCTCCCTCGACGCCGATCAGCGCGTCGTGGTGCTGTCGGCCCAGGCCGAGCTCCACGCCAACCGCGGTGACTACTCCGCGGCTGACGCGATCTACACCCAGCTGCTCCGGAACCCGAAGGTGGACCGCGGTCGAACTTCCCTGGCGGCTGCCGAGGTGGCCTGGCACCTGGGCGAGTCCCCGCGTGCGCTGGAGCTGCTCGATCGGGCGCTCCAGGGACGCACCCACCCGGAGACCGAGGCCCGCGTGCTCCTGCTCAAGGCCCGCGTCCTCCGCGACAGCGATGATCGCGAGTCCGCCATCGCGCTCTACCAGCGCATCCTCGCGGTTCATGCCGACGATTTCGACGCCTACTCCGCCGCACAGCTGGGCCTCGCTGAGTCGCTCTCCGAGGACGAGCAGCTCACGATGGTCGACGAGCTCCTCGCCGCCGGAGACAACGCCCAGGCCAGCCAGATCCTGCTCTCTCGGGCCCGCCGCGCCCGAGTCACCGGGGACCTCGACGCCGCCGAGGCCATCTACAACAACGTGCTGACCCTGGAGTCTCCGAACGAGGTGCGCATCGCCCGCTTCGAGCTCGCCCAGGTCGCGATCGAGACCGAGCGGACCAACGAGGGCATCAACCAGCTGCGCGCCATCCAGTCCGAGGTCGAAGGACCCGAGCGCGTCGAGGTCGAAGCGGCCATCGCCGACGCGCTCCGAGCCGCCGGGCGCCTCGACGACGCCGAGTTTGCCTACTCCGGCCTGATCGCCGCCTACCCCGAGGGCTCCGAGGCCTCGGTGCGAGGGCTCCTGGGCAAGGCGCGCGTGAGCGAGGCCCGCGGCCGCATCGAAGACGCGCGCCGGGGGTACCTGCTCGTCCTGGACCAGACGACCTCGCCGACGCTTCGCAGCGAAACGATGGCCGCGCTCGCGGGGAACTACATGGAGACGGGCGAGTCCGACGCTGCGCTGTTGGTCTGGCGCGAGTTCCTGGCCGAGCTCCCCGAGGGGCACGAGGCCAGCTTCGACGCGCGCGAAGCCATCGCGCAGATCCTCCGCGCGCGTGGTGAGCGCCACGCCGCGCTGGAGAACTACGAGCTGCTGCTCCGTTCCACGTCTTCTGCGGACCGGCGCGCTCGGGCCCTGGTGGCCGTCGGCGAGCTGCTCGAGGAGGACGGGAGGCACGGCGAGGCCGAGGAGCTCTACCGCGAGCTCCTGGTGGATCCGGCCCTGCCCGAGGACGAGCACGACACCGTCGTCGTCGGGCTGATTCGGACGCTCTTGTCCCTGGAGCGACCCGAGGACGCCCTGGGCGTCGCGAACAGCGCCGAGGTCTACGAGCCGGAGACCGAGCAGACCATGCGTTCGCTGCAGGCCCAGGCCCTGCGATCGCTGGGACGAACCGAGGAGGCGGCGCGCTTCGAAGACCAGGGCGAAGAGGTCGAACAGCCCGAGGACGAGTTCTCCATCGCCCTGGTCGAGGCCAACGAGCTCGTGAATGAGTGGGACTTCGAGGGCGCCGTCGCCGCCTATGAGGGGCTTCTCGCCGAGGCCGAGGACCGCCCGACCCAGGCGATGATTCGCGGCGCGATCGCGCAGGCGAAGGGCCTCGGCGGGGACCTCGACGGATCGCGGGCGGAGTACCGGGCACTCCGCGACGAGTTCGCCGACCTCGACGAAGCGGTCTTCTCGGCCGAGATGGGGCTGGCCTGGGTGGACCGACAGGGAGGCAACCCCGAGGCCGCGGTCGAGCGCTACGCGGGCATCGTCGGTCCCGATCCGGGCTCGGAGGTCTGGCGGCTCGAGCAGCTCGCGACGGCCTCGCTCGAGGTCGGCGACGACGAGGCGGCGGAGGCGGTCTACAAGGACCTCATCCGGAACCACGCGGGCGATGTCTTCGCTCAGTCCACGGGCCGCTATGGGCTCGCGGAGCTGCTCCGGAACCGCGGGGAGCTCGCCGCGGCCCGGGGACTCTATGAGCAGGTCGCGCGCAGCTCGCCGGACAAGCACCAGCAGACCTGGGCGGCGCTGCACGCCGCGATGATCCTGGTCGACGAGGGCCGCCTGGATGACGCGGAGGACCACCTCGACGCGCTCCTCGACGAGACCGACGATGACGAGGTGCGCGTCCAGGCGGCCATCGGCATGTCCTCGATCGAGCTGGAGCGGGGTCGGCCGGGCAAGGCCCTCGACGCGCTCGACGACGTGGACGCCGAGCGCCTGGGCGGCGGCTGGGTTGCCACCCTGACGCAGCAGCGCGCCACCTGTCTCGTCGCTGGCGGCGACGCGGACGAGGCCACCCGCGAGTGGAACGCCGTGCTGCGTGCCTACGGCGACAACGACGACATCGCCTCGCAAGCGCGGCTGGCGCTCGGCGATCTGGCTGTGGGTCAGGACGCCGCCGACGACGCCATCGCTCACTACGACCGCGTCCTCGTCGAGAGCGGCGACCCCCACTACCAGGCGCGTGCGCTCCTGGGGCGGGGGGATGCGCTGGCCATGCTCGGACGCACGAAGGAAGCCGAGGCGTCGTGGCGCCAGGTCGTCGACGAGTACGGCGAGGAAGACGAGCTGGCGGCGATCGCCCGCGCCAAGCTCTAGCAGTCGTCGGGAGAACTCGAAAGCAGAGCTTCGACGATCGGTATCGCTGAATGCCGATTGGGGGGCGGTGGACGCCACCGGAAGAGTGGGTGATCTGGGAGATTCCATACACCCAG
>Ga0114933_10000756_pt1 | contig 38102 bp, 26 predicted proteins | sample 4SBtaG_FD_89691 | JGI IMG/M metagenome (GOLD analysis project Ga0114933, IMG submission 89691) | Deep subsurface microbial communities from Kolumbo volcano to uncover new lineages of life (NeLLi) - 4SBTROV12_W25 metaG | ecosystem: Environmental > Aquatic > Marine > Volcanic | place: Kolumbo... | reverse complement strand
TGGGTGGGTTCCGTCCGCCTCGCGGCCAGAACTCGGGGAGGATCGTCGATCCTGGGTGGGTTCCGTCCGCCTCGCGGCCAGAACTCGGGGAGGATCGTCGATCCTGGGTGGGTTCCGTCCGCCCACCCGCCCCACAGCCCCGGGGAACGACGAGTACCCTGCGCCGATGACCGGCCGAGCCCTGGACGACGACGCCCTTCGGCGAGCCCTGATCCCGGTCGACGCCCCCGAGCCCGTCCGTCCCCGCGTGCGACGACGCGCCGCCATCGCCGTCGTGCTGCGCCGAGGGCCCGAGGGGGACGAGATCGCGTTGATGCGGCGCACCGAGCGGCCCGGCGATCCCTGGTCCGGCGACGTCTGCTTGCCGGGAGGGTTCGTCGACGCGGACGACGCCTCGGTGCTCGTCGCCGCCGTGCGCGAGACCCGGGAGGAGCTGGCCCTCGACCTCGGCGGCGCCGAACCACTCGGCCGCCTGCCCACCCGACCGGGCCCTCCCTGGGACCGCTGGACCAACTTCGCCGTGACCCCCCTCGTGTTCCGCTTCTCGGGCGACCCGACCCTCACGCCGGAGGCAGGCGAGGTCGTCTCCGCGCGCTGGATCCCCGTCGCGCGACTCCGAGACCCCGACGCTCACGAGCACTTCTGGTGGACCTTCCGCCCTTGGCGCCGTGTGCCGCTGCCGCTGCCGTTCCGGATGCGCCGCGTGGTGGTCGACGACTACGACGTGTGGGGCCTGACGTTCGACGCCCTCGAGACACTATGGGCCGCCCTCGATCGCTCCTGACCCCCCCCGCACGACGGCCACCGCCACCAGCCCCGCGACCACGACCCAGACGGTGGGCCGCCGCCAGAGGTACCAGACCGGCAGGGCGATCGGCGCGAACAGAGCCGCGAAGGCGACCACAGCGCGCCCCCCCCACCCCGACGGACCCCCTGCCCGCGGAGCCCGGCTCGCCGCCCACCCTCCGAACAGACCCGGCCCCACGAACCACCCGAGCCACCCGACGTCGGCCAGGTTGTAGAGCAGCGTCGTCCAAACGATCACGAGGACCACGCCCCCGAAGAACCCGAGACCCATGACGGCGACCAGCCACTCCGTCGGCGTCTTCGGCCCGTCCTCGAGGTCCACGGGCGGGTCCGCCCCCCACCGGATCGCGGCCGCGATCACGAAGGCGCACGAGAGCAGCCGCAGCCCGACGTCGGCGCGGGTGAGCGCGTTCGGCAGGCTCAACGACATCGCGACGAGGATCGCCGTCCCGGAGATCGCCGCCACCACCACCGGGGCGCGGCCTCGAGCACCAATCAGATAGTCCCTCGGTCGCCTCGCTCGCTCGGCACCACGGGACCTTCGTTGCTCCTCTTCGCGTGTCACGACACGCGTCATCGTCACGCCTCGCCCCCGCGGCGCCGCTCTTCGCGATGCTCGGTCGCAACTACCTGATCGGCGCTCTAGCAGGTGGTCGGGCAGCTTCGGTGAGAGGAACCGAGCCCCCGTCGCGGCCACCAGGAGGGCGAACGGCATCTCGAGCAGCGCGTGCACTCGGAGCCAGGACCAGGCGATGAGGGGCTCCAGTGAGGTCGGCGTCGCGGCGGCCAGAGTTCGCACCCAGGCCGCGTCGTGCAGCGTCCGGAACCACCAGGGCGGGAAGGGAGGTCCCGCGAACGGAGGGGACCCGTCGTGGGCCACGACCACGTGGACCTGGAACGCGACCTGGTTCAGCAGCAGGAGCGCGGTGACCACGCCCAGCAGGAGCGGCGCGGAGGGGCGCGAGGAGGGCATCTCCTCCCGGGACAGAGCCGCGGGGGTTCCGTTCCAGGGAGGGCCCGATCAGCAGTCCGTCAGTTGGACTCTTCGAACTCGGCGTCGATGATGCCGTCGTCGTCGGCAGCGGCGGCCGCCTGCTCGAAGTCGGGGGCCGCGCCGCCGCCGGGGGCACCGGCGCCGTCCGCGTACATGGCCGACGCGAGCTTGTGGCCCACCGCCTCGAGCTCCGTGGAGGCGGCGTCGATGGCGTCCGCGTCCTCGGACTCGACGGCCTCGCGGCCCTTGGTCAGCGCCGCCTCGAGCTCGCTCTTGAGCTCGTCCGGGATCTTGTCCCCGTTCTCCTTCATGAGCTTCTCGGTCTGGTACACCATCGAGTCGAGCTGGTTGCGCTTCTCGACCGCCTCACGCTTCTCCTTGTCCGCGGCCTCGTGCTTGCTCGCCTCGGCGACCAGGTTCTCGACCTCGTCCTTGGAGAGCCCGGAGCTGGCCTCGATCTTGATGCTCTGCTCCTTGCCCGTGGCCTTGTCCTTGGCCGACACGTGCACGATGCCGTCCGCGTCGATCTCGAACTTCACCTCGACCTGCGGGATGCCGCGGGGCGCGGACGGGATGCCCACCAGCTGGAAGCGCCCGAGCGTCCGGTTGTCCCGAGCGAAGTCGCGCTCGCCCTGGACCACGTGGATGTCCACCGCCGTCTGGTTGTCCGAGGCCGTGGAGAAGACCTCGGTCTTCTCGGTGGGGACCGTCGTGTTGCGCTCGATGAGGCGCGTCATGACGCCGCCGAGGGTCTCGATGCCGAGGCTCAGCGGGGTGACGTCCAGGAGCAGCACGTCCGTGACGTCGCCCGTGAAGACGCCGCCCTGGACCGCCGCGCCCATGGCCACGACCTCGTCCGGGTTCACCGACTTGTTGGCCGCGCGACCGAAGATCTCCTCGACGCGCTTCTGCACCAGCGGGATGCGGGTGGAGCCGCCGACGAGCACGACCTCCTGGACCTCCTTGGCCTTGAGGCCGGCGTCCTTGATGGCCTGCTTCACCGGGCCGAGCGTGCGCTCGACGACGGGCTCGATCATCTGCTCGAACTTGCTGCGGGACAGCGACACCTGCAGGTGCTTCGGGCCGCTCGCGTCCGCCGTCAGGAAGGGCAGGTTGATCTCCGTCTGCTGCGCGGACGAGAGCTCGATCTTCGCCTTCTCACCGGCCTCCTTGAGGCGCTGCAGGACCATCTTGTCGGCGGAGACGTCCATGCCCGTCTCCTTCTTGAACTCGGCGATGAGCCAGTCGATGACGATCTGGTCGAAGTCGTCGCCGCCGAGGTGCGTGTCGCCGTTGGTGGACTTCACCTCCACGACGTTGTCGCCGATCTCGAGGATCGAGATGTCGAACGTGCCGCCGCCGAGGTCGTACACCGCGATGACCTGGTCGTCCTTCTTGTCCAGGCCGTAGGCCAGCGCGGCCGCGGTGGGCTCGTTGATGATGCGCTTGACCTCGAGGCCCGCGATCTTGCCCGCGTCCTTCGTGGCCTGCCGCTGGCTGTCGTTGAAGTAGGCGGGGACGGTGATGACCGCCTGCTCGACGGTCTCGCCCAGGTACTCCTCGGCGGCGCGCTTCAGCTTCGTGAGGATCTGCGCGCTGATCTCCGGGGGACTGTACTTCTTGCCGTCGACCTCGATCGAGGCCCGGCCGCCCGCGCCCTTGACGAGGTTGTACGGGGTGCGCTTCGCCTCCTTCTTCACGTCCGCGTAGTTCATGCCCATGAACCGCTTCGCCGAAAAGATCGTGCGCTCGGGGTTGGTGATCGCCTGACGCCGCGCGGCCTGGCCGACGAGGCGCTCGCCGTCCTTCGTGAACCCGACGACGGAGGGGGTCGTGCGCCCACCCTCTTCGTTGAGGATGACCTTGGGCTCGCTGCCCTCCATCACGGAGACGACGGAGTTGGTGGTCCCGAGGTCGATGCCGATGATCTTCGCCATGTTCGTTCTCCCTCGCCGATGTCGCACACCGGCGCCAAGTGCCTGGAATCTGGGTCTTTTGCAGGGCCGTCGGGTCCGTGGATCCGGCGACGAAGCTCAACCTAAAACCGCTTCGTACGGTGTCAAGCGACGAACCCGCGACGGAGTTAGGGTGCGGCGGATGAGCTCGAATCGCGCCGACGACCGTCTCCGCGCCGACGTCCGCCTCCTCGGCGCGATCCTCGGCGACACCCTCAAGGAAGTGGAGGGCGACGCCCTCTTCCGGACCGTGGAGCGCGTCCGTCGCCTCAGCCGGGCCGCCCGGGGAGGCGATCCCGAGGCCGCGACCGACCTGTTGGAGCTCCTCCGTTCGCTGGACGTGGAGGACGCCGTCCCCGTCGCCCGGGCGTTCGCCCAGTTCCTGGGGCTCGCGAACATCGCCGAGCAGCACCACCGCGTCCGTCGCCGTCGCGAGTACCGGGAGCGCGGGGCGGCCGCCCAACGAGGCTCGCCGGAGCAGTCCTTCGCCGCGCTGATGGCCGACGGCGTCTCCCCCGCGGACCTCCGGCAGACGGTGCTCGACGCCGAGATCGAGCTCGTCCTCACGGCCCACCCCACCGAGGTGAACCGTCGGACCATCCTCCAGAAGCAGAACGACGTCGCGAAGCTGCTGGACGCCCGAGACGAGGAGGGCCTGCGGAGGGTCGTCTCGGAGATCTGGCTGACCGACGAGGTCCACCGCCGCAAGCCGTCGCCCTCGGAGGAGGCCCGCGGGGGGCTCATGGTCTTCGAGCAGTGCCTGTGGGACGCGATGCCGCGGTGGCTGCGATCGCTCGACGCGGCCCTCACGACCGCGACCGGCGAGGGCCTCCCGCTGGACGTCGCGCCCGTGCGCTTCGGGTCCTGGATGGGCGGGGACCGGGACGGCAACCCCAACGTCACCGCCGACACCACCCGTCGCGTGTGCGCGATGTCCCGCTGGATCGCCGCGGACCTGTACTGGCGGGAGGTGGACGCCCTGCGCGCGGAGCTGTCCCTGGAGCGCTGCTCGGACGAGCTGCGGGCCGTGGTGGGGGACGTCGCCGAGCCCTATCGGGAGCTCCTCCGCGGGGTCCGAGACCGGCTCCACGCGACCCGCGAGCACTTCGCGGCGCTCATGGCCGGGGATACCCCCGAGGAGGAGGAGATCTACCTGCGCGCCGACGAGCTGCGCGCCCCGCTCGAGCTCTGTCGACGCTCCCTGCTGGCGACGCGCGCCGACCGGATCGCCGACGGCCGCCTGAGCGACATCCTGCGGCGCCTCGCGGCGTTCGGGCTCGTGCTCGCCCGCCTCGACATCCGCCAGGAGGCGCCCCGCCACGAAGAGGCCCTGTCCGCCGTCACCACCGCCCTGGGGCTCGGCTCGTACGCCGCCTGGGACGAGGAGGGGCGGCAGAACTTCCTCGTCGCCGAGCTGCACAACCCGCGTCCGCTGATCCCTCGCGACCTCGAGGTCTCCGAGGACGTGCGGGAGGTCCTCGACACGTTCGCCGAGGTAGCGCGCCAACCGGACCTGGGCGCGTACGTCATCAGCATGGCGTCCACCCCGTCGGACGCCCTCGCCGTCCTGCTCCTGCAGAAGGAGGCCGGGGTCGCTCCGCCCCTGCGCGTCGTGCCCCTGTTCGAGACGGACGACGACCTCGCGGGGGCCGCCGCCGCCATGGATCGGCTGTACGACCTCGCCGTCTGGCGCGACACCTTCGGCGACCGCCAGGAGGTGATGATCGGCTACTCGGACTCGGCGAAGGACGCGGGTCGCCTCGCGGCCGCGTGGTCGCTGTACCAGGCCCAGGAGGGGCTGGTCGCGGCCGCCTCGGCGCGCGGGATCCGGCTCACGTTGTTCCACGGTCGCGGCGGCAGCGTGGGGCGCGGGGGCGGGCCGATGCACCGCGCCATCCTCTCCCAGCCGCCGGGGTCGGCCGACGGTCGCCTGCGGGTCACCGAGCAGGGGGAGATGATCCAGGCGAAGTTCGGGCTGCCCGGCATCGCCCAGCGCACCTTCGACCTCTACCTGACCGCCGTCGTCGAGGGGAAGCTGCGGCCTCCGCGCGGCCCGGAGCCGGCGTGGCGCGCGCTCATGACGCAGATGGCCGACGCCGCCAAGGCGGGGTACCGCGACCTCGTGCGCGGCGAGCCGGACTTCGTGCCCTACTTTCGCGCCGTGACCCCGGAGCAGGAGCTGGGGCGGCTGAAGATCGGGTCACGCCCCGCGCGCCGTCGCAGCGGCGGCGGAGTCGACTCCCTGCGCGCGATCCCGTGGATCTTCGCGTGGACGCAGACGCGGCTGATGCTGCCGTCGTGGCTGGGCGTGGGCGAGGGCCTCGCGCGCGGCTTGCAAGACGAGGAGACGCTCGAGGCGATGAAGGAGTGGCCGTTCCTCGACGCGACGCTGTCGCTCATCAACATGGTGTTGGCGAAGGCCGAGCCCCCGATCGCGGCGCTCTACGACGACGTCCTGTGTCCGCCCGGGCTGCGCGCCCTCGGCGAGGACCTGCGCGCGCGCTGCCTCCGCACCGACGCGCTGCTCGAAGAGGTGATCGGCCCCCTGCGCCACGGCAACCCGGTCCTGGCGCGGTCGATCGACCTGCGCAACCCCTACGTCGACCCGCTCAACGTGCTCCAGGCCGAGCTGCTCCGTCGCTTCCGCGCCGAGCCCGACCCGCGCCTGGAAGACGCCCTCATCGTCACGATCAACGGGATCGCCGCCGGGATGCGAAACACAGGCTGAGCAGCAGCAGCGCCGTCGAACTCCCGGGCGCCGCCGCCGAGGACGAGGCGCAGCCCGCGCACCCGTCGTCGTCCCCGGTCGCGTCGTCGTCGTCCCCGGTCGCGTCGTCGTCGTCCGCCGCGTCGTCGTCGTCCGCCGCGTCGTCGTCGTCCCCCGGATCCCCCGCGACCTGCAGCTGCAACACGAGGTCGTCGAAGTACGAGTCGTTGTCGGTCCCGGCGTTGCGCGTGCCCGTCATCACGTACTCGACGGTGGCGGTGGTCGCGGGCACGACCTCCGAGCCGGACTCCTCGGTCCACACCGGGGTGGTCGACGAGATCGGCAGCGATCGCCCCACCTCGAACCCCTCTGCGTCCCGGAAGACCAGGTGCGCCGCGGGCACGTCGTCGCCGCCCCAGTTCGCGAACGCGCCGCGGTAGTAGGCCCGCAGGCGCCCGTCGTCGATCGCCTCTCGGTGCTCCTGGACGTCCACGGCCTGGAACGCCTCGCCCGCGTCCGCTTCGTCCGCGCACACGCCGCCCACCGCGAAGTACCGCTCGCCGCTGTACGGGGCCCCCGCGTCGCACTCGCCCGCCGCCAGGGACTCGACGACCCCCAGGCGCGGTACCCAGGCGGTCGTGCCGTCCTCGGCCCCGGGGTTCACGAGCAGGTTGTCGCCCAGGGCGGACGCGCCCGTGAGGAACGGCTCGCCCTCGGACCACGCGCTCCAGCGCAGGCCCCGGTCCCGGTACCGCACCCGCCAGCACAGGTCGCGGTTGGAGGGCAGCCGCGCGACGAACGTGTCGGTGAGGTCGTCCTCCGCCTGGGTGTCCTGGCCGAAGTAGCGGTTCTCGTGCTGCAGCCACTCGTCGACGATCGGCGACGCGAACGTGCACTCGGTCGCCACCTGGAACTGCGACGCCCCGTGCCCGTCGCCGTCGGCGTCCTCGAACAGCGACGCCACGAATGGCACGCCCTCGGGCTCGCTGATCCCCTGGGCGTCCGAGGGCGACAGGGCCTCCGGGGTGGCGGGCGGCGTGTTGTTCGCGCGGATGGTCAGGTCGTCGGTCACTGCGTTGTCCCGCACCGTCGCCTCGTCCCCGCGGCTGACGCGACGCAGGCGGAACTGCGGGTCCGGACCCGCGTCGACCTCGACCACCACGAACCCGTACTCGTCCTCGCTGACCGTGAACTCGTCGTAGTCGACCTGCGCGTACTCGCCCCAGTAGTCGATGTTCCCGCCCGCCGTCGCGACGTCGACCCACAGGTGCTCGTGGTCCCGCGACTGGCCCCGCGAGTACCCGTGGGTGTGGCCGAAGAAGTGGATGCTCGGCTTGCCGCAGTCGGTGGAGAAGGCCTCGAGCCGGCTCACGACGTCGCCCGTGTAGTCGAGCTCGCCCGCGATCCACAGCTCGGACTTGAAGGGGTGGTGCAGCTGCACGAAGACGAAGTCCAGCGTCGGGTCGATGCACGCGTCGGCCAGCACCTCGTCGAGCCAGCTCAGCTGGGTGGGGGTTCGGTATCCGGGGTTCGAGTCGAGGCCGATCACGCGCAGGTTGCCGTGGTCGAGCCACCACCAGTGCTCCTCGAAGCCCGCCGTGCCGTTGGTGGGCAGGTCGAAGTAGCGGAAGTAGAAGTCGGTGTCGGCCTCGTGGTTGCCGAGCACGGGATACAGCGGCACGTGGCGGTTGAGCGCCCGCGACGGGGTGAAGAACGTGTCCGCCCAGGAGCCGTAGTCGGACCCGGTGGTCACGAGGTCCCCCGGGATCATCGTGAAGGCGACCTCGGCGGGCAGATCGGCCGAGAACTCCTGCCCCACGAAGGCGATGACGCCGTCCTCCACGACCTGCCGGAAGACGTCCGGGTTGCCGCCGTCCCGCTGCATGTCGGACATGGCGACGATGCGGAAGGAGGCTTCGTCGGCGGGGTCGGCGGGCAGCACGAAGTCGTGCGTCGAGCCCGCGGTGCTGCCGGTGGTCACGCGGTAGTGGTACCGCGCGCCCGGCGTCAGGCCGCCGAGCTCCGCCGTGTGGATCCGCGAGTCGCCGTTGCCCACCTGCGACGTGGCCGCGACGGTCTCTCCGAGGGCCGCGGTGGGTCCGTACTCGACCGACGACGCCCCCGCCAGGTCCGTCTCCCAGAGGACCTTGATCGACGTCGCGGTCGCGTGCTGGAGGTACGGCTCCACGACGACGGTCTGGCCGAGCGCCGCCTCCGGGAGCAGGAGCGCGAGGGCGAGGGCGGGGACGGCGATTCGCATGGCGGCGAGACTAGCGAGTCGACGCCCTGCGAGGGGCTCAGTCGGGATCGCAGGGTCCGTCGCACACCTGCTCCACCGTCCCGTCCTCCAGGAACGCCCCGACCTGCGCCTTGTAGGCCTCGAGGTCGCGGATGGAGCCGTGGGCGCCGTTGTCGTCCGGGGGCGGGACGTTGCCCGCGGGCGGAGGGGGCAGATCCTCGTCGTATACGAAGAGCCCCGAGGTCGCCGTCGACGCCCCCGGCGGCGCCTCCACGGTGCGCAGCGCCGGAATGTCGAGGGGCGAGGGGACCACCAGGGGCACGTCCATCGTCGCGGCGAGCCAGTGGGTGACCAGGTTCGCCACCTGGGCGTCGCCCACGGCCTCGTGCAGGGTCACGTCCTTGGCGGGGACCCCCGGGAAGCGGTCCCGGAGGAGCCGCCCCGCGTAGTTGAGGGAGTCTGCGGGGTCGAAGATCGGCTGCAGCAGCGCCATCGTCAGCTGCAGGTCGAGGGCCCTCGGGAACATCTCCTCGATCGGCGCGGCGAACTCGTTCCACTGCACGGCGCGCTGGAGCATGTGAGTCCAGCCGCCGCCGGGGACGACGAGCACGCCCCGCTGCAGGCGCGGCGACGTGGACATGATCGTCGCGCCCTGGGTGCCGCCGTTGGAGATGCCCATGTAGTGGACGGTGCCGTCCAGCGCGTCGATCTCGGGGGCCAGCTCCTCCTCGACCAGGCGCGCGAGGGCCGTGAAGGTCGCCACGTTCTGCACCTGCCGATCCATGATCGTAGGGCTGCGGTCGAGGTTGCCGCCGAGCACCACGCCGGTCTCGGCGAGCTCGTGCTCCGAGAAGCCCACGAAGTCGATCGCGATCGCCGACATCTCCCACCGCTCCAGCCCGGCGGCGAGCGAGCCGCGCAGGATCTCCTCCTTGGTGGAGAAGAACCCGTGGCCGTAGCAGATGGTGGGGCGCGGCCCCTCCACCGAGGAGGGGATCGACAGGACGAACGCGACCTCGCGCGTGCCTTCCTGGATCGGCGTCTCTCCGTCGACTCGGATGCGGGTGTCCTCGTCGAGGAAGTTCGGGGCGGTGAACGTCCCCTCGATCACGCGACGGGCCCCGTCCTCTTCGTCGGAGTCGATGCTCCAGGCGTCCAGCGGAGCGGCCTCCATCACCCCCTGCATGGCCAGCAGCGGCGCGGTCACCTGCTCCTCCGACCGGGTCGTGAACCGCCACCCCAGCACGACGGACTCCGGCGCGATCCCGAGGTCGGCGATCGCGTCGTTGACGTGCTCGAACTGCCCGCGCATGGACTCGACGGCGTCGCTGTCCGTGGCGATCCCGTCGCGCAGGGCGCGGAAGGCGTCGGAGGGCGGGATCGCGGCCCCGTCGGCCGACCGGAGCGTGTCGAGGATCAGCACGACGTGGGGGGTCGCCGCGGCCAGCGCGCGCTCGGGGCGGACGATGAGGGCCTGGTCCAGCGGAGAGAAGGCGCCGAGGTCGAGCTCCACGAGCACCGGCACCCGCGCCCAGCCGTCGCCCGCGGGCTCGAGCAGCAGCACCGAGGCGTCGTCGGGCAGCCCGGGCGACGGGAGGGTCGACGCGTCGAGCTCCGCGTCGAAGCGGGCGAGGATGGCGGGGATCCGACTGAACCCGTCGTGGTCGGCCCACATGCTCGCGGGCAGCCCCTCGGGCGGGACCCCGTCGGGGATCGACACCCGCAGGCCCGTCCGGGTGTCCGCCGGGACCGTGTAGAAGTCCGACGGGTAGGGGTACATCGCGGCGCGCGGCACCAACGGGTTGCCGCCCGGCAGGTTCGCGATCCCGGTGATGACCTCGGGTTCCGTCGGGCAGCCGGCCACGGCCGCCGCGCAGGCGACGACTGCGGCCGCGAAGAGGGAGCGGCGCATGCCCGGGAGGCTACCTCCGGGCGGGCCGACGGCGACGGATCATGGCGAGCGGGAGCAGCGCCAGGGCCCAGGCCACCTCGGGCCGGCCGGCGACGCTCGCCTCGCACGTACAGCCGCAGTCCTCGTCCACCACGCCGTCGCAGTTGTTGTCGAGCTGGTCGTCGCAGACCTCCGGGAGGTCCGGGCCCACGGCCCTGCTCTCGTCGTCGCAGTCCCCGTCGCAGATCGCCACGCCGTCGCCGTCCTCGTCGTCCTCGTCGTCCGACAGGGCGCCGTCGCAGTCGTTGTCGATCCCGTCGCAGAGCTCGTCGGCGCCGGGGAAGATCGTGGCCGCGCGGTCGTTGCAGTCGTCGTCGCACACGGCGAACCCGTCGCCGTCCTCGTCGTCCTCGTCCGCGGGGACCGTGCCGTTGCAGTCGTTGTCCAGGCCGTCGCACAGCTCGTCCGCGCCCGGGAAGACGGTGGACTCGGTGTCGTCGCAGTCGTCGTCGCAGATCGAGAACCCGTCGCCGTCTTCGTCGGCGTCCTCGTTCGGCGTCGTGCCCGTGCACGCGTTGTCGAGGCCGTCGCAGAGCTCGGGGGCGCCCGGGTAGACGGTGTCGTCGTCGTCGTCGCAGTCCTCCTCGGTGCCGTCCGTGGCGAGGGCGCAGAAGCCGTCCTCGTCCAGGTCGCCCGTGAGGTCGTCGCCCACGCACACGTCCAGGTCGTCGCAGATCGCGTCGCCGTCCGCGTCGCCGGTCGCGTCGTCGCCCTCACAGATGTCCTCGGTGTCGCACACGCCGTCGCCGTCCGCGTCGCCCGGATCGCCGTCGAGCGGGCACGGGTCGCACACGTCGCCCTGGTCGTCCGTGTCCGTGTCGGCCTGGTCCGCGTTGGCGTCGTCGGGGCAGTTGTCCACGCCGTCGCACACCCCGTCGGCGTCCGTGTCGCCGGTGGTGTCGTCGCCGGTGCAGACGTCGCACACGTCGCCGGACCCGTCGCCGTCGGCGTCCGCCTGGTCCTCGTTGTCGGTCGTCGGGCAGTTGTCCGAGGCGTCGCAGAGCGTGTCGCCGTCGCTGTTGCCCGAGGCGTCGTCGCCCGTGCAGGCGTCGCACACGTCGTCCACCCCGTCGCCGTCCGCGTCCGTGCCCAGGTTGGTCGCGCCGAGGCAGGAGTCCACGTCGTCGCACACCCCGTCCCCGTCGGAGGCGTCGTTCGTGGCGTCGCCCGGGCAGACGTCGCAGAGGTCTCCGTCGCCGTCCGCGTCGGTGTCGACCTGGTTGGGGTTGGCCGTCCCCACGCAGTTGTCCGCGTCGTCGCAGACCCCGTCGACGTCCGTGTCGCCGGTGGTGTCGTCGCCCGTGCACAGGTCGCAGAGGTCCCCGCTGCCGTCGCCGTCGGAGTCCGTCTGGCCGACGTTGGAGACGGTCGGGCAGTTGTCCACGTCGCCGCACAGGCCGTCGTTGTCGAGGTCTCCGAACGTGTCGTCTCCGGTGCAGAGGTCGCACACGTCGCCGCTGCCGTCCCCGTCCGTGTCGGCCTGGTTCGCGTTCGCGATCGTGGGGCAGTTGTCGGTGCCGTCGCAGAACCCGTCGGCGTCGCCGTCGCCGGTCGTGTCGTCTCCGGTGCAGAGGTCGCACACGTCGCCGCTGCCGTCGCCGTCGCTGTCCACCTGGGTCGCGTTGGCGACGATCGTGCAGTTGTCGATGTCGTTGCAGACGCCGTCGCCGTCCGTGTCGCCGGTGGTGTCGTCGCCCGTGCAGAAGTCGCAGGTGTCGCCCACCCCGTCGCCGTCCGTGTCGGTCTGCGACGGGTTCGCGACCAGCGGGCAGTTGTCCGTGTCCTGGCAGAAGCCGTCCCCGTCCGAGTCCCCCACGGCGTTCACCCCGAAGCACAGGTCGCACACGTCGCCGATGAGGTCGCCGTCGGCGTCGGCTTGGTTCGCGTTCGCCACGCCCGGGCAGTTGTCGAGGTCCTCGCAGGTGCCGTCGCCGTCGCCGTCGTTGGTCGCGTCGTTGGGGCAGGTGTCGCAGACGTCGCCGATCGAGTCGCCGTCGCCGTCGGCCTGGTTCGCGTTCGCGATCAAGGGGCAGTTGTCGATCGAGTCCGTCACGCCGTCGTTGTCGGTGTCGACGAGGCTCCAGTTGACGATCGAGCCGCTCTCGGCGGGGGTCAGCGTGTTGACGGCGGACGCCGGGAGCGCGTCCACGACCGCGGCGTTGGCGGCGGAGTTCGCGCGGTTCTGGTTCTGCCCCGCGAAGTGCATGAGCGTGACGGTGCCGCCCGCGGGGACCGTGATCGACCACTCGGCGAAGACCCCCTGGGTGCCCGCGCAGGAGAAGACGGTCGTCCCGACGCTGGTGGGAGCGGTGGTGCCCGTCTGCCAGAAGTTGTGGTTGAGGCTCGGGTCCCCGCCGCCGTTGGAGGAGTCGTCCGTGGCCACCCACGTGTCCGCGATGGTGAAGGTGGTGTCGCCGCTGGAGGACGCGGTGACCGTCGTGCTGCCGTCCGAGCCGGGGTTGGTCTCGACGCGGACCGCGGCCGTGATGGGCGCCGCCGTCGTGTTCTCCATGATCTCGAGGAACCGCGCCCACGGCTCGGTGGTGGGCACCCACACCTTGCGGGTGACGGTCAGGCCGGACAGCGTCGAGGGGCCGTGCACGAGCTGCCGCCCCGACAGCTCGGTCGTGCGCGTCGCCGACGGGAAGTACGTGCCGTCGATCCGGAGCGCTTGGCCCCCGTCGTACGCGTCGCTGGTGCCGTTCTGGATCTGGCCGTTGGCGTTGACGTCCCAGATGAAGCCGTTGACGTCGGTGAGCGTGGTCGTGGGCCCCGGGAAGCTGCACTGGGCCTCCGCTTCGCGGGCGGAGAGCGTGACCACGAGGGCACAGAACAGGCCGACGGCGAGCGACTGGGCGACGGTGAAGCGCATGCGGATCCTCCGCCGGGAGAATAGCGGTTTCGTCGCGCTTGACAGGGTGCATGCGCACCTTAGAGTGCCGCCTCCGCTGGTCTCGTCGATGTTCCTCGACGCCCCCGCGTGAGACCTGATCACCCCGATATTCGATGGAGCGACTTCCATGAAGTTCACCCCCCTGAACGACCGCGTCCTGCTCAAGCGGACCGAGGCCGAAGAGAAGACCCTCGGCGGCATCATCATCCCCGACTCGGCGAAGGAGAAGCCCCTGGAGGCCATCGTCGTCGCCGTGGGCGCGGGCAAGCTCCTCAAGTCCGGTGAGCGCCGCGCTCCCGCCGTCGCCGAAGGCGACCGTGTCCTGTTCGGCAAGTACGCCGGGGACGAGGTCAAGCTCGACGGCGAGACCCACGTCATCCTTCGCGAGGACGAGATCCTCGCGGTCGTGAACAACTAGAAAGTTCGGAGACAGCAAACATGGCTGCCAAGGAAATCCACTTCCGCGACTCCGCTCGCGCCGAGATCAAGGCGGGCGTCGATACGCTCGCCAACGCCGTCAAGGTCACGATGGGCCCGCGCGGCCGCAACGTCGTGCTCGAGAAGAGCTGGGGCTCCCCCACGATCACCAAGGACGGCGTCACCGTCGCCAAGGAGATCGAGCTCGACGACAAGTTCGAGAACATGGGCGCGCAGATGGTCAAGGAGGTCGCCTCCAAGACGTCGGACGTCGCCGGTGACGGCACCACCACCGCCACGGTCCTCGCCCAGGCCATCTACGCCGAGGGCAGCAAGCTGGTCGCGGCGGGGGTCAACCCCATGGACCTCAAGCGGGGCATCGACGCCGCGGTGAAGTCCATCGTCGCGGGGCTCCAGGATCTCTCGAAGGAGACGAAGGACCACACCGAGATCGCCCAGGTGGGCACCATCTCCGCCAACGGCGACGAGACCATCGGCAACATCATCGCCGAGGCGATGGACAAGGTCGGCAAGGCCGGCGTCATCACCGTCGAAGAGGCGAAGGGCATGGAGACGTCCCTCGAGGTCGTCGAAGGCATGCAGTTCGACCGCGGCTACCTGAGCCCCTACTTCGTGACGGACGGCGACCGCATGGAGGTCGTGCTCGAGGATCCCTACATCCTCGTGCACGAGAAGAAGATCAGCCAGATGAAGGACCTCCTGCCCGTCCTGGAGCAGGTGGCCAAGACCGGCAAGCCCCTCATGCTCATCGCCGAGGACATCGACGGCGAGGCGCTGGCGACCCTGGTCGTCAACAAGATCCGCGGGACGCTCAACGTGTGCGCGGTGAAGGCGCCGGGCTTCGGGGACCGTCGCAAGGCCATGCTCGAGGACATCTCGATCCTCACGGGCGGCAAGGCGATCATGGAGGACCTCGGGATCAAGCTCGAGCAGGTGAAGCTCGAGGACCTCGGGACCGCCGGTCGCATCACGGTCAGCAAGGACAACACCACCGTCGTCGACGGCGCCGGTGCCACCGCCGACATCCAGGCCCGCGTGGGCCAGATCGAGGCGCAGATCGACGAGACGTCCTCCGACTACGACCGAGAGAAGCTCCAGGAGCGCCTCGCCAAGTTGGTCGGCGGCGTGGCCGTCATCTACGTGGGTGCCGCCACCGAGACCGAGATGAAGGAGAAGAAGGCGCGCGTCGAGGACGCCCTCAACGCGACCCGCGCGGCCGTCGAGGAGGGCATCGTCCCCGGCGGTGGCGTCGCCCTGCTCCGCGTCCAGGCGCAGGTGGACGACGTCACCGGCCTGGTGGGCGACGAGCGCTTCGGCGCCGATCTCGTCCAGCGCGCCGTGGAGGCCCCGCTGCGGGTCATCGCGGCCAACGCCGGCATCGACGCGTCCATCGCGGTCGACCGCGTGCGCAACGGCGAGGGCCCGTTCGGCCTCGACGCGGCCACCGGTGAGTACGGCGACCTCCTCGCCAAGGGCATCATCGACCCGACCAAGGTCACCCGCTCCGCGCTGCAGAACGCCGCGTCGGTCGCGGGGCTGCTCCTGACCACGGAAGCCATGATCGCGGAGGCCCCGGCCGACGCGGACGATCACGGCCACGCCCACTGATCTTCAGCCTCGGCTGAGTCGACGCCCCTGCCGGTCCGCCGGTGGGGGCGTTTCGCTTGGGGAATCCCCGGCCCCCGCCCGGTGCTCTACACTCTCGCGCCATGATGACTGCCGCCGCCCTCGCCCTCATCCCCTACTTCCGCTGGGAAGCCCTGGAGATCGTGGGTCCGATCAAGATCCAGCCGTTCGGAGCGATGGTCGCCATCGCGTTCGTCGTCGGCGCCGCCATCAACCGACGGGTGGCCCGCGAGCGCGGCATGGACCCTCAGGACTTCGACGACGCGGTCCTGTGGCTGGTCACCGGCACCATCATCTTCGGGCACCTGGGCGACGTCTTCTATCACCCGGGCGACTACTTCGGTGAGCCCATCAAGTTCCTCAAGGTGTGGGAGGGGCAGAGCTCCTTCGGCGGGTTCTTCGGGTGCGCCCTGCTCATGTGGATCTTCATCCGGCGACGCGGGTTGTCCCTGCTCCGGTTCACGGACGTGTTGCTGGTCGGGACCATCGGCGGCTACGTCGTCGGCAGGCTGGGCTGCTTCGTGGTGCACGACCACATCGGCCTGCCCCTCGAGCAGGTCCCGGAGCTCGTGCGGAGCACCCTGGGCTGGCTGGCGGTGGACTTCCCCGCGACGGACCCCGGGATCATCCAGCTCGGCAAGGGCCCGGGGCCGCGCTTCGACCTGGGGCTGCTGAACGCGATCAACGCGGCGATCGTGTTCGGCGTCGTCTTCACGCTCTCCCGCAAGCCGCGCCGCCCGGGCCTCCTGATGGGGCTGGTCCCGCTGCTCTACGGAGGGATGCGCTTCTGGGAGGACTTCATGCGCACGGTGGACACGCGCTACACGATCTTCGGACTCGAGCTGACGCCCGCGCAGATCGGTTCGATCGTCTTCGTCGGCCTCGGGATCTGGGCGATCTCCGCGGGCCGGAAGCTGGAGCCGTGGCCTGAGCCGGGGACCGAGCCGTTCCAGGCCCCGGAGCCGCAGGAAGCAGGCGGCTAGGCGCCCGCGGCCTCGGGCCGCGAGACGGCAGCCATCTCGCCGGTTGTCCCCTTGCGGGCCTTGTCGCGACGCTTGTTCGTCGAGCGACGGACCGCGCGGCCGATCTTGTCCGCGGCCACGTCGATCGCAGCCTTCATCTCCGCGTTGCTCACCGTCACGACGTGGGGTTTTCGTCCCGGCACGTAGAGGTGGACGGAGACCCGGTGGTCCGGGGCGCCGTGCCCCTCGCTGGAAAACTCGACGTCGACCCGATGGCCTCCGGAGCCCAGGATCTTCTGGACGGCTTTGCCGATCTTGTTCTCGGCGTAGTCGCGGGTCTCGTCGTCCACGTGGACGTCGTGGGCGCGGATCTGGAATTGCATGCATCCTCCGAGCGCGTTCAAGCCGGAGCCCGCCGGAGGCTCCGGCGATACCCGGATTTCCCACCATAGCGGAGACCCACCCGTGAGATCGTCGAGAGGATCAGCTTCGCCGGGCGGCGCGCGACGAGACGCCGTGCTGGTCGGGATCGCAGGGGGCAGCGGATCCGGCAAAAGCACCCTCGCCGCGAGCATTCAGGCCGCCCTGGGGGCGGATCGCTGCGCGCTGCTCACGTTCGATCGCTACTACCGAGATCTCTCCGGTTGGTCCCATGCGCGCCGCGCCGCCGTCAACTTCGATCACCCGGACTCCTTGGACGACGCCCTGTTCGGCGCGCACCTCGACGCGCTGGCGGCGGGCCGGGCGGTGAACGTGCCCATCTACGACTTCGCGACGCACGCGCGGCGCGCCGAGGTGGAGCGCGTGGAGCCGCGGCCCGTCGTGGTCGCGGACGGGATCCTCCTCCTGGCGGTCCCGCACCTCGCCGAGCGTCTCGAAATCCGCCTCTTCGTGGACGCCCCGGACGAGGTCAGGCTCTCGCGGCGCATCGCCCGGGACGCCGTCGAGCGGGGCCGATCCGAGGCCTCGGTCCGAGCCCAGTGGGCGGCCACGGTCGCCCCCATGCACCGTGAGTACGTGCAGCCGAGCGCGTCTCGGGCCGAGCTGGTCGTGTCCGGCGAGGTGCCCTTCGGTCCGGCGGTCGAGGCCATCGGGGCGCGGGTGGAAGAGGCCCTTCAAACCGGTTTCGGGGACCCATGAACCAAGGCCGCTGAGGTCAAGCCCTGCGCCGATCCGACGATCAGGGGGACATGCACCGCTCCCCCTTCTCCGCCCTGGCCCTCTCTGTCCTCCTCTTCGGCTGCGGCTCGGTCGACTACGACGACGTCGTGTTGTTGCCCTGCCCGGCGGAGCTCTTCTCCATGCACGACGCGGGGTGGGCGTACGCGAGCGAAGAGATGCCCGCGCTCCAGGCCGGGCCCGCGATCGACGTCGTCGAGATCGCCATGGAGGACGAGGAAGCCCCCGCGCGAGCGAAGATCGGCGCGGAGTTCTTCGAGAAGTTCGTCGAGGACGTCATCGTCGCGGACGCGGCTGCGGTGGATCGTCGCCCGGCCGCCCCGGCGGTCGAGGACGGGTTCGCCGCCATGGGCGGTGGGGTCGTGACCCGTCGGCCGGCCGCCCCGTCGCTGCGCGCCGCCGAGGGCATGCCGACGCGGCTCGCGATGATCGACGCCCCCGCCCCCGCCGGGGTCCCCAGGGAGTCCCGAGGCGAGGTCGTCAAGCAGGCAGTCGCGCCGGTGCAGTCCCTCGACCAGGCCATGATCGCCGCGACGGTCAAGCAGCACATGCCCCGCATCCGCGCCTGCTACGAGCGCGTCATCAAGCAGGACCCCATGGCCCGGGGGAAGATCGTGATGAGCTGGACGATCCGCCCCGACGGCTCGGTGAGGTCCGTGCGGGTGCGCGACGACGAGGTGGGCAGCGAGCAGTTCCAGGGCTGCGCGTCCCGCTCCGTGGCGAAGTGGCGCTTCCCGAAGGGCGCCGGGGAGGTCGCGGTGACGTACCCCTTCCTCATGGCCCCTCGCAGCTACTGACGAGACCCTACTCGTAGATGAGCGGGACCTGGAAGATGGCCCCGTCGGGCTGGTCGTGGGCGGGGAAGGGCGTGTACTTCATGACGTCCGCCACGCAGTCGCCGAAGGCGTTGTCGAAGGTCGAATTCTCCACGACTTCGATGTCCATCACGCGGCCGTCGCACCCCACCGTGAACTCGAGCAGCACCGTCCCGGACAGCGGCTTGTCCTGGTCCGCGCAGCGCATCGTCTGCGCGTTGTGAGACCGCACCGAGCTCATGATTCGGGATGAATCCAGGCCCTGGGACGAGGCGACCGAGAACTCCTCGTCGTCGTCCGTGTCGAACGAGCTGCTCACGCAGCGCTTCGGGGAGGGCATCGACAGCTTCGACCAGCTTCGACCGTAGGCGCCGCGCACGCCCACGAAGCCGCGCGCCTCGCCCGAGAGACCCTTTTCCTCCCAGTCGACCAGCACCTCGATCGTCGCGTCGCCCTGATCCCGGGGGCAGATCGCGGTGAACTCGACCTCGTGCTCGCCCACGCCACGCGCGAGGGCCATGGCGTCGCGCGTGAGCGACTTGCCGTCCATGGTGATGTCCCACTCCACCGAGAGCTCCGCCGTGCGCCCCTCCGGCAGGTTGTCGACGACGAACTCGACCACGGCCTCGAAGTCCTGCCCGGGGCGGCAGTTGGGGTCGATCGGGTACACGTCGACGACCTCGAGGTAGGGCTCGTTCGAGGGCGGCGGCGGCGCGATCTCTTCCTGCTCCTCGACCGGCTCCTCGTCCTCTTCCTCCCACGGCGCGACCGCGTCCAGGTCGATCTCGTCCGCGTCGTCGTCGTCGTCGTCTCCCAGGTCCGCGTAGTCGCTGTCCGACCAGCGGCTGCCCGTCGCTTTCTGCTCTTCGTCGTCCTTCGCGGCGCCGCGGTAGGGGCGGCCCGAGCCCTTGGGCATGCGCGAGGCCACCGCGCCCGAGGACGCGCGAGACCCACCGGCCCCGAAGCTCGCCTCGAACACGGCCGCGGCGCGGCCTCCGCGCATGGCGAACAAGGCCTCCGGGCCCTCGAGCTCGGCCTTGGGGTCGTGGTGCCTCAGCCACTCGACGAGGTCGTCTTGGAAGATGCGCCCGCGCGCCGCCCGGCCAGCGTCCACGAGCGCCTCGCGTTCGTCCTCGGGGATCGGCACGAACCGGAAGGGGAGGGGCCGCGCGGCGGCGCGCATCAGGCCCCGGGAGCCGTGCCTGTCGGCCCAGCTCTCGACGCGTCGACGCGCCTTGCGGAAGGTGCGCTGCTTGCCCTCTCCGCGCTTGCCGCGCCCCGTCACCCAGCGGTCCACGTGGCCGCGGAAGACGTAGACGTCGTCCCGATCGCGCAGAAACGGGACCTCGCCGCGGTGCAGGCCCTCCAGGAACGCGCGACCCTCGCCGGACCACAGCGCCGCCTGGCGAGGGGTCATGAGCAGGGGCGTGTAGAGCGCGACGCCGCCGACCACGAGGGTGCGCAGGGGCGAGTCTTCGTCCCGCCCGTCGCGCACGGCCACGGGGGCCGAGAACACGACGTAGCGGGTGGGGTGGGCGACCTTCCGGCGGACCATCTTCCAGGCGTCCGGACCGCGGGACAGCGCGCGATACCAGCCCTCCTCGACCTCGAGGTCCTCGGCCTCCACGCGGAAGGTGCGGAAGTCGCGCACCAGCTCGTCCTTCTTCGGGAACGAGCGCATCGCCCCGGCGGGGAGGTCGTCCCGCTTCAGGAAGCGCTTCAGCTCGTCGCGCAGGTCGTCCGCGTCGTCGCCGCTGCCGCCTTGGCCTCGGAAGATGGTCAGGTCCCCGCGGCCCCGCCCGGGCAGCTCGCGGGGCTCGACGGTGGGGGCGCGCCCGCGGGTGAGGCTGCGCGGCCGGCCCGGGACGTACACCCCCGAGAACCCCGGCTCGTCGTCCGGCTTGACCATCACCCCGGACAGGAACAGCCCGGTGTTGGGCTTCTTGGCGTTGGTGAGGCCGGAGTCCGCCCGGCCCCGCTCCACGAGATCGGGGAGCGCGACGGCGACCACCCCGCGACCGCGATCGTCGGGCAGGTCGAACCGCACGAGCCCGCCCGCCACGTCCGGGCCGGCGCTGCCGACGACGGAGGGGAGCCCGTCGGCGAACGAGGCGAGGGCGTCGGGCCCCTGCTGCAGGGCCTTGGCGAGGCCCGGCGCGACGTGCCGGTCCCAGTCCGCGGTCGACTCGGCCACGAACACGTGCACGCCGGTGCGGGAGTAGAAGGTGCGGGCGTCCTCGATCTCGAGGCGGAGGACCTTCGACTCGGTCGTCTCGAGCGACTGCTTCTTCGCCCCCCCGCCGCGGACCGGCATCTCGCCCGTGCGCGACACGGACGTCGCCGACGCGGGCAGCAGCAGGGCGAGCGCGAAGAGCGGCCAGAGGCGTCGCGGGGGCGCTCGTCGTCGGATGTTCATGGGGGCTCCTCCGGGCGCGCGAGGCTACCAGCCTGCGGGTGATAGCTTCCCGCGATGTCGCCTGCGGCCGGTTCGAAGTCGATGGGGAGGACGGGTGTCGCCCTCGCGGTCGGCGTGCTGGCCGTCTCCTTCGCGGCGATCTGCTTCCGCAAGGCCGCCCCGACCCACCCGCTCACCATGGCCGGGGTGCGCCTCGCCATCGCGTCGCTGCTGCTCCTGCCGTTCGTGGTGCGCGGCCGCCGGGCCGGGCGGCTCTCGGGACCCGTCCTGCGCAGCGCGCTGCTCGCGGGCCTCTTCTACGCCCTCCACTTCGGCGCCTGGGTGTGGTCCCTCACCCTCACGACCGTCGCCGCCTCGGTCACGCTCGTCACGGCCACCCCGCTGCTCCTGGGCGTCGCCGCGCTCCTGACCGGCCGCGACCGCCCCGATCGTCGCCTGTGGATCGCCATGGGCCTGGCGCTCGTCGGCCTGCTGGTCGTGGGCCGGAACGACCTGGCCGTGTCCACCCAAGCCCTCGTCGGCGACGGCCTCGCGCTCATCGGGGCCGCGGCCATGGCGGGATACCTGCTCGTCGCGCGCCGCCTCGAAGACTTCGACGTGCCCGCGTACATGGGCGTCGCGTGTACGGTCGGGGCGGTCGTGCTGCTGAGCCTGGGCGGGGCCCTCGGCGTCGACCTGCTCCCCGCCTCCCCCGCGGCGTGGGGATGGATCGCCTTGTCCGCGCTCCTCCCCCAGCTGGTGGGTCATCAGCTGCTGACGTGGGCCCTGCGTCGCGCCACCCCCGCCGTGGTGGGGATGGCGACGGTGGGCGAGCCGGTGGTCTCCACGGCGCTCGGGGTGCTGATGCTCGGAGAGCTGGTGGACGGCGGCACCGCGCTCGGGTGCGGCATCACCCTGTCCGCCGTCCTGATCGCCGTGGTCGGGCGCCAAGGGTGAAGCCCGGGGCCCGGGCCGGGGTGGCGGGAGCCGGGGTCTGGCTCGTCGCGCACGCGATCCTGCTCGCCCCGCGCGGCTTCCCGGCGCATCAGCCGGGGGAGTGGGAGGTGCTGCTCACCGCCCGCGCCCTCGCGTCCGGCGACGTCCTGGCCGCGCCGGTGGGCACGATCCACGGCTTCGAGTTCGGCTCGTACCTGCTCGCCGCCCTGGCCGCGATCCCCATCGCCGCAGGGCTCGACGCGGTCCTCGTGAGCAAGGCGCTGGCCGCCGCCGTGGGCGCGAGCCTCGCGGGGCTGCTCACGGCGTGGGCGTGGGCCGTCGCCGAGGAGCGCGGGACGTCGGGGCCGCTCGCCGCGGGCGCCGCCGCGCTGCTGATCGCGGGGCTGCTGCCGGCCTGGCACGCGGCCACGGCGGGCCTGAACGGCTCGACGGTCGAGGGGCTGCTGCCGCAGGTCGCCGCCATGATGCTCGCGACCCGACCCCGTCCGGATCGTCGACGAGCCCTGGCGTGCGGGGCCCTGATCGGGCTCGCCTGGACCTTCGGACCCACGGCCTTGGGGGGCCTCGTCCTGGTCTCGCTGCTGCTCCACGGGCGGGGGGCGCGGGGGCCTGAGGCCGTCGGCTTCGGGGCGGGCATCGCGGCCGCGTGGCTGTTGCCCGCGTTGCTGCTCCCGGGGGGCTTCGGCTCCCTCGCCATCTTCGTCGACGGGCACCTCTCGGGTTGGCTCTCGCCGGTCGGGGGCGACGGGCCCGGGCCCTGGGCGTTCCCGCTGCGCGCGCCCGGCGCCGCGGCGGGGGGAGCCGTGGTGGGGACCTTCCCCCTCGGCGCGGCGTGGTCGGTGGCCGCCCCGGCGATCGCGATCGGAGCCGCCGCGTGGGCCGTCCGACGCCGGGACGTCGCCCGGGGGCTCTTCGTCTGCGCGGCCTTCTGGTGGGTCGCGCTGCCGGGCATCCCCTGGCAGTACCGCACCTACCCCCCGGCCTACCGCTACTGGTTGCCCGCGCTGCTGTCGACGGCCGCGGTGACGGGCGTGCTCATCGCCGGGGCGCGGTCCCGTCCCGCCGCGGTCGCGCTGGTCGCCCTCTGCGTCGCGGGCCTCGCCACCTCGACGCTCAAGGTGCCCCCGACCGACCTCGAGCACTCGCTCTTCACCACCGCCACGCACCGCCTCGGCGTCCCCGCGGACCGCCCTCCGGACGAGGTGTTCGAGGCCCTCGCCCCGCACGTCCCCGCCGACGCTCGGTTCGTCTTCGGGATGGGCCACGGCGTCCTTCGGGCCGTCGCGCTGCGTCGCTCGGCCGCGACCGTCGCCGATCTGCCGACACCACGGGTCGACCGCGACCTGTCGGCGGGCTTCCTGTTCGGGTGGGGGTGCGGGCTCACGCTCGGCGGGCCCCCGGACGCCGCCCTCCTCGGCGGGCTCGACGACCGGAGTCGAGAGGATCGAAACGCGACCCTGCGCGGCATCACCCGGTGCCTGGCCGCCCCGGAGCGCGCAGTCGACATCGACGCGTGGTTCCTCCCGCTCACGCTCTCGGGAGGCGGTCTGCGTGCGGTCGGCGCGGGCTGGAACGGAGCGCAGCGCCCGCTCGACGAGCTGCTGGCGCTCGCGCCGGTGGAGCACCACGAGGCCTTGCGCCGGGGGTTCCGAGCGCCCCGGGATCGCAGCCTCGAGCATCCCCTGGTGGGCGACCTGTGGAGATACGTCCGCTGATCCGAATCCAACTCAGAGAGAGGCGGGGTCGAGGACGGGGAAGCGGACGCCGCGTCGCACGGCGGGATCGGTCTTCGGGGCGCCGTTCAGGGTGGCGTCCTCGCCGGGGGGCCGCTCCGCGCCGGGGGGCCGGTAGTCCATGTCCAGGTCCTTGATCATCCGCCAGTCGTCGGACGTCGCGCGGCCGGTGGACGTGAGGTAGTGGCCCGCCATGCTCGCGCTCGCGCCCGCCACGTACATCAGCGGCTGCAGGTCCCGCAGGTTCACCTCGCGCCCGCCCGCGAGCATCACCTCCTTCGTGGGGTGCACGAAGCGGAACATGGAGACGGTCTTGAGGCACTCCAGCGGGGGCATCGGCGCGGACCCCTCGAGGGGCGTGCCCTCCATGGGGTTGAGGAAGTTGAGGGGCAGCACGTCCACGTCCAGCTCGCGGAGCTGCAGGGCCAGGTCGACCCGATCGCCGGGCTCCTCGCCCATGCCGAAGATGCCCCCGCTGCACGTGTGCACCCCCGCGTTCTTCAGGTGTCGCAGCGTGGCGATGCGGTCGTCGTAGGTGTGGGTGGAGCAGATGTCGCCGAAGCGACGGCGGCTGGTCTCGAGGTTGTGGTTGTAGGTGACGAGGCCGGCGTCCTTGAGCGCGACGGCCACGTCCGGGTCCTCGATGAGGCCCAGGGACGCGTCGGCGTTGACGCCCTCCACCGAGGCCACCGCGCGCACGCGCTCCAGCACCGCGTCGAGCTGCTTGCCCTTCTTGAGGCCCCGCCAGGCGGCGACGATCCCCAGCGCCTGGGAGCCCCGCGCCTTGGCCGCCTCGGCGTGGCGCACCACCTCCTCGGTCTCCAGCAGCGCGTACTCCTCGATCGGGCTCGTGAAGTGCGCGGACTGGGAGCAGAAGCCGCAGTCCTCGCTGCAGCGGCCGCTCTTGGCGTTCACGATCGAGCACAGGTGCACGTCCACCCCCTGGAACGCCTCCCGGACCCGGTTCGCGGCGGCGAACAGATCGAAGACGTCCGCGCCCTCGGCGGCGAGCATGCGCAGGGCCTCGTCGCGGGTGACGAGGGCGCCGCCGGCGAGGACCCGGTCGGTCACGTCGGCGATCCAGGCTCGGAAGCTCACGTCGTGGGGATCTCGCATGGCCGGGGGGGATAGCACGAAACGGACGCGGGAGACCCTATAGTTGGCGCGTGATCGACCGCCGCCTCCTCGTCCTGGCCCTGCTCGTGCTCCCCGTCCGCGACGCGTTCGCGCACGCCGGCGCGCCCCCCGCCACCCTCGACCTGCTGCCCCACACCGAATCCGAGACGGCGCTCTCCGTCGAGGCGACGTTCGGGCTCCTGCTCTCGGACGACACCGAGTCCTGGTACTGGCTCTGCCACGAGACGATCGCGCGCCCCGGCGCCTTCCTCACGCCCGAGTACGCCCGCAGCGGGGACGGCGTGCTGCTCGCCACGATCGAGGTCCTGCAGAGCGGTCAGGACCCCCTGGAGTCGATCTACCGGTCGGCGGACGGCTGCGACTGGGCGCCCCCCGTCGGCCTCCGCGAGCAGGTCGTCACGGACATCGCCTTCGATCCCACGGACGCGGATGTGGCCCTCGCGGTGACCGGAGCCCTCACGGTCGGGGCCCTCAACGGGATCCACCGCAGCGCGGACGCGGGGCTGACCTTCGCACCCACCTCCGCGGGCGCGCTGGACGAGCGGATCTTCACGTCGGTGATGGTCTCCCCCGCGGGCGCGGGCGACACGGGGACCACGGGCTGGGCGACGGCCTCCTGGTACGCGGCGCTGGGCGCGTGGGTCTACCGGTCCACGGACGGCGGCGCGACGTGGGAGGAGCACCCCCAGACCCTCATGGACGGGGACGAGCAGCAGGTGCAGATCACGATCGGCGCCGTCCACCCCGCGGATCCGCTCACGGCCTGGCTCATCGTCGACGGCCAGCTGGCCGACCGGGTCCTGCGGACGGACGACGGGGGCGCGAGCTTCGTCGAGGTGTTCCGGGCGGACGGAGACATCGAGGCCGTGGGCCGCGAGGCCGACGGGGCGATGTGGGTGGCGACGGTCCAGTCGGGGCTGCACTACGCGGCCGACGGGGCCACGTTCGCCGAGGTCGCGGACGCCCCCCTCGTGACGGGCTTCCACCACGACGGTCGGGGCATGCACCTGGCCATGGGCGCCACTCTCCAGGAGGACGTCGTGGGCCGCTCGGTGGGCGGCGCGGCGTTCGAGACGGTCATGGGGTGGGACGACCTGATCGAGCCCCTGCAGTGCCCCGAAGAGAGCGACGCGGCCGTCTTCTGCGAAGGAAACTGGGAGACCGTGGAGATCGCGCTCGGCCGGTTCGACGGCGACGACGACGACTCGGGCGGGGACGACGACGACTCCGCCGGCGGGGGTGAAGAGGGGTGCTGCCCCGAGGGCGCCTCGCTGGTGTCCGCCGACGGGGGCGGCGCGGCCGTCGCCTTGGTCCTCCTGGCCGCCGCGGGCCTCCGCCGTCGACGGGACGCGACCGCTTGAGGGCCGCGCTCCTCGCCGTCGCGGTGCTGCTCTCGGGCTGCACGCAGTACACGCTGACGCGGGACCAGATCCTCGATCCGGTCGAGTGCCAGGGCTGTCACCCGGCGCACTACGAGCAGTGGTCGGGGTCGATGCACGCGTACGCCGCCGAGGACCCGGTCTTCCTCGCGATGAACCGGCTGGGACAGGAGGCGACGAACGGGGAGCTCGGCGACTTCTGCGTGAGCTGCCACGCCCCCCTCGCGGTGCGGGAGGGCCTCACCGAGGACGGCCTCGACCTCGCCGGGATCGACGATGAGTACAAGGGGGTGACGTGCGCCTTCTGTCACCTGACGGACGAGGTGGTGGAGGACCACAACGCGGGCCTGACGCTCGCCGACGACCTCGTGATGCGGGGCGGCATCGACGACCCCCTCGAGAACCCGGCCCACGCCTCGGCCTACTCGCCGCTGCTCGATCGCAACGAGCTCGACAGCGCGGCCGCCTGCGGCAGCTGCCACGACATCGTCACCCCCGCCGGGGTCGAGCTCGAGCGTACGTTCCAGGAGTGGCGGGGCTCGCTGTTCAACCAGGACGGCCTCGCCCGGCTCACGTGCGGCAACTGCCACATGCGCGGCAGCAGCGACGTGGTCGCGATCTTCCCGGACGCGGTGTCCCGCACCTTCCACGACCACCGGATGGCGGGCGTCGACGTCGCCCTCACGCCGTTCCCCCAGGCCGAGGACCAGCGCGAGCAGGTGCAGATCGAGCTCGACCGCACGCCGAAGGTGAACATCTGCGTGGGGCCCGCCGCGGGGGGCGTCGAGGTGACCCTGCGGCTCGAGAACATCACGGCCGGCCACAGCTTCCCCAGCGGAGCCGCCCAGGACCGACGCCTGTGGCCCGAGGTGCAGGCGTGGGTGGGGGACGAGGTCGTGTTCGAGTCCGGGGTGGTGCCCGACGGCGTGGCCGCGGCCGAGCACCTCGCCGGCGACCCCGGCATGTGGCTCCTGCGGGACCGGCTCTTCGACGCGAAGGGCGAAGAGGTCCACATGTTCTGGGAGGCCGCGAGCGTCGAGTCGGAGCTGCTCACCGCGTCCGTGACGGCCGATCCGACGGACCCCGCCTACTTCCACTTCGAGGAGCGCACGTGGACGATCCTCGGGACCGTCCCGGACCGGGTGACCACGCGGCTGCGCATGCGCCCCATGGGGCTCGAGGTCATCGATCAGCTCATCGCGGCCGGCGAGCTGGAGCCGGAGGTGCGCGACGCCTTCCCGGTGTTCGACATCGCGCCCGGGACGCTCGAGTGGACCGGCCCCGTGGGGAGCTGCGAGCCCGCGCTGTGAATCAGCCGTCGATGCAGAAGAGGAAGTGGATGGTGTCTTCGCCCAGGTCGGGGCAGTCGAGGGCCAGCTCCGTGTCCCAGAGGCCGGCCATGGTGACCGAGATCCCGGTGATCTCGTAGGTCCCGGGCGTCGCCGTCTCCACCGCCACCGGCTCGTTGCTGCCGTGGCCGTGGTCGACCATCCAGGGCACCGCGGTGATGGTGCAGCCGGCCTCCGCGTCGCCCGACGTGGGGTCGGACACCGAGATCGTCCAGTCGTTGTCGCCGATGTCGATCGGCCCGGGGCTCGACTCCTCGAGGACGACCGTCATGAGGCCGTTGTCCGTGGCCTTCTCCATGCCGGGCTCGTAGGCCTCGTCGCGGGTGTCCTCGTCGCACGGGATGTTGTTGCCGTGGTGGTCGTCGTCGTCCGACGGACAGCCGGTGAGGGCGAGGGTCAGGGAGGCGAGGAAGAGGAGGGCGTGCTTCATGGGTTCCTTCCAGTGTGTGTGCGACCGATCGGTCGCCGTCTGCGGCCGACGAGGACGACGAACACCGCGAGGGCGAGCGCCGACGGCATCGCCGCGCCCGATCCGGGGGCCACGCCGGCGTTGCAGTCCTCGCAGGTGTCGATCGGATCGGGGGTGGGCTCGGGGGTGGGCTCGGGGGTGGGTTCGCCGAGGACGAAGAAGCTCACGGAGTCCGGGGGCGACGAGGCGCCGCCCGAGTCGACGCCGCGGACCCGCGCGAAGACGTCGCCGTAGGGGAGCTCCAGGGCCTCCGCGGCGAGGTCCAGGGCGACGGTGCCGGTGCCCGTCGCCGCGACCTCTCGCCCGACGTACTCGGGATCGTCGAAGGTGGCGCTGGCCGCGAACTCGAACAGGTAGCCGATCGTGTCGCCCTCCACGTCGAAGCCCTCCGTGGCCTCGAGCAGGGGCGAGCGCTCCTCGAACTCCGAGCCGTCCTCGGGGCGCAGCCACGTGACGCCCTCGGGCGCCGTGTTCGCCCGGGAGTAGAGGAAGGCCTCCGGCTCGGAGGGGTCGCTCGCCAGCCCTTCGTCGTCGTGCGCCGTGACCGTCCACAGGTAGCGGACGTCCTCGGTGAGCTCCACGTCGAGCTCCCAGGTGATGAACGCGCCGATGCCCGCGGGCAGCCCCGTCACCGACGTGACGGGCGCGCCGTCGTCCTCACGCACCAGCTCCACGGAGTAGGTCACCGCGTCGCGGTCGGGGTCGAGGACCTCCGTCCATTCGACGTGCGGGAACGTATTGGAGACGATCTCGTCGTCCACCGGATACACCGCGCTCGGGGTCGGCGGGGGCTCCTCCACGTCGTTGACGAACACCCGCCACGCGGCCGACCAGGGACCATCGGCGGCCGCGTCGGCGGCCTGCGCGCGCCACCAGACGTCCGTGTTCTCGGGGAGGTCGACGTCCACCGTCCAGGCGTTCTCGCCCTCGGTCTGGGCTGCGCTGGTGCCCGCGATCATCGAGGTCAGGGCCTCGTCGTCGTAGAGCGCGAACGTCAGGGTCAGGGGGTCGTCCTGGGGATCGGACGCGCCCGTCACCACGAGCTCGGGACGAGCCCCCGCCTCGGCGCCGTCCTCGGGGCTCACCAACGTCGGCGCGCCGGGGCCGTCGAAGGACGCCGGGTCGGTGCCCGCGAGGTACTCGTCGAGGTTCGAGACACCGTCGCCGTCGCCGTCGGCCAGGGCGTCGGAGGCGTCGCCCGGGTCCAGGTTGTTGGCGACCTCCCAAGCGTCGGGCAGCCCGTCCGCGTCCGCGTCGGTCCAGGCCACGGCGATGCTCCAGCTCACGGAGTCGGTGCCGCCGTCGCCGTCGTCCACCGAGAGCGACACGGGGTGGGGGCCGGCGACCGCGTCGGCGTAGGTGGGCGTCCACTCGATGGCCCCGGTGGTCGAGTCCACCGTCATGGCCGCGGGTCCGGTCCCGGTGAAGGTGAGCGTGTCCGGCCCCGGCTCGGTGACCGTCGGCGTCCAGGCCAGGAGCACGCCCTCGTCCGCGCCGGCCGGACCGGCCCCGGCGAACGACGGCGCGACGTTCGCCACCACGACGCTCAGGGTCTCGGTGTCCGTCCCCCCGTCCCCGTCGTCCACGGTGACGACGAGCGCGTAGGTGCCGTCGTCGGCGTACGTGTGGCTCACGCCCATGCCCGCGCCGTCGGCGGTGCCGTCGCCCCACTCCCAGGCGAAGGTCAGGCCGGCCGCGTCCGCGACGCTCGGATCCGTCGCCGCCGCGGACCAGGACAGGGAGGCGCCCTCGGACCCCGTCAAGGGCCCCACCACGGGCTGCAGCGTCGGGGGCAGGTTCGCGATCGTGACCGTCTCGGACTGGGTGGCCGCGCCGCCCTGGATGTCCGTCGCCGTGAGCAGGACGGTGTAGGTGCCGTCGTCGTCGTAGGCGTGGGTGGGCGACTGCCCCGCGACGGGCGCCGTGCCGTCCCCGAAGTCCCACGAGTAGGTGATCGGATCGTTGCCCGGATCGACCGCCGTGGCCGTGAACGACAGGACCTCCGCCTCGTCCCCGTCGGGCGCGGTGACCGACGTGATCAGGGGCAGCCCGTTGGCGATGGTGATGCCCAGGAGCGCCGAGTTGGACCCGCCGTCGCCGTCGTCGACCGTCAGCACCAGCGTGTAGCTGCCGTCCGAGGTGTAGGCGTGCGTCTGGGTGGGGCCGCCGGTGGCCGTGGCGCCGTCTCCGAAGGCCCAGGCGTAGGAGATGACGTCGGCCGAGCCGGGGTCGGTGACCGTCGCCGTCCAGGAGAGCAAGGCCCCCTCCGGGCCCGTCGTATTGCCGGACAGGGCGTCGATCGTGGGGGCGACGTTGGAGGCCACCGAGGTGCCCGAGATCGACGCCGTGCCCCCGTCGCCGTCGCTGACCGAGAGGCTCACCGCGTAGCTGCCCTCATCGGCGTAGGCGTGGGTCACGACCGCGCCCGTGAGGGTCGTCCCGTCGCCCAGGGTCCAGGTGGCGGTGATGGTGTCGGCCCCCGGGTCCACGATCGTCGAGGCGAACGTGAGCGTCGTGCCCTCGGGGCCGCTGGGGATGTTGGAGCTGGTGATGACGGGGGCCACGTTGGTGACCGTCACCGCGCTCGACTGGGTGACCGTGACGCCCGCCTGGTCCGAGACCGTGAGGGTGACGGTGTAGGCCCCCTCGTCCGCGTAGGTGTGGGTCGGAGACGCGCCGGTGGTGGTCGCGGTGCCGTCGCCCCAGCTCCAGGTGTAGGTGAGCGTGTCGGCCCCGGGATCGGACGCGGTCGCCGAGGCGGAGATGGACGCGCCCTCGGTGCTGGTCGAGGGCACCGAGTAGGAGGTGATCGTCGGGGCCACGTCCGCGATCACGACGGTCTGGGACTGCGTGGTGGTGCCCCCGTCGTCGTCGCTCACGGTGAGCGTGACCAGGTAGCTGCCGTCCTGGGGGTAGGTGTGGCCGTGGCTCGCGCCCGGGTGGCTGCCGCTCCCGTCGCCGAAGTTCCACGACGACGTGAGCACGTCGTTCACGCCGGGGTCCGACGACGACGACGTGAAGGTGAGGAATTCGCCTTCGTCGCCCGACGGGAAGGTCGCTGCGCCGATGGTCGGGGCGACGTTGGCCACCGTGACGTTGAGCAGCTCGCTGTCGACCCCCCCGTCGTCGTCGGTGACGGTCATCTCCAGGGCGAACGTGCCCTCGTCCACGTACGTGTGGTTCGCCGTGAGGCCGCCGGTCTGGGTGGCGCCGTCGTCGAAGTCCCACAGGATCGTGTGGGTGTCGGCGGCGCCCGGGTCCGTGAAGGACATCGTCCAGCTGAGCGGATCGCCCTCGTTCGCAGACGACGGGGCCGTGGGAGGCGTGATCGTGGGCGCCACGTTGGCCACGGTTACGGTGTCGTCGTCCGTCATCGTCTCGACGCCGATGACGCCGCAGTCCGCGCTGCCCTGGAGCCCGATCGTGATGCTCGCGGGGCCGTCGATGCTCGCCGCGCTGAACAGGGGCGCGGCCGACGTGGAGTCGTCGTACTGGCCGTCGCCGTCGAGGTCCCACTCGAAGGTCTGCGAGGAGCCCTCGAGGGACGCGCCGAGCAGCATCCCCGCGCCCTCGTTGACCGTGTACGGACCCGCGATGATCGGCTGCGGGCACACGCTCAGGAGGAGATCGTCGACGCCGATGGAGCCGCTCACGGTGTACAGCGCGATCCAGCTCAGGTTCGCCCAGTCGGCCGTGGCCGGGAACGTGAACGCCGAGCCCACCGAGCCGGTGACGGTGATGCTCGCGCCCGTGGACGAGTGCACCTCCTGCACCCCGCTCTTGGCCGCGATGTTGAAGCTCAGCGCGGCGAAGTGGGAGTAGTTCTGGACGGTGAAGACCTGCCAGTTGGCCGTGGCCGCGCTCGTCTCGAGGTAGTCGCCGCCCTGGACCCAGTTGCCGATCGCGAAGGCCGCCGGGGACGTCGTCTGGCCGCCGTCGGTCGTGTGCTCGCCGGTGAGGATGATGTCGCTCTCGGTCCACGTGGTGCCGGCGGTCGCGTTCCACCAGCTCATGGACAGGTGAGCCGACGCCGTGGCGGGGATCAGGAAGGCGATCAGGGCGGGCAGCAGCCGGAGCACGGGCCCAGTCTGCCGCGACTCACACGAGGTCGCGCGGGTCTCTTGCCTGCCGCTCGGCCAATTCCACCAGCTCTTGGAGGTGCGGGAGGCCCGACGACCACGCCACGGCCTGCTCGTACCAGCGCTGGGCCTCGGTGGAGTCGCCCAGGCGGCGGTGGAGGTCGCCGATCAAGTAGCCGACGACGCACAGGTCCTCTCGACGTTGGAACCAGCGGCGCTCCTGGACGGCCTTGCGGTAGCAGGCCACCGCGCGCCCTCGGCAGCGGCGCTCGTCGTCCTCGGCGTTCGCGTCCGAGTGCAGCCACGCCGCGCGGAGGAAGGCGTCGCCCTCCTTGAGGGGCCCGTGGCCGCGCCAGCGCTCGAGCTGGGCCAGGTGTTCGTACCGCGTCGCCGCGCTCTCGCGCCCCGCTTCGGCCCGGGGGGTGAGGTGCTCCGCGACCTGCCTGCCCACCGTCGACGGCCCCTGCGTCGTGCGATCCGCGAGCATCGGGTCGTGCGCGTCCGCCCACTCGTCCTCGGAGAAGAAGGCCCCCACGTCGCCCGCGGGCACCACGTCCGTCGGCTTCGGGGCGTGCTCCTCGAAGTCGGACACGCTGCCCACGTACCCGCAACCGGAGCAGGCGCACAGCAGGATCGGCAGGGGGTCGGGCCCCTCGGAGAAGCGGCGCAGATCCGACGTCTTCGGGCCGCGGGACGGCTTGGGGAGCACGATGCGTCCCTCCGAGACGGCGCCGCACAGGGGGCAGGTGATGTCGCGGACGGTGGTCATGGGTCGTCGTGCTCTCGGACTTCGTGGAGGAAGGACCGCACGAGCGCGCCGAGGCGGGCTCCGTGGCTGGCGGCGAGTCCATGACCCGCGTCGGCGAAGTGTTCGTGCCGGACGTCGTCGAGGGCGTCGAGGAGCGGTCGCCAGGCGATCTCGGGGAGGGTGACGTCGTGCTCGGCGGTGACGAGGAGCGTCGGGTGCTTGATCGACCCGAGCCCCGGCCGCAGGTCCGCCCGCCGGAGGGCGCGCGCCGACCCCGAGATGCCCCGGCGGGTGTTGTGCTGGAGCAGCCACGGCAGCACGTAGCGCATCTCCGGGGGCATGCCCGGTCCGGACAGCAGCCGGCGGCTTATCGGCAGCATCGTCGACGGGGGCACGACGCGGAACAGCCCCTCGAGCAGCCCGAGGCCCGCCCGCATCGTGCCGCGGGCCTGCCGGGGGGCGGTGCACATGAGGATCAGGCGGTGGACGCGGTCCGGGTGGCGCTGGGCGAGGGACTGGGCCACGAACCCGCCCATGGAGTAGCCGAGGACGTGGGCGCGGGGGACGTCGAGGGCGTCGAGCAGCGCCGCCACGTCGTCGGCGAAGTCCTCGATCTCCCAGCGGCCGCTCGGGGCCTCGGTGAGGCCGTGTCCCCGCAGGTCCGGCACCACCACCTCGAAGTGCTCGCTGAGCTCCCGGCGCATGCCGCCCTCGTACATGCCGCCGTGCACCGCGAGCCCGTGCAGCAGCACGATCGTGGGCTTCTCGGCGGCGGGGACGTGGCGCACCCAGGTCTTCAGGCGGCGGGTCTCCACGGCGTACCCCGGCCACTCGGGCGGGGCGTCGGGGATGGAGTCCTGGGGGCCGGCCATGGCGCGGGAGCCTACATCGCCTCGCCGCCGCCCCGCGCGCGTGCTACTACGCCCGCCGTCGCGCAGGGACGCGACCGGAGGCCGCGCGCACGTGAACTCGAGGGTGCTCATCCTGCTCGCGTTGATCTTCTCGGGATCCGCGCAGGCCCTCATCTCGCCGCCCCTGAACTGGTGGTGGATCCACTGGTTCCTCTTCGTCCCGGGCTTCTGGGCGCTCACGCAGCTGGAGGGTCGGAAGGCCGTGCTCGGGGGCTGGCTCCTGGGCTTCTCCGCGAACGTCACGATCTTCACGTGGGTCATCCACACGGTGGAGAACTTCTCGAACCTGCCGCGCCCGATCGCCGTGGGGGTCCTGATCCTGTTCGGGCTCGCGTACGGCTTCTACATGGCCGTGTTCGCCTGGGGGTTCAAGCGCATCCGCCGGTCGGCCGGGGCCTGGTGGCCGTTCGCCGTGGCCGCCTGGTTCGTCGCCTGCGAGTTCGTGAACCCGCAGCTGTTCCCGTACTACATGGGCTCGATCTGGTACCAGCTGCCCCGCTTCTTCCTCGTGACGACGGTCGCGGGCGTGCCCTTCATCTCGTTCCAGGTCGTCCTGTGGAACCTGCTGCTCCTCGCGCTCCTGGAGCGGAAGCTCGCGGGCGAACCGCTGGTGGACGTCGCCTGGAAGCGCACGGCGGCCGTGACCGCGGGGCTGCTCGTCTTCTCGCTCGTCGTCTCCCACGCGCGCCTGGGGGCCATCGAAGCCGCCGAGGCCGAGGCCGAGACCGTGCGCATCGCCCTCGTCCAGACGAACCAGACGGTGCACAAGCGGCGCGAGATGATGCGCCGGTCCCGCACCGCGACCCTCGACGACTACCTGGTCCAGTCCCGCGCGGCGCTGAAGGACGACCCCGACATCGACGTGTTCGTGTGGCCCGAGGGGGCGCTGCGCGGCAGCCCCGCGAGCGGTCGGAACCGCGGGCTGCGCAAGTTCGTGGAGTCGACGGGGACCGAGGTGTGGACGGGCGGCACCCAGGCGAAGCGCACGGAGGACGGGTACACGGCGCACAACCGGGGCTGGCGCGTGCACGGGAAGGGCGAGTTCCCGAAGCCGGGGTACGCGAAGACGATCCTGCTCCCGTTCGGGGAGTTCATGCCCTTCAAGGACGTCCTCCCGTTCCTGAAGAAGATCAAGGGCGTCGGGAACTACACCCCGGGCGAGGGCATCGAGCCGATCGCCACCCCGCACGCCGATTTCTGCTTCCTGATCTGCTACGAAGCGATCCGCCACGAGTACGTCCGCCAAGGCATACGGAAGGGGGCCGATCTGCTCGTGAACATCACCTACGACGCGTGGTTCGGCGACACCGCCTGCCCGTCCCAGCACCTGATGCTGTCCGCGATCCAGGCCGCGGAGTACGGCGTGCCGCTCGTGCGCGCGGCCACCACCGGCATCTCCGCGACCGTCGACACCCGGGGCATGATCCTCGAGCAGACCGACGTGTTCGAGCGCGAGGTCCTCGTGACCGACGTCAAGAAGGTGCGCCTGCCCACGCTCTACGGGCGCTTCGGCGACTGGTTCGCGTGGCTCTGCATCCTCGGGGGCTTGGTCACCGTCGGCGTGGACGTCCGGCGTCACGGGCTCCGGAAGGCGGCCGCGTGAGCCGCGCGCGCCTCGACGGCTGGATGCCCGTCCGCGTGAGCGGGCGGCTCGGGTTCTGCACGGAGTTCGCGTTCGACTCGCTGCTGGTCGACTTCGACGCCGCCACCAAGCTGCCCTTCGGCCCCGTGGAGCTGGAGCTGCTCTGCTCGCCGCGGGTGCAGGTGACCGTCGCCGCGCGGGTCGTGCAGGCGGCGGACGGCGCCCCGGACGGCTACTGGCGGATCGAGGCGCGCGTCGCCGACGACGCGTGGACCGACGAGGACCGGACCGCCGTCCAAGGCCACCTCTCGTCGCTGCGGAAGGCGTCCCACCTGGGCATCACCGCGGGGGAGGACGTCGAGTCGACGGTCCGCGCCGGGTTCGACCGCGTGGTCCTGCCGCACCGGGCCCTCCCCGGGCTGGACATGGACGCCATCGACCTGGGCACGACGTTCCTGGGCAAGCGCCTCGGGGCGCCGCTGATGATCGCGGGCATGACCGGCGGCTCGGAGCGGGCGGGCACCATCAACCGTCGCCTCGCGGTCGTGTGCCGGGACCTCGGCCTCGGCATGGGCCTCGGCTCCCAGCGCGCCATGCTCGAGCTGCCGCACCTCGCGGACTCCTTCCGCGTCCGCTCCCAGGCCCCCGACATCCTCCTGCTCGGGAACATCGGCGCCGTGCAGCTGAACCTCGGCGTGACCGTCGACGACTGCCGCCGCCTCGTGGACGCGGTGGGCGCCGACGCGCTGGCCATCCACCTCAACCCCCTCCAGGAGGCGGTGCAGCCCGAGGGCGACCGGGACTGGCGCGGCCTGCTCGGCAAGATCGCCGCGGTGGTCGCCGGGCTCGACGTCCCCGTGCTGGTCAAGGAGACGGGCGCCGGGATCGACCCCGCGACGGCCGTCGACCTTGCGGACGCGGGCGTGGCCGCCATCGACATCGGCGGCACGGGCGGGACCTCCTGGGGTTGGGTCGAGGGCTTCCGCGCCGCCGACCCTCACCGCAAGGCGATCGCGGGCACGTTCCGCGATTGGGGGACGCCCACCGCGGACGCGATCCGGGCCGTCCGCGACGCGGTGGGGGGCCGGGTCCAGGTGCAGGCCACCGGCGGGTTGAGGACGGGGCTGGACGTCGCCAAGGCGCTCGCCCTCGGCGCCGACGTGGGCGGGATGGCGCTGCCCTTCTTCCGGGCCGCCGACGTGTCCGTGGAGGAGGCGCTGGCCGTGGGTCGGCGGGTCCTCGAGGAGCTCCGCATCGCCGCGCTGTGTACGGGATCGGCCGACGCGGCGGCCCTCCGCGCCCTGGACGTGGTGCCGTCGTGAGCCCCACGAGCCGCATCAGCGGGTTCTACCGGGTGCCCCGCGAGGGTCGCCTGCAGGTGATCCGCGAGTTCCTGGACGGGGCCGACGGCGGGGCACCGGTGGACCTCGCGGCGGTCTTCGAGGCGCCCGACCTCGAGCTCTTGGACTCCTTCGTGGAGAACGCCGCGGGGATGTTCGCCCTCCCCCTGGGCGTGGCCGTGAACTTCGTGGTCGACGACGTCGATCGGCTGATCCCCATGGCGGTGGAGGAGTCGTCCGTGGTGGCGGCGGCGTCGAACGTGGCCCGGCTGGTGCGCCGCACGGGCGGGTTCCGCACCGAGTCGCTGGGGCGCGACATGATCGGCCAGATCCAGTTGCGCGACGTGCCCGACGGGCCCGCCGCGGTGGCGGCGCTGACCGCGCGCGAGGCCGAGATACGAGCCGCTGCGGACAGCTTGGACCCGACGCTCGTGGAGCGGGGGGGCGGGTGCCGAGGCGTCGAGTGTCGGCTGTTCACGCCCGAGGAGACGGGCGAGGGGACGGTGCTCGTCGTCCACCTCCTCGTGGACACCGTGGACGCCATGGGGGCCAACACCATCAACACGATGTGCGAGACCCTCGCGCCGCGCCTCGCGGAGTGGACGGGGGCCGTCGTGGGGCTGCGGATCCTCAGCAACCTCGCCGACCGCAGCCGCGTGCGCGCGACGTGCCGCGTGCGCCTCGAGGACCTGGCGACGGGGCGCTGGAGCGGCGCCGAGGTGGCCGACCGGATCGCGTCGGCGGCGCGCTTCGCCCACTACGACCGATACCGCGCGGCGACCCACAACAAGGGGATCATGAACGGCATCGACGCGGTGCTGATCGCCACCGGGAACGACTGGCGCGCGGCCGAGGCGGGGATCCACGCGTGGGCGGCCCGGGACGGTCGCTACCGCTCGGTCTCTACGTGGACGGTGGACGCCGACGCCCTCGTCGGCGCCCTGGAGGTCCCCATGCAGGTCGGCACCGTGGGGGGCGTGACGCGCATCCACCCGGCCGCGCGCGTGGCCCTGCGCATGCTGCGGGCGGGGACGGCCGACGAGCTCGCGCGGGTGACGGCCGCGGTGGGGTTGGCCCAGAACCTGGGCGCGCTGCGTGCGCTCGCCACCGAGGGCATCCAGCGCGGGCACATGCTCCTGCACGCGGCCAACCAGGCCCTCGCGAAGCGCGCCGGGCGGGGTCCCGACGATGGTTGACGTCGCCGTCGCCTCGGCCCCGGCCAAGGCGATGCTGTTCGGCGAGTACGCGGTGTTGGAGGGCGCCCCGGCGCTCGCCTTGGCGCTGGATCGTCGCATCGTCGCCACCGCCCGTCGGAGCGGCACCTCCCGGGTGGCGTCGGACCTGCTGGGCGGAGCGATCGACGTCGACCTCGACGGGGCCTGCCCTCACCCCGTCCTCCGCTTCGTGTGGCCGCTGCTGCAGGCCGCGGGGCCCGGGATCGAGCTCGACTTCGCGGC
>Ga0114933_10000754_pt1 | contig 38136 bp, 38 predicted proteins | sample 4SBtaG_FD_89691 | JGI IMG/M metagenome (GOLD analysis project Ga0114933, IMG submission 89691) | Deep subsurface microbial communities from Kolumbo volcano to uncover new lineages of life (NeLLi) - 4SBTROV12_W25 metaG | ecosystem: Environmental > Aquatic > Marine > Volcanic | place: Kolumbo... | reverse complement strand
TTTTTAAAATCATAGTAACTTATGTATAAGTCATTACTAGAATTTTGATAAATTGATATATCTCCACCTTCAGCAGATACTTCGTCAATATCGTAAGATTTAAACTTTTCGCATAATTCATCTTCGCATAATAGTAATTTTACTTTTTGATTTGTTCTATCTTGGTACGCAATAATAGGATGATCTGTTGTTTCGTTTAAGATCAAATCAGTGTATTCACCAACCATTCCCTCTGATACTACAGCTCTATTGGTAAAAGATGTACATTCATTATCAGTACAGCTTGCTAACTTCAGATCATTTTTACTAGAGTCAAAGTATGAAATAATTGGACGACCATCTTTTGTTATTGCTAATGAATTGTACTCGCCGACATACCCACCTTGTCCTTCACCTCTGTCTATAACATTTATTTGGGCTCTGCCACATTTAGAATCAAGACATCTTATTACTCTTAAATCACCTTTTTTCTTATCTATATAACTAACATAAATTTTCCCACTATTTGAACTTGCGATATCGGTGTAGTAACCAAAATCTCCAGCCCAGTCAAGTAAATGGATTTTTGCCCTAGAGCAATCTGTATCTTGGCAGTAAGCTAATTTGAGGTCTCCTGCATTTAAGTGGTGATAGCTTATAACAGGAAAACCTTCTCTACTTATTGCTACTGAATTTGAATACCCAACTAAGCCATCTCTATCTAATTCTGATATATATATATTTTTATTTTGAGATTTGTTAAGACTGTATATTTGACCTTCTATACCATCATATTTATTGTCGCTTGAAATTTCTGTTTCTAATTCACCAACTATACCTTTATGCCCGAATTCTCCTTTGTCTGGCGCAGCTTTCCCTCCTTCAGAAGTAAAGTTGATATCATAATTATAAAGTATGACTAAAACTAAGCTTACAGCAATTATCCAATACGCGAAAAATGAACTTTTGAATATTGATTTAAATATAAGGGCGATATTAAGTATTTGTTTTTTCATATAAGTAGGTAAAATAGATTGGTATTAAATTATATCAGCAAGTATAAAAATTTTATGCCAATTTTTAGCTTATTAAAAAAAAAAGATTTTAGAGTTTATATTATTGCAAATTCTGTAAATGAATTTGCATTCATGTCAAGACTGACAGCTATTGGATGGTTATCTTATGAGATAAGTAATTCTCCAACATTTGTTGGATTAGTTGCTGCAGTTTCTGGATTATCTATGTCTGCACTTTCTATTTTCGGAGGAGTTTTAGCAGATAAATTCTCAAAACCGAAAGTGATGTTTGTTTCTAAATTAGGTGAAAGCATATTCATTCTCACCATCGCGTTATTACTGCAATTTGATAATCTTAATAAATCTAACCTGTTAATCTTAATGTTTTTAAATGGAGTTATGGCTGCACCTTATATTCCTAGCAGAATGGGATTTATTAAAGAATTAGTTGGAGGGAAATCACTTTTGTCTGGAAATGCTGTTGATTTCGGATTTATGACTCTCGTTGGTTCATTTACTCCAGCAATCGCAGGTATAATTATTGAAAGATTTTCTATTCAACTTAGTTTGTATTTAGCTTTTATAGCTTATTGTATTCATAATATTTTAATACTTTCATTACGTAATAAAGGCACTGTGTATCAGAATAATAATAAATTAAAAATATTTGAATCGATAGGATTTATATTAAGATTACATATAGTTCAATATCTTCTTTTTACAATGTTAGCTGTTGCTGTACTAGTTTGGAATATGGAAACATTATCTCCAGTTTTTGCTAAAGATATATTTAAATTGGGTGCTTCTGGGTTTGGAATTTTATTATCGTTGGGATGCCTAGGTGCTGCTATTGCAAGTTTTAGTATAGCAAGCTTCAATAACATTAATATAAATAAATTACTAACTGTAAGCATATTGTGTGCAGGAGCGTTCATAGTAATATTTTCTTTTGTAAATAATTATATATTAGGAATGATATTGTATGGCGTTATATTTGCATTTGGCGCATCATCTGAAAATGCTCTTTCAACTTTAATACAAAATTCTGTTCCAGATAGCATGCGAGGTAGAGTGATATCATTACAGGCATTAACGTGGGGATTTTCTGGTTTTGCAGGATTGTTAGGTGGTTATTTATCAGAAATATATGGTATACGTATTGTTATTTTGATTTCAGGAATTGTTATTCTTTTAATTTCGCCAATAGTTAAACCAATATCCACTAATAGTAAAAGAATGCAAATAATGTGATAATATATTAAAAAATATAGGTGTAATAATGCATGAATTAATCAAATTATCAGCTACGGAAATAAGAAGTAAACTTTTACAAAAAGAAATCAAACCTACTGAACTTGTCCAAATTAGTATAGATAGGATTAATGAAGTTGAGCCTATAATTAACGCTATGCCAACAATATGTCTTGAAAGAGCTATGGAGCATGCAAAAAAAATAGAAAATAATGATTTATCCAAAGGCCAAGGAGACCCAGGTTATTTAGCAGGCATACCTATTTCAATCAAAGACCTAGTTCCTGTTAAAGGAGTAAGAACTACATGGGGATCTCCTTTATTTAAAGATCATGTACCAGACAAATCTGATTTTCTTGTAGAAAGATTAGAAAGAAATGGAGGAATTGTTGTTGGTAAATCAAATACACCTGAATTTGGAGCAGGAGCAAATACTTTTAATGATGTTTTTGGTCCATCTCTTAGTCCATGGAATACAAAAAAAACTGTTGGAGGATCGTCCGGTGGAGCAGCATCATCTTTGTTAAGTGGAGAAGTTTGGCTTGCCTCTGGCAGCGATACTGGTGGAAGTTTAAGGATACCTGGAAGCTTTTGTTCAGTAGTCGGGTTCAGGCCTTCTCCTGGAACTGTACCTACTGGACCAGGTAACTCTCCTTTTGATTCATTATCTGTTTCTGGACCTATGGCAAGAAATGTTGAAGATACAGCATTAATGCTAAATGCAATGACTGGATACTATGAATTTGATCCTTACAGTAAAAAAGCTATTCCAGATTATTTGCAAGCTGTTAATAAACCAAAAGTTCCTAAAAAAGTTGCTTATTCTTTTGATTTGGGAGGAGAGCCATTAGACCCAAGAGTAAGAAAAAGCTTTGAAGAAGGGCTAAAAGTGTTTGAATCTATGGGATCTGAACTAATTGAAGATTGTATAGATTTTAGTGAAGCTCATTATTTGATAAGAATTTTAAGATCTCTTAAATTTGCTGCGCAGGCTGATAGATTGAAAAATCACAGGGATCAACTTAAACCTGAAATTATATGGAATATAGAGACCGGATTAAAATTAACTGGTGAAGAAATAGCAAAAGCTGAATTGATTAGAGCAAAACTTTATAATGACACTGCTGAATTTTTTAATAAATACGATTTGTTTATTTGCCCAACCGTAATGGTTCCTCCATTTGATGTGGAAATAAGATATCTAGATGAAGTCGAAGGTGTCAAATTTGATGATTACATAACATGGTTATACTATACTCACTCTCTAACTTTAACATCATCTCCAAGTGTGTCTTTACCTTGTAGCTTTACTGATGACGGGTTACCTATAGGTATTCAACTTGTAACAGAATGTAATAATGAATATGATCTACTATCATTTAGCCAATCTTTTGAAAATCATAATACAAATACTATTCAAACACCAATTGATCCAATAGTTAAATAAATCATTTTCTATGTATTGGTCTAGTGATACATGTGGGCCCTCCTGACCCCTTGTAGCAAATTTCACTTGCTTCAAACTCAATTGTTTCTATTCCAGTTCTGTCAATTATTGATCTTGTTTTATCATTTCCGCTAACTATAAGACATTTATTCTCCGATAGGGGCAGTACATTACATGCTAATGTATTGTACTCTGATTCATCGATATTTAAAAATTTTATATTTTTGGATTTTAAAAAATTTAAAAATCCGACTGGAATAAGTTTTTCATATATCAAAAACAATTTTTCTTGTAACGGACTAATTAAAGACATTAGGTGCAAAACGTCATTTGGGCCATCCCAATGAGGCAAATCCACTTTGATTAAATTAACATTTATTTTAGATAGTATATTTTCTAGTTGTTTAATTCCTTCTGCATTTGTTCTATAAGTTAGCCCAACAGCAACTGTAGATTTGTCTATCCATATTACATCTCCACCTTCAAGTGTACCTGTGTTTTTAATTTTGCCCAAAATAGGAAGATTATTCTTTATAAAATAATCTTCCATCATTAATGTTTCATCTTTTCTTAATTCTTTCCCCATATTTCCAATTATTGCTCCTTCAGGAGTCATAACCATAGGATCATGAGTGTATATAGAATCTAAATATGTTCGATCATCAGTTGGTAAATAATTTATATCAACATGGTTGTCATTTAATATTTTAATTAAGTTGTCATATTGATGAATGGCTTTTTTGTATTCTGGCTTTGAAATAAAATTTAGTGATTCCCAGTATTCATCAATAAATTTTTGTGATTTGAATGCATCTTTTGGTTTTTTTAATATAACATTTTTTAATGTTTTTACGTTCGAATTTAAACCTATTTTATTTTTCAACATAACCATAATCCAAATATTTATAATTATTGTACAACGAGATTTGAATTTCTTGCATGTATTCTCCACTAGGTGTTTTTGATGTTAATGGAATTTTTAGTACGTCAAAATCCTCACTACTTTTTTTTGCGAATGATTCTTTCAATACTCTTCCTTCTATATATGATGGAGGATCAATATTTAAGAAATGTAATATTGTTGGTAGCACGTCAACATTACTAGAAGGTAATTCTGTACTAATCCCATTATTTATTTTTGGTCCATTTAAAATCAGTGTAGCATTAATTTCTTGTTGACTCATAGATCCGTGATTACCATTTCCTGCTTTTAAATTTGTAGAGAATATTTCACCTTTTATATTGTTTGAATGATTTAATTTCCTCCAATTCATTGATACAAACAAATCTGGATTTCTTATTCCAGATTTAAAAAACAAATCATAATTATGTATTCCATTGTAATTAATATTACTGTTGCCTAAAATTATGGGACCAGCCCAAGGTTTTGATATTATTTCATTTATTAATATTGGATCAAAAATTTGATTTTCTTTTGCATAAACCATAAATGATCCTCCATTTTCAGCAATTAAATAGCCAGGGAAATTTACAGCCAACTCCTCCGTTAAATTTATATTTTTTGAAATTTTTGAATATCCATGATCAGATACTAAGAATATATATGGATCAAAGTTATTTTGTTCTGTTAAGTCCAATATATTTTTAAATAGATTATCAATGTGTTGTATTGCTGTAATACTTTCTTGTGAGTCAATTCCAAAATTGTGTTGGCTTTTATCTGGTTCATCAAACCAGATAATACTTATATCTGCAAAATCTTCCGATTCTAATTTTTTGAGTGTATTTATTATGTGACTATTTGAATGCAGGTCAGGAATTTCAGGATTTGGCCATTTATTATTTAATTTATCTTGCGTTGGAATATCTCTATGGAAAGTACGATGCTTGTTATTTAGTACTCCTGTGTTTTGTATTAATGCGTTTCCACTTGTTCCTGAATTTAAAACCATTAAATTTAAGTTATTTTCAATAGCGATGTCACTCAAAGTAGGAGTCAATAGAATTTTACTTCCAGACCTGTAAATATTTTTCATCTCTGGATACATTACATTTAAAATTTTATTTTTATCATAATCAGTAAAAACCATATTATTACCAAGAATGCCATGTGTTCCAGGATTAACTCCTGTCACTATTGTAGATACATTTGTTCTTGTAACTGTTGGAAATGATGCATGATGATTTTCAAAACTGAATCCGTCACTTTTAAATTTTGCCAAATTTGGTGTGTTTTTTTGATCTACTTGACTCATTTGTAAACCGTCCAAACCAATAATTAATATTTTTTTCATAACTAAAATTCATTTTTTTTATACTACTAATATTGTAATATAAATTACAATTATTAATTTCAAATACTTTTTAATGGTACACTACAAACCTGTCTCAATAATATTTTTTAACGCACTACTTGCGATTTTTGGTATTTTAACTACAACATTCGAATCTCATTTACCCGATTTGTTATTACCAATAATATATGGATTTGCTATATTTGGTGCTGCAATCTTAATCTCGTGGGGAGCAGAAGCCAGTGAAAAAGATATATCGGGAGCATTTGTTATTGCTTTGATAGCCCTAATTGCCGTTTTGCCTGAGTATTCAATTGAATCAATACTAGCGTACACAGCAGGTAAATCATATAAGAACAACAATTTTAAGTATACAGACAGAGTAGGGTATGTTTCTGCTAATGTTACTGGAGCAAACAGATTATTAGCTGGATTGGGCTGGCCATTGATTATGTTAATTAACTTATATAGAAATAATAAACAAATTAATATTATTAAAAATAACAAAATAGAATTAGTCATAATATTTGCAGGGTTGGCTTCTATGACATTGACTTTTATTTTAGATATGCAACCTTTGTTATTGTCTGCGATATTAATTTGTATTTACTTATTTTATCTTTATGTATCTTCTAAAAAAGAATCTGAAGAACCTGAATTTGTAGGAATTAGCAAGTATATAACTGAATTCAAAAAACCAGTAAGAATTACGATCAATGTTAGTTTAATCGTATTTTCAGCTATTTCAATTTTTGTAGTTTCGCACCCATTTGTAGAATCATTAATTCATGTTGGTGAGAAATTTGGAATAGACGAATATTATTTGATACAATGGCTTGCACCATTAGCTTCAGAGAGTCCAGAGATATTAATTGCTAGTTTATTTGCTTTTAGAAATAAATCTATTGAATCTATTGCTATTATACTTTCTTCACAAGCCAATCAAATGTCATTATTGATTGGAAGTATGGGGTGGATTTTTGCATTAGCTGCAGGCAGACTTGATAGTTTCCCTGTCAATGATACTCAAGCTATTGAATTTCTACTAACAGCAGCATTCGCATTATTTCAAATTGCCATAATTTACAAATCAAAATTTAATAAAACCATTATTATTGGATTTATGATTTTATTTGCAAGTCAATTAATATTTTCTAATTCTGACTTTAAATTTTATCTTTCTATATTTTTGTTTTTATTATCTATACCTTTGTTCTCAAGTACTTTAATTGCAAATAAATTTAAAAAATAAATTTAATGATCTCCCCTCATACTTTTTCAAATATTACTGACTGGTTAGAAAATTCTATTAACTCAAACAAACTTCCTTTTGGTAAAATTACAGTTTCCCAAAATAATAATATAATTTTCTCTGAATTTAGAGAAAAAAATTTAGATGATTATGCTGATAATAACTTATATAGAATTCAGTCTTTAACTAAGCCAGTAACATCAATTGTTGCATTAATAATCCTAGAAAAGTTTGGTATTGATATAAATGAACCAATAAAATCTATAATTAATGATTTTAGCAATTTGAAAGTTCTTTCAGAAGGTAAATTAGAAAATGCAAATAATGATATTACATTTGAACACTTATTAACTCATACATCCGGTTTAACATATGGATTTAATTACTCTAACAAAAGTATTTTAAGAGGCAACACGGATGCTGATGAAATTTACAGAAAAACAGGATTACTTGGAAAAATTCAAAATTCTAGCATTACCTCGGATGAATTTATAGAAATAATCTCATCTTTACCTCTTGCTTATCATCCAGGCTCAAGATGGAACTATGGATTTTCAACAGATTTATTAGGAGTACTTTTAGAAAAAATTTGTAATAAATCATTGAATGATATTTTTAGAGATGAACTATTTATTCATTTAGATATGAATGACACATTTTTTCCAGATGAATATACAGAAAATTTAATTCCTACTTTTAAGCTTACTATTCCTTCTGGTTTTAAGATCATAAGTGGCTCTGATAGTGTGAAGAATCCAAAATATTTTTTATCAGGTGGAGGTGGACTGATTTCTAGCCCTGAAGATTATCACAAGTTTTGCAATTTTATTCTTGATCCCAATTATGAATTATTACAAATTACTCATATTGATAAACTTAAAACAAATCAACTTTCAGGAGATTTAAATTACTTATCAGATGGAATGAATTTTTTTGATTTTACATTTGCAGGACCTGGAATGGGATTTACATATGGATTTTCAATTATTGATAATCCTGATTTGTTAAATTATAAAAGCACTTCCCAAATTCTTAGTTGGGCAGGCTCTTCTAACACAATAGTTTGGATAGATCAAAAAAATAATTTTGTTTTTTCCATGTTTTCGCAATTAATACCATTTGGATATTATAGTTACAAAAAAGAATTAATGAATTTAATTTATTCAGATTCAAATTTTATTTAATTTTATCAGTGGAATAATTCTTTTTGATAATTTTTGATATTCTGTATACTTTGGGTAAATTTTTATTATTTCTGCCCAAATTTTTGTTCTATAATCATTTTTTAGAATTTCATAACTACACTCAAATTCTTTGCCAGAAATATTAATTGAAACAGTATCTTTGCAAATTAAATTTTTGTACCAATTCGGATCATTAGGATTTCCTCCATTTGATGCAACAATAATATATGAGTTATCTATATTGAAATATACTAATGGAGCAAATCTTTTTACATTTGATTTCCTACCAATTGTGATTAATACTAAAACTGGAATTCCAAGTAAATTATTTAAATATTTATTATTAAATTTTTTAAGGATAAATAAATGAAACTTAGAAAAAAATCTGATTAATTTATATCTTCCTGTAAATATGTCTGCGATTGTAAACATTAAATTAGCTTATATAGAAATAACAAGTTTTCCAAAGAAATTTCTGCTTTCAATAATTTTGTGTGCTTTTGATATATCATTAAATGGGATAATTTCATGAATTATTGGATTTATTGTTCCGTTCTTTAATTCTGCAACTAATGACACTATATCTTCTCTAGTCCAACTATTAGACCCAATTATTTTTAATTCTTTTCTCCAAATATATCTTATATCAGTTTTTGGATTAAATCCTGCAGTTGCACCACATGTCAAAATTCTTCCGTTTGGTTTCATGCACTTTAATGATCTTACCCATGAGTCTCCACCAGTGAAATTTATAGCAATATCTACTCCATCCCCTGTAATTGATCTAACAATTTTATGGAAATCAGGTTCTTCGGTATAATTTATAACAATATCTGCTCCTAATTCGTATAATTTTGATTCATTATCTTTTGAACTAGTTGCCGCTATTATAAAACAATTATTTAATTTCGCAATTTGTATTGCAGCATTCCCAACTCCACCAGATGCGCCTAGTATTAATACTTGTTCTCCAGCTTGGATTTTACCTCTGGTATTTAACATTCTCCATGCAGCACCATAAGCTATTGGTAAGCAAGCTGCTTTATAAAGATCAACTGTATCATCAAGTTCAATTATTCTCGAAGGCGAAAGTGCTATTTTTTCACACAAAACACCATTTGCATCTTCACCAATTATTCCAATCCTACCGCTTTCAAGCTTAATATTTGGATCAATTAGTACCTTTTTCCCTAATAGATCTTTCGAGACATTATTTCCAACTTCAATTACTTCTCCGGCCCCATCACCTCCAGGAATTATCGGAAGATGAATAGGATGATTAGGCATCCCTTTTCTTACAAATATATCTAGGTGATTTATACTGCAGGCTTTGATTTTGACTATAATTTGATCTTTACTACAAATTGGATCAGGAATATCTTTAACTAGTAAAGAATCAGTGCTTCCATGCTCTTCTAAAATTACTGCTTTCATATGAAAAAATATATGTTGATTGTGTGAATATAAAAAAATATATAATTAGAATACAATATATATTTAAAATAATAATATAAAAATGACTAAAAACAATTCTAGAAACATAGTATTCATAATTATAAGTACCTATCTTGCTTTACAAATTTTTTCTGATATTGGTTCATTAAAAATATTGAAATTATTTTCATTTAGTATAGATGGAGGTACTTTTTTATATCCTTTCACATTTACATTAAGAGATTTAATTCATCGCTTAACAAACAAAAGAACTTCACAACTAATAATTTTTCAATCAGTAATACTTAATTTATTTATGGCCTTATTCTTTTTTATTATAGGAATATTACCATCTGATTTAGATGTGGGTGAACAGAGTGAATTTTCGTATGTTTTAAGCCCTGTTTGGCGATTAGTAATAGCTTCCTCTATCGCTGAATTATTGTCTGAATTGTTAGATACCGAAATTTATTCTATGTGGGTTAAAAAATATAAAGAAAAATTACTATGGGGAAGAGTTCTTTTTAGTAATTCTTTGGCATTAATTTTAGATAGTATTGTATTTTGTTTTATTGCATTTTATGGCGAATTACCTAATAGTGTTTTGTTATCAGTCATTTTTAGCAATATTTTGATAAAAGAAATAATTACTGTAATTTCAATCCCAAGTATTTATTTAATTAAAACAAACAAACTAAATTAAGCTGTTAGATCACCTAGAATATTACCTTTGGAATCGATATCTAATTCCCTAGGAGATTTTGGTAATCCAGGCATTGTCATTATTGATCCAGCAATAGGATAAATAAATCCTGCACCGATTGACGCTCTTATATCACTTATTTCAAATGTATAATTTTTTGGAAGTGCTTTTAATCTTGGGTTGTGAGAAATAGATAAAGGCGTTTTGGCCATGCAAATTGGCAAATTACCCCAATCATTTTCTTCAAATTTTTTGATCTTCTTTTTGGCTACTGCTGACCACGTTACATTATCAGCATTATAGATATTTGTAGCTAATTTCAATACTTTTTCTTGAATAGGGTCATTGAGATCATAAATGTATTTATTTGTAATTTCTTTTTTTGTAGACTCAATAACTGATTCTGCTAATTCTATATTTCCTTCGCCACCTTTAGAATAACTATCTGATTCTACTACAGAAAATGCTTTAGTATCACTTAGTAGTTTTTTAACTAAATTTATTTCTTCTTTAGTATCATCAGGGAAGATATTAAGTGCAACAACAGGTTCAATTCCAAATTTGTTTATATTATTTATATGATGAATCAGGTTTTCAATTCCTAATTCTATCGCTTCACTATTTTGTTCTTTAAGAGCAGAAAATTTAACACCACCATGGGATTTTATAGCTCTGATTGTACCTACTATTACTGCCCCTTGAGGTTTCAAATCTGATGTTCTTGATTTTATGTGCATGAATTTTTCAAATCCTAAATCTGCACCAAAGCCTGCTTCAGATAGTACATAATCTCCAACTTGTGTCGCAAACGTGTCCCCAATTACTGAACTACATCCATGAGCAATATTTCCAAATGGACCTGTGTGGATTATAGCGGGGTTTCCTTCGGTTGTTTGAACGATATTTGGCATTAGAGCATGTCGTAAAACTGATAGTAAAGAGCCTACAATGTTAAAATCTTTAACATATATAGGATTACCTGAGTTATCTGCTCCAACAACAATGTTTTCTAGTCTTTTTCTTAGATCGTCTAAATTTTTTGATAGTGCCATTATTGCCATGATTTCTGATGCTGTAACTATATCAAAGCTCGTTTCTCTAAGTGGTGCATTGTTACTTCCCCCCAATCCTGTGACTATATTTCTTAATCCTCTGTCTAGCACGTCTGTTACTCTAGTCCATGTTATTCCATCAGATGTCATATTTTTAATTTGATTTCTCTGAACGGCATTGTCAACAAGTGCTGAAAGTAAATTATGAGCTGAACCAATAGCATGAGCATCTCCTGTAAAATGTATGTTGATTTCATCCTCAGGTATAACTTTAGATTTTCCACCACCAGTTCCACCACCCTTGATACCAAATACAGGTCCTAATGATGGTTCCCTAAGGCTAGTTATTGCTAATTTGCCTAGTTTATTTATACCTTGAGTTAATCCTATGGCAGTAGTAGTTTTCCCTTCCCCAGCTTTTGTTGGAGTAATACCAGTTACTACAATTAACTTACCTTTTCCAGGTTTTTCTTTTATAAATTCAAAAGGTATTTTTGCTTTATAGTTACCGACTTGAATAATTTCTTTTTCATCGAGGTCTAGCTTTTTCGCTATATTAGATATATGATTCATTGATTACTCATTTTTATAGATTTTAAATTATATCAGAAAGTATCATGAAGATTTATTATTTGTAAGTCAAGTTATATACGGGAATAGTTATGTCAAACAAAATCGAAATGGATAAAAAGTCTATAAGAGGGTGGTATATTTATGATTGGGCACACTCAGCTCATTCAACTAGTGTAATGGTAGCAATAGCTCCAGTCTACTTTGTAAATCTCTATAAAGAAGTTTTCGGAAGCGGTGGATACACATTTTACGGATTTGATTTTACTGGTACAAATGTTTGGAGCATTGGAATATCATTGTCGATATTGATAATTGCTTTTTTAAATCCAATTCTCGCTGTCATTGCGGATAAAACACCAACAAAAATGACTTTTTTGAAAATATTTACTATATTCGGATGCATTCCTACTTTGTTAATGTTTTTTACACCTTACATTGGTTCTGGATGGTTGTTTTTATTGCTCATGATAGTAATCTCAGTTATGGGCTTTTCAGGCGCATGGACATTTGCAAATAGTTTTTTACCACATTTAGCACCTAAAAAATATTTAGATGAAATCAGCAGTAAAGGTTTTGCTTATGGTTATCTTGGTGGTGGTATATTGCTTACAATACATTTAGCTATAATCACAATTACTGATTCCTCAGAATTGTTTATACAATTATCTCTTGCCTCTGTTGCAATATGGTGGGGTGGATTTTCAGTAATTACTTTTTCCTCATTAAAAGAACCTTATATAGATCCAAAAGAACGAATAAGTATTAGTTCAAAAATTATAGGCATTGCATTTAAGCAGATTAGAAATACTTTATCTAATGTTGGTCAGTATAAAACATTATTTATATACTTAATTGTTTACTTACTTTTCAATGACGGAATTCAAACAGTACTTAGCATTGCAGGTGCATACGGAGCAGACACACTGGGAGTAGATTTGATATTCAACATGGCTACAATTGTTATCGTACAATTTATAGCTGCTCCTGGATCAATGTTCTTTAACACTCTTGCTAGAATTTATTCATCAAAGAAATCTTTAATGATTTCTTTGATGGGATGGATAATTATCATATTTTTAGCTATGGGATTTGCACCTCTTGAAGACACAGGAGAATATGCTATTAAAGATGGACTATTTTCATGGTGGCCTAAATTAATAAGAACATATTTATGGGAACCGTTAGGATTGAACGTTAATTTTCAATGGCTAATATTAGGCACGTTCGTTGGAATAGTTATGGGTGGAAGCCAAGCTATAGCAAGAAGTATTTTTGCTGTCATGACACCTGTTAAACAAAGTGCTGAATTTTTCTCTTTTCTTGGATTTATGTCTAGAGGAGCTTCTATTTTTGGACCTCTACTCTATGCCTTAGTTGCTGGATACCTTGGTGCAAGGACAGCAATATTTAGTGTTTCAATGTTTTTGATTGCTGGTACTATAGGTATGCAATTACTAGTAGATGTTGAAAAAGGGAAAAAAGAAGCTTTAAAAGTTAAATAAATATAATATTTGAATAGTATTAATTAACTGCTTTTCCGTTTGTACTGTCATCAGTTACTTTTCCACTTGTACTGTCATCAGTGCTTATATCAGAAATATGATCATTTATTTTTTCAGGCCAGTCTGATGTTACTGCTGAAACACCAATCTTTCGAAGCATAACAACATCTTCTGGGTTTTCTATTCCCCATACTCCAACAAAAAGGCCTTTTTCCTTGGCGTATTTAACTGAATGTTCTGATGTTAATTTTGCGTAAGGGAAAATACCTTGAATACCTAACTTACTTGCAATATCTATGTCTGTATCAGTTAATTCGCCAACTAACCATCCATGTCTTACTACAGGTAATAATTCTATAGATCTTAATACTTGTTCTAAATGAAAAGAAATTATTGTTAACCCGGGGACTTGTGACATTGGATTACCAGCAATTTTATCCCAACCTTCATTTTCTATTAAAGCTGAAACTTGATTGGCGAGGTTAGACTGATCTGATTTCAATTCTAGAACTAGATGAATTTTATCTGAGTATTTTTTTAGTAACTCGGAAAGAGTGGGTATTTTTTCATCATTAAATTCTTTGCTAAACCAACTTCCAAAATCTAGAGATTTGATTTCATTTAATTTCATTTCGCTAACTAACCCTTTACCATTAGAAGTTCTGTCTACTTTATCGTCATGAATTATTACAGGAATATTGTCTGATGTTAATTGAACATCTGTTTCTATGAAATTAAAGTTGTTTTTTATTGCCAAATCAAAAGATGCGAAAGTATTTTCTGGTGCTTTTGACGAATAACCTCTATGAGCAATTGATCCAAATTCAGTAGAGGATTCGTTATTTTCTTTTGAAGATTGAATATCTAGAGAAAATCCATTAAATTTTGATTCTACTTCTTTTAAAAAATCAGAATTTAATGGTACGTAGTTTAATGGGACAATATTATATTCTGTAGTATCCATTAATAAAGTTGTATAGCCTAATGTTTTGCCAAATATGCCAACTTTAGATTCAACTTGTGTAATTTTAGTTAATGGGATGTCATATTTTTGTGAACCTAGTAGAGATCCTTGAACTATTTCTATTTGGTTTAGAGTTATAGTATATTTTGTTCTGTACGTAGAGATTATTCTTGGGACAACAACAATTAATGCGAAGATAATTAATGGACTTTCTAGTATAGCAACATCACCACTTATCAAAGGGTATACAGTTATTACAACAATCCAAGGAACTAAAAACCATAACCAACCCCAATAGGATGGTTTTACTGAAATAATGTCTCTGTTATTTTGTTGATTTTTTGATTCCATTTTTAATTATTATTTGTTTGCTATTATTTCTTTGGCGTAGGTAAATAAATTAGGAGTGCCGCCACTATGAATAAATATTATATTATCTTTGTCAGAAAATTTGTTGTTTTTTACATCCTCTAAAAGAGCATTCATGCATTTTGATGTATAAATTGGATCAAGAAAGATAGATTCATATTTAGCTAGTAATTTTATTGCATTAATTCCACCATTTGTAGATATTCCATAATCTTTACCTACAAAATCAAAATTATAATTTATATCTGATTTTTCTAATTTAATATCTATATTAAGAAATTCTGCTACTTCTGATGCATTTGAAATTCCTTCATCCTGCATATTTTTATGACTATCATGGAGGTATGGGGATATTGCATTAACTTCCCATCCTAAATCACAATATTTGTTAACCATTGCGAGTCCAACAACAGAATTACCCGCTACTTGATATATTTTTATATTGTTTAATTGTAATTCGTAGATTTGTTTGTATAATTCTATAGCTCCAGATATATAACCAATGATTGAAGATTGTTTCACAAAAATTTGTTCTGATCTTAAATAAGGTTTAAATCCTTTTTCAATCAATTCTCCCGATAATTTTTTACAATAATCATTTATTTCATTTGAATCTTCTGTGTCAATTTGATGAATTTCAACATTCATTAATTTTTGTAAAAGATAATTGCCTTGATTTTCTTTATTGGCACTTTTACTTAATACAGCAACATATTTAATTCCAGCTTTTGTACACGCAGCAGCATTTACACGAGAATTGTTTGAGATTTTTTGATCACTATTTATAAATGCATCGTATTTTTTATCTACCATATCTCCTATTCGAAATTCTAAATGCCTAACTTTATTGCCTCCAAAAGCTAAGCCTGACAAATCATCTCTTTTTATAAACAAATTTTTAGTGCTAAGATGTTTTTCAAGATTATTGCATTTATATAGTGGAGTAGGGAAATAACCTAATTTAAATTTGGGTAATTGACTAATTTGATTTTCAAGCGATAAAATTTTGTTATTCACTTATTTAGCCCACCAAACTTTAGGTTTTTTTCTTTTCCCAAAAAATCTGTCAAAATAAATCAATATTTTTCTTAGAGGAGTATTAGCTAATCTAATCCCAATTTTATGAATTAATTTATCAAAATCTTTATTGTAAGGGCAAACTCTTATGCAAATCGTACAATCACTACTTTGTGACGCCCAAAACTTAAAGCATTTTTCTGCATTTACCGACCATTTTTTTACCCCTTTTATATTAGATATATTTATTTGATTATATGAAGGCTTATCATGAGGAATTGCTCTAGGAGGGCATTCGTTAGCGCATCTTTGACATATTGAACAATAATTTTTCACACCAAATGATATGGGACTATCATGTTCTAATGGTAAATCAGTAAAGATTTTTGAAATTCTAACTCGTGGACCAAATTTCTTTGTGATTAATAATCCATTTCTTGCATATTCTCCTAAACCAGCTTCTATAGCTAAGGGTATGGATAATGCAGTGTCATTTTGACTTGCAACTGCTTTATATCCTAAATTAATAATATATTGAGCTAGTGATAAAGCTGAAGATAAATCATTTGAATAACCTAATCCGGTTGCAGCTCCACTAAGTGCTGATGGTGCAGTATCTATTAAGTCTTTGTCCATTTCATTTGCGATAACAATAACATTTTTAAGTGATTTGTCTAAATTGTTTTCTGAAGTATCATTCTTATCTCTGTTATATTTATGTGAATAGACCCATTTAGGGTTAAATTTAGTTACTCCTACTAAATCAGCTCCTAATTTTTTTGCTACAACTTTTATTTCTTTTGTTAATTGTTTTGAAGAATCTATTTTATATTTTGTGTATGTTCCTTTTTTTTGAACTGAAAAATAATCAGTAAAACCTTCTGATCTTCCTTTATTTTTTTCAGAATTAGAAAAGAAATCAGACATAAACCAACCAGCATTTCTAAATGCGTAATCTTTATGACTAAAACCCTCAGGTCTTTTTTTATCTTCTGGTGGTTTTATATAGTCTTTATAAAATTTCTCTGTTTTATTACTTCTAATAGATTCATCCCATAGAGATCGGTTGAATATATCATTCTTTTGATTGAATTTTTCGAATTCTTTTTCATTTGTTTTTTTAATTTTGTTTTTTTTCATCTCACATAAATATTGTTATGAATAACAGACTACACGCTCCAACTATAGTAGCAATTAATATCCCTACCAAAAAAGGCTTTAGCCCTAATCCTTTTATTGATTTTATATCTGTAGTCATTCCTACTGATCCCATTGCTATGATAAGTAAAAATTTTGAAATTGATGTTAATTGTTCAGTTATTTCAGACCATGAATTTTCACTTATAAATGTATTTGGATTGAATGACAAATCTCCCAAAGTTCTTATGATACTCATTAAAAAGAATCCTAAAATAAACGTAGGGATAAGTTTAGAAATTTCTTTTAAACTTAATATTTGAAGATTTTGTGTTGAAGATTTTTTATATAATATTGTCATTAAAGGAATTACAAAAACCATACTTAAATTTCTAACTAATTTCACTGTTATAGCATTTTTACCTACATTTGCTGTACCAAATGTCTCGTCATAAATAAATCCAGCACCTGTTACTTGCGCTGTTTCGTGAATAGAGGTGCCCAAAAATAGACCAGCATTCTTTTCTGAGAATTCAAGAAAATTTGATAGAAATGGGTAAAATATCATAGCAAGTAAACCAAATATTGTTATTACTGTTATCGAATAAGCTATTTCTTCTTTTTTTGCATTAATCCCAGGTGCAGTTGCGACGATAGCTGAAGCTCCACATATACTTGTACCTACTGCTATTAAAACACCTAATTTACTTGGTAAATTTAAAAGTTTTGTTAATAGATACCCTGTTACTAATCCTGCAAAAATACAAACAATTATTATTGGTATCCCACTTAATCCAAGCGAAAAAATTTCAGAAATACTAAGCCTAATTCCTAATATTATTATTCCTATTCTTAATACTTTTTTTACATTGAAATCCAAACCTTCGTCAAATCTTTGGTTAATGCCTATGAATGTTTTAACAATTATTCCAAGAATTATAGCTAATAATATTGAGCTAATCAGAGATTTATATCCGATCAAATAATTTAAGTACTTAGCAGAATAAAAAGATACTATAGCTATCATTACACCTAGTATTAAACCTGGTAATAATTCTTTGATTTTATTTGTGTCTAAATTTTTATTCATCTAACTGTGTAAAAAATTAATTATATCTCCATCTTGTACTATATACTCTTTTCCGTTACCTTTAACTTTACCTTCTTTCTTGCATTGATTCCAAGACCCTAATTCTAAAAATGTATTGAAATCAATAACTTCTGCTCTTATAAATCCTTTTGAAATATCTGAATGAATTTTGGAAGAAGAAATTAATGCTGAGTCTCCATTTTGTATTTCCCACGCTTTGATTTCTTGATCTCCTGCTGTAATAAATATAATCTTCCCCATTTGTTTATATAGATACTGTACTAAATCATATTTCAAATTTTTTTCTATATTTAAACTTTCTCTGAATTCATTTGATTCATCTTCAGACAATTCAGATAATTCCATTTCAAGTTTTGCAGGATATAAAAAATGATTAATATCACTATTCAATTTAATACTTTCATCCATTTCCATTATTTCTGTATCTGAATTTAATAATACAAATATTGGTTTTAGTGTAACTAAGTTATAACCTGCAAGTTTTCTTGTATCTCCTTCATTTAATTTGTAAGAATTTAATGCTTTTCCTGATTCAAGATGCTCTTTTAAATTTTTTAATAATTCTATTTCAGAATTAATTGATTCAATTTCTTGCTTGATTTTACCTTTGGAAGATTTCAATCTTCTATCGATTACATTTTCTATTATTATGGTATCTGATACTATTAATTCGGTGACTATTTCATTTATATCATTTTGAATTTTTGAAGTGTTATCTATATCAAAGCACTTGATAACTAATAAAATACCATAAGATTTTTGTAGTGATTCAATTCCTTTTAAATCAGTACTTTTTGAATTTAGTGACAATATATCTAATTCCGAAAAAGAAATTTCTGGAAATGTTAAATTATTATGACCCAAAAGTTTGCTAACTTGATTAAGCCTATTATCTTTCACTTTAACCGTACAATAATCTGGAAGAGGATCGTTTTCTGAAATATCTAACAATGATTTTAGAAAAGTAGATTTTCCTGATTGAGGTAAGCCTAATATGGAAATATTCATTAAATTATGATTTTAAAATGCTAGCTATATTTTCACCAACGACTTTATCTTCTCCATCATTTAATGCCCATGGAACTAGTTTAATTGTATTTTCTTCGTGATTTTGTCCATTTCGTGTCCAAATTGGAGTATCTAATTCTTGTAGTTTTTCTACTAATTCTGCTGCAGACATTTTTGCTTTATTTGGATCTAATTCTAATTTAACACCAAAAGGCTGATTCCCTATTATGTTATCAATTATTTCAGCATTTACACCTTCTATATTTTGGAGTGGTGCTAGCATAACTCTTGATTGATCTTCAGCTATTGCTAATCGTTCTTCATGATTCATAGTAACCCATTCGTGCACTGCCACTGTGACACCAATAATTTCTTGTCTGTCCACTTTCATAGGTCTTCCAATACCACGAATTCTTCTTCCTTCATAACCTGTAAATGATTGATTAGCTATTTTTTCAATCATTTCTGTTGTACCCAAAGCTAATCCAACTGACTGTGAGGCTCCCATATATTTTGCAGCAATAACTTGTGCGTCTGCACCCATTCTTACATATTTCCCTAGAATATCTAGTGGATATATTTGAGCTGCAGCATCTACCAATACGTAAATACCATGTTTTTTTGCAATTTCAATTACTTTCTCAAGGCTTAGTGGATTGGTTTGTATATTATTTCCAACTACGGTACCAGGAGACAATTCATTTGCTACCCATAATACACCTGCAGTATTTTCATTAATTGCATTTTCAAAATCAAGTTCACTTGCTGATAGTTCTTCTCCAAATTCCACAAGTTTTGCTCCAGATCCTTCAACACATCGGTCATACCAATACCTTTGACATTTTTGAATAAGAATTTCTCCTTTCATCCCTGTTGTATCTGGAAGTTGTTCAATTAAATTATCATTATTCCCAGCCATAAATGCTGCACCAGTTAATGCTAATCCTGCACCAGCACCTGAAGTTACAAATCCCGCAGGAACATTGCAATATTCTGCTATTTTTTTTCCAACAACTTCTTGAAGATGAGGAAGGTTAACATATGCAGCATCTGCACGGTCCATAGCTTCTTTCACTATTTTTTTAGGAGTAGATCCTCCTAACAAAGTAACACTACCTATAGCATTAATTATAGGTTTTGCTCCCATTTCTTTGTAAATTTCTCCAAAAATATCGTCTGCCATTTTTTTATCTCTCTATTATGATATATATATATATAAGATTATTTATTTACGATAGTAGTAGTAAAAGTATAGTAAAATATTTTAACTAAATCTTAAATTATATTTAAATACAAATTCGTAATATGTTTTAAAATTTATTTCAAATATTAAGATTATTAATAACTTCTTTAACTGATCTTGATTTATTCAATGAATAAAAATGTATCCCGTCGATATTGTTTTCTAATAATTCTTTAATTTGATTTGTCGCAAATTCTATTCCAAACTTAGTTGTTTCTTCGTCATTGTTTATTGATGTCTCAAGTTTTTTATTTAAAGAATCAGGAATGGATGCTCCGCACATTTCAGTGAATTTTCTTATTTGTTTTGTGCTAGTTATTGGCATGATGGCAGGTATTATTGGTATCTTAATTCCTGATTTTATTGCTTTGTCCCTAAATTTAAAAAAATCATTGTTATTAAAAAACAATTGAGTTATTAGAAAATCAGCCCCTTTTGATTGCTTTAATTTTATGCTACTTATATCACTCTCTTCAGATAATGATTCAGGATGTGATTCGGGATAACAAGCTGCAGCTATACAAAAAGTATTTGAATGATTTTTGATTATTTCAATTAAATCAGTTGCATGAGGAATGTGATTTTTAACTTCGTTTGAGTTATGTGGTAAATCACCCCTAAGAGCTATTATGTTTTCTATGTTAGATTGCTCGTAATTATTCAGTATTTCAATAATTTCATTTTCGGTGTGAGTAATACATGTCAAATGAGACATTACTTCAGAAGAAAAATCAGAATTTTTTGTTTTTGCTGATATTTCTAGAGTAAGTTTTCTAGTACTACCACCTGCACCGTAAGTAAATGATACAAAATCCGGATTGAATTCAGACAAATCATCTATTGTTTTGTTTAAGTTACCTATATTAGATTTTTCTTTAGGGGGAAAAAATTCAAAAGATAATGTTTGTTTTTTGTTTATAATGTCTATAATTTTCATAAATACATTAAATTTATTTATATTTTAGGTTTTTTGTTTTGCCAAGGTTGTTCAATTTCGATTACTCTTGAAGCCTGTAATACACCTTCTTCATTTTCTTTTGCACCGATAATCTGCAGTCCTACAGGCAATTCGTTTTTTGTGAATCCACTTGGGATACTTGCTCCAGGATTACCTGTCCAATTAAATAGGGCAGTGTATTGTTTATATGCAAAGTTCCAAGATGAATAGTCCATATTGTTATGAATTTTTTTGTCTTCATCTGTCATATGAATGATATTTAATTTATTATCTTTGATAACATGCTTTTCATTACATTTGTTAGCAGTGAATCCTACGGTTGGTGTTGCAATAAAATCAAATTTGTCAAATATTGAATTTATATAAGATCTTAGTTCATAAAGTTTTGTAAGAGCATTTATATACTGATCTGAACTTATATTTTTACCTCTTTCAATGGAATTCCTAACATGAGGCATCAATTTGGAAGCATTTTCTTCATAGTAAATTTTATTATTGGTGTAATTAAGTGCAAGTGTAAGGATTGAATCAAGTTCTTCATAATCATCTAGATTTATTTTTATATCTAAATCTTCAACTATTGCTCCATGCTTTTCAAATATTCTCATTGCATTTTTATTGATTTCCAATACTTCTTCGTCAACTATTCTAGAATTCAGGTCAGAAGACCATCCGATTTTTTTCCCTTTTATCCCATTATCAATATTAGTTAGAAAATTTGGAGAGGATTGATTTATTGTGCCTGGTTCAGCTTCGATATGAGATCCTGACATAACTTGTAAAAGAATAGCACTGTCTTTTACATACCAACTCATTGGCCCTATACAAGAATAATTGACAGGATGCCAACTCATTTTTCCAGAATGTCGTCTTGGGACTCTTCCTTGAGTTCCTTTTATACCATAAATACCTGAGAAAGACGAAGGAATTCTTATTGAACCACCGCCATCTGATCCTTGACCAAAGGGGTGAACTCCGGAAGCAACAGCAGCAGCAGTACCACCACTTGATCCTCCAGGTGTATAGTTCAAATTCCAAGGATTTCTACAATCATCTCCTAATTTGTTTTCAGTTCCCCCGCTTGCGCCAAATTCAGGCACATTCGTTTTACCAAGTATAATTCCGTCTTCATTTTTTATTCTTTCAACAGCTAATTGATCAATTGTAGAGATACTATTTTCTAAAAATAATGATCCTTTAGTGGTTCTGTATCCTTTAACTGGTTCTAAATCTTTAATTGAAGTCGGAACACCTCCAAGTAATCCAATCGGTTCATTGTTAGCAATTTTTTTATCAACATTTTTTGCCGAATCTATAGCTAACTCTTCTGTCACTGTGATAAATGCATTTGTTTTTGAGTTTGTATTACTTATTCGCTCGAGTGCTAAGTTTGTTAACTCTAAACAAGATATGTCTTTATTAACAATTAGAGATTTAAGCTCTAATGCAGATTTATATAGCAAATCAAATTTTTTCATATCTTTATTATATACTCCCTTCAAAATTTAATTGTTTCCAAGATTCATAAATTATTACTGCGGTAGCATTTGATAAATTTAGACTTCTATTGTTAGGAACCATAGGTAATTTGAATATATTTTCTTTTGCAATTCTATCAAGAGTTTCTTTATCTAGTCCTTTTGATTCACTACCAAATAAAATTGCATCATTTTTTTTGAAATTAATTTTTGTGTAATATTTTTTAGCTTTTGCAGTAGTCCCTAAAATTCTACTAGGTTGTATTAAATTTATAAAATCATTTAGGGAATTGTGAATTTGTAAATTTGTTAGGTCATGATAATCTAATCCTGCTCTTATTAAATTCCGATCAGACAAATCAAAACCCAAAGGTTTAACTAAATGCAAATAATATCCAGTATTTGCACAAAGTCTTATTATATTACCTGTGTTTGGTGGTATTTCAGGTTTTATTAAAACTATATGTATCATAAGAAAATTTTAATTGATGCAGTTAAAAATAAAAAAAATGTAATGATTGAAGATATACAACCGTATGGTTTGAACAATTTTTATTTCTCCTATACTATAAATTAAAAGGGGGTAATATTATGAATAAAAAATACTTGTTAAAAAATGCTACGATATACGATGGTACGGGGTCAAATCCATTTACTGGGAATGTTTTAATAGAAAATGGAAAAATAGCAGAAGTTGGCCAAATTAATGATGTTGAAGCAGAAATAGTTGATATAAAAGGAAAAGCCCTAGCACCTGGATTCATAGATATGCATTCTCATGATGATATTGCTATGTTTGTTTATCCTGATATGGATTTTAAATTGATGCAAGGTGTTACAACGAATGTAAATGGCAATTGTGGCTCTGGAGTTATCCCTTATTCTGATGCAGATATTGTTAAATGGTATCCTAATTTAGACGTAATTCCTAAATGGAATTCATATGGTGAATATTCAGAATTAGTTAACAAATCTAAAACTAGCATACATTCTGCATTTTTAGTTGGTCACGGTCCTATAAGAAAAGCTACTGTAGGTAACGAAGAAAGAATGCCCACTGATAAAGAATTTGATTTAATGAAAGGATGGATTAAAGAAGGCATGGAAGAAGGAGCAGTTGGGTTATCAACTGGATTAATTTATGAACCAGGTCGATATTCTAATACAGAAGAAATTATAGAATTAAGCAAGACGATTTCTCCTTATAATGGTGTTTATTTTAGTCATATGAGAAATGAAGCAGGACATCTGATTGAATCTGTTGAAGAGACAATAAAAATTGGTGAAGAAGCAGGATGTTCAATAGAGATTTCCCATCACAAAGTATCAGGAGAAGAAAATTGGGGCAAATCTGTTCAATCATTAGAAACGATTGAGGAAGCTAGAAGTAGAGGATTGAATGTACATTCTGATCAATATCCTTATAATGCTGGTAGTACTTCCTTGTTTGCTATTGTTCAAAACAATGCATTTACAACCGGCGATGGAGGGATGGGATCAGCAACTGGAGATAAAGTTATGATTTCGAGTTCAAGCAAAGATCCTTCATTAGAAGGCAAAACCATCGGCGATATTTGTGATGAATATGATCTTCCTGAACAAGAAGCTGCCCAAAAATTATTAAGTAGTGATCCAGATATTTTTATTGTTATAGAAGGTATGGTCGAAGATGATATTGCCAGAATTCTATCTCATCCTACCACCATGATAGGTTCAGACGGCGTTCCTCTACCAGGTAAACCTCATCCTAGATTATATGGATGTTTCCCAAGAGTACTTGGAAAATATTCTAGAGAAGACGGTGTTATAAGTATGGAAGAAGCTATCCATAAAATGACTGGTCTTTCAGCTACCAAATCAAATTTAAATGATCGTGGATTTATTAAAAAAGGATTAAATGCAGATATAGTTATATTTGATGAAAGCACCATAATTGATAAAGCAACATATGATAACCCTAGAGTGTACCCGGAAGGAATAATTCATGTTTTTGTTGACGGAGATTTTGCAGTTAAAGATGGCAAACAAACAGATTTAAGAGCAGGAAAAGTTGCTAAAAGATCTTAATCAGTTATAGTTATTTCTACTGCTTTTAATTTTGCACCATCGTTGGATCCTGAAATAGATATTTTGTTGTCTATTTTCAACTCGGATTTTTCAATGGTTACCATTGATTTTATATTTGTTTCTTCGTCCATTGTTACTTGAATATTGCCCATTTGGGTTTCAACATATATAGTATTGTTTTGAATATCAGTAACAGTTCCAGACATTGTTCGTAGACCTCTACTAGCAAGTTGGTTTTTTGGTAAATTATTCGTAGTAGGTTTGTTTTCTGAAACAAATCCTGTTCTGATTTTATTTCTTAGATCTTCAGGAACTTCATCCATACTCATATCTCCAGATTTTACTTTCTGAATAATTTCTTTTTCTTCATCTGTTAATTCAGTACCGGAATCAGATTTACTTTTTTTGCTACCGCCATCTGGAGGATAGATTTTCATGAATTCTTTTCCGCCACTTATTGCGATATCAACTTTACTATTTGCGTTATTGTTGCCATTATAAAATCCAATTGAATAAGTCCCTCCAATTAGAATTATTATTGCAGTTAAAAATAAAAATGATTTCATACTTAATGCTCCTTATTGATATCTTAACGCTTCTACAGGTTGTAATTTCGAAGCTCTGAGTGCAGGAAAAATACCAAAAAATAATCCTGTGGCAGCAGATACTCCAAAAGCAAGCATAGCTATATCAAGTGTAAATTCAGTTCTAAAAGGATCATCTCCAATCTCAATTTGTCCAATAAAATATAATGAAAGCCATCCCAAAAATATTCCTACCATTCCTCCGATAGTGCTTAAGACTACGGACTCAGAAACAAATTGTAGCAGAATATCTTTTCTTTTTGCACCTAAGCTTTTTCTTATTCCAATTTCTCTAGTTCTTTCTGTTACTGATACCAACATTATATTCATAACTCCGATTCCTCCAACTAATAAGGAGATTCCGGCTATTGCCCCCAGAAATATAGTTATTCCTTGCGTAACTGTTTTAAATGTATCAAGAACTTCTTGTTGATTAATTATTTCAAAGTCGTCATCTTCATCAGAAGCAATTTTATGGTTAAATCTTAATACACTTGTAGCTTCAAGAAGAGCTTTGTTAACTTCTTCTGCACTATTAGCTTCCACTACAATAGAAGCAAGTGCTACAGTTCCTGGAGTATTACTTGAGTTGGATAATCTGTAGTGGGCTGTAGTAACTGGTATCAATGCTCTGTCATCAATGCTTACACCACCAAAACCACCACCTTTTTCTTCTAATACGCCAATAACTTGCATACTTCTACCATTTATTCTGATGTATTGACCTACTGGATTACGATTACCCAATAATTCATTAGCAGCATTTATACCCAGTACAGCAACTTCAGCCATGTTTTCAACATGCAAATCAGAAATGAATGAGCCAAACTTCATATCTAAATTTCGCACAGTTTTATAGTTTTGGGTAATCCCGTATACTTGGGTGTATTTCCAATTGTTACTAAAGTTAATCTTACCCATTTGTACCAATTCAGGCGTTACTGATTTTATAGCACTATTTTCACGTTTGGCAGCAAGTATTTCTGCATCTTTTAAGGATATTATTGAAGAAGCTCCAGATTTAGAATCTCTAGAAGATGTGATATAAATGAGATTTGATCCAAGAGATTCTATCGTATCGGTTACAGATTTTTCAAATCCTTTACCCATACCCATCAGAGATATAACTGATAAAATCCCTATCACTATTCCTAATAGAGTAAGCCCAGAACGAAGTTTATTTGTACTTAGAGAATTTAAGGAGGTTTTTAATATTGAAAAGATACTCATTTATTCCTCTCGTCATTAATTATTTCCCCGTCTCTAAATGAGATTATTCTTTTTGTTTGTTTTGCAATATCTGGTTCGTGAGTAACTATTAAAACAGTTATTTTAGATTCAATATTTAAGTTTGTTAGAATTTCCATTATTTCACTTCCAGTTTTAGTGTCTAATGCGCCAGTAGGTTCATCAGCCAAAACTATCCTTGGATTTTTTACCAAAGCTCTGGCTATTGAAACTCTTTGTTGTTCACCTCCAGACATTTCAACTGGTTTATGTTTCATTCTGTCTTTTAATCCAACTTTTTCTAAAGCCGACACCGCTTTCTCTTTAATATCTTTATTACTTATATACGAAAGCCCCATCATCACATTTTCTATTGCACTTATACGTGGAAGTAAATTGTAGGTTTGAAAAATGAAACCAACTTTTTCTCCTCTGATTTCAGCTAACTGGTTATCGTTGAGTTTTCCAACTTCAATATCGTCTAGCAGGTATTCTCCTGTAGAAGGAATATCTAAACATCCAAGTATATTCATCATTGTGGATTTGCCAGATCCAGAAGGTCCCATAATAGAAGCAAATTCACCTTGTTCTATATCTAGATTTACTGATTTCACAGCATTAACTTGTACCCCAGATAATTGATATGTCTTTGAAACATCAAGTAGTTTAATCATAATTATTTACGCTGTCTTGAATTTTCAGATCTTGGTTCAGACGATGGAGGACCTCCTCTGATATCAGCTGTTGGTATGTCAGGAACTTCCATTACTATCATATCTGTTGAATCCATTCCTGAAATTACTTCCACCCAATTAGAATCTGAATCTCCAATTTTAATGCTTTTTTCTGTGATTTGACCATCTTTAATTACTTTCACAGTAGGGGAATCAAAAGTTCCATACAGACTTTGTATTGGAATTAAGTTTATTCCGTATTTAGCTTTTGTAATTACTTGAGCAGTTGCACTCAATCCATCTTTCAGAGTTGTGTTATCAGGAATAACTACATCAATTTTTGCAGAAAACGTTGTAACCCCACCTGAGGAATTACTAGCTGAAGCTATAGAATTTAGTTTACCACTTAATTCAGTATTTCTTAGAGCATCGGTTTGTATTTTTGCTTCTAAACCACTAGATAAAAATAAAATATCAACTTCGTCAACATCTCCAATGAATTCTAAGGTATCAGGGTTAGCTATTGTGATAATATTTTGAGCAGTAGTTATTGTATCTCCTTCGGATTTGTTAATCTGAGTTATAACTCCATCGTATGGAGCATATATTTTTGCTCCTATTAAAATATTTTCAGCATTTTTTAATAGTGCTTCAGCATTCTTCAATTCAGATTCTCTTAATTTAACTATTTGTTGGAACTTAGAAACATTTAGCTCCAAAATTGAAATGTCTAGCTGAGAAGGATTTTTAAGATCTTTTAGTTCATCTTCTAATTTTTTAAGAGACTCTTTGTGTACAGATAACTGATCACCAAGTTGTTGCTCTTTATCAGTTTGAGATCTAGATAGAATTTCTTCGTAGGTTTGTTTCGCCGTTCTGTACAAAGATAATTTGTTTGCATAGGTACTTTGAGCTCCATCTATAGCTTTGTTTTTTTCAAGATTTTTTTCACTTAACGTTTTAATAGACTGCTGATAGTCTTCCCATGTGTCATTTAGATTTTTTTCAATGCAGGTTTTATTTATTGAGGATGTACCGATTGTTTGAGTGGGCATTACTGCCGTATTTTTACAATCTATCCATATATCAGCTGAAGAATCTTCTTTACCTATACTTGAAGGACTTAGATGGAGCCATCCATATATAGTTAGTTCATCAAGTTCAGTGTTTTTGTCATCAATTGGTCTGAGATAAATGTCTCTACGTACTGTGGATTCACTGAATATTTTTTGTAGATCAGTATTCCATTTTTCAAGTATATCTTTATGGCTTACTAAATATTCATCTTTATTGGTTATTCCAAACCATTTGTTTAATTCTTTAAAATATAAATCTTTTTTTGTCTGGATGTTTTCTTCATGAGGCTTGATATCTGTTTCCCATTGTGACTTGGTGATATCTAGAGTTTTTAGGGCATTATCTTTTGTGAACTGAGCTACATCAAAATTTGATTTTGCATTATCTAAATCAACTTTTTTTCCAGATTTGAGATAAAATGACAAATCAAATTCTGATCTTGAAATGCTAATTTTAGCATCAGAAATTGCTTTTTCTTTGTTAGCAATTAATACTGAATCACCTTTAGATGCAGTTTCAAGTGTTTCTTTAGCATCAACAAGATTAGATTCACTTAATTTGAGCGAATATTTTGCGGTTGCCACATCTGAATTGGCTTTGGCTACATTTTTGGCCAATTCTGTGGTTTTAATATCGTCTAACTCAGCTAGAACACTCCCTGATTTAACCAGTTGATTTTCTTCGATAGATATTTTTGCTATTTTGCCCGAACTTAGAAACTTCAATTCATCTTTATCTGAAAATTTTATTTGTCCAGTAATTGTTACGTCAGACACTAAATCACCTTTTTGCATAGTGATGATTTGTTGTGACTCTGTAACAATTGTATTGTCAGTTCCGATATAACTTTTAAAGAAAAATACTGAAATTAAAGTTCCTATGATGAGAGTTAGTGACAAGGATGTTAATTTACCTATTTTACTAAGTTTAATTTTACTTATAAGTTTAAAAGGTTTGGTTAATATTCCCCAAATTGATGATAAATTCATTTTTCCCCGGATGATTTCTTAATAATCTAATTATAGAACAAAACCAAATTAACTTGCTTTATTTAGTTTACGTAAATTTACTTTCAATTTATTTTTTTTAGGTTTAGTTTCTGAATACGTATAATCTACCCATCCACATATTACACAAGTCGGTTCAAAACTGTCCATGGATACGATAGAACTACATTTAGGACATTTATTATTCTTGTAGGCTTTTACTGTGCTACTTGTTCCCTTTTTGTTGTTCATGATGTACCTCATATATATAATTATTAAGATCACCCTATAATAGTATTGTTAAGAAATGTTGAAGGTTAAAAATGAATGAAATTCTTAAACTTGATTTACATAGAATAAAACATGAAGAAGCTGAAATTCTTGTTGATAGATTTATAAATAAGAATTGGGGTAAAAACATTGAAACACAAATAATCACAGGAAATTCAAAAAAAATGAAAGATATTGTTATATCAAAATTAAATTTTTATAAATTAGAATTTACTGTTGGTGATCGATGGAATCCCCGTAATTTAGGGTATATTACTGTAATTATCTGATGTGTGTATTTAAAAAATCAATATTTCTTTCGAATGACAATTCAGCAGCTTCTTTGTTATAAATCTCTAATCTTTCATCATTGAAAAATGCATGTTCTGTTCCAGGATATATATGAAATTTGAATTTAGCATTTGTTTTAATTAATCCTGATTCAATACCTGGAATTGCTTCAGTTGCTTTATCATGTTCAGCGTAATGGCCTAAAATTGGACAATTAACTTTACTCCAATCTGGTGTTATATTAACTAACACACCATAATATGGAATTGCGGCATCAATTATATTTTGTGTTGCCATATACAGTGCCAGACCACCGCCCATGCAATAACCTATGCATGCTACTTTATTATTTGAAACAAAGTTTTCTTCTTTGATATATTTTATTGCGTTTGATATTTTGTACGAAGCTTCTTTAGCTTTAAGTTCTAGCATTAATTTTTGTGCTTCGTTAGGTTCTGTTGTTTTTTGTCCGTCATATAAATCAGGTGCGAGTACTACATATCCTTCTTTTGCATATCTGTCAGCAACATGTTTGATGTGATCAACTAATCCCCACCATTCCTGTAAAATTATCAATCCTGGGCCTGTTTTATTTTGGGGGAGTGACAAATATCCTTGATAATTATTCTCTGGGCCAAATGTTACTGTTTTTCCATTCATTATGAATCCTATTCTATTCTTTTACTAATATAACTTTTGTGTTTGCTATCATATCGTGAATACATCTTCTGTCTTCTCTAAATATAAATAATTTATCGATAATTATGATAATAATTCCAACTACAGGAAAAAGGCCAATAATTCCTATTATCCATTCTCTTAAAACAACATTTGTTAGGAATCCTCCTGAATTTCCATTTTTATCTATTATAATAATATTCATGAATTTTTTTCCCAAAGTTTGAGATATGGTTGCTAATAGATAGTATTGGTATATAGCAAAGGATATTCCTCCAATAATTGCTCCAATTACAGCCTCTCCTGCTCCTGAAATTATAGCTATAACACCAGCAGGGATAACAATTGCAACGAAACCTAAGAACCCATCTATTATTCTTGCTATTAGTCTTTTTAATCTACTGGCAAGAATCGGGTTGTTGTCATGATTGGAGTCGTATGTTTTAGTTAAACTAGGATTAGGATCAAATTCATTTAATTTGATTAATTCTATTCCACAATGATTACAAAATTTATCAATATTATTGATAGTCTTTCCGCATTCTTTACAAAACGATGATTCTTGCATTTTATTCTATAAATCTAGTTGGTAATTTTTTTTAATAATTCCAAAGTTTTTGCTAATAAATAATCAGTAGGAGGTCTATCAGATGGAGTAGAGCCTATGTGAGACCATAATATTTCTTTGTTTTTTCCAACAATAAAAGCTGCAGGTGCTGCAACACCATCGCCTAGTACATTAAACACCTTCCATTCCTGTGAAATTGTATATGTATTATCTGAAATCATACTAAAATTTGCATTAACATCAGCTCTCATTGCATCTGTATTTTCTTGGTCATCAGTACTAACTGTAATAACATCAATGCCAAATCTTTTAAATAATTCATGATTTTGTGACAACTCACCTAGTTGCGCTCTGCAAATACCTCAGAAATATCCTCTGTAGAAAACAATAATTACAGATTGATAATTTGACAATGATTTATCAATGGCAGTATCTAAACTAGGATCTAGTGAAATATTTTCAGTAGAAGTAATTGTTTCTATTGGCTTTGAATCTACTTCTGAAGAACAGCTTAAAATAGTTAGTATACTAACTAAGGTAAAAATATAAATGGGCAATTTGGAAAATTTTGTAAAACTTTTCATCATTAATAATTTAAACTAAATCTTTGTATTTAAAAGATATAAAACTTAATACCATCAATATTATACATAATAGCAGCATAATAAATATATCAAAGAAGTCTGCTCCATTTACAATAGGATTTGAGTTTTTATAATAATGAAAAACAGAAATATATTTCATGTTTTTAGCTCCGTCTATCAAAGGGCTAATAGCATTAACGAAATGTGAAAGTATTGCGATAACTGTTGATATTCCTAAAGTTTTAGTTTTATTTCCAGTTATGGAACCAATTAATAAAGATAGACTGCCAAAAATCAGACCTAAGAAAAAGAGATGAGTAGTTGTCCCGATTAATTTAATTACATCTAAATTTAGAGTAAATATGGTAGAAAAAAACATAAATGAAAACCATATAAATAAAGATATGAAAAATATTTTAGTTATCATTACTAATATTTGTTGAAATAAATAATTATTTCTACCAACTGGAGTAGACATTACTAATTCCAAAGTTTTGTTATTCAATTCACCAGCAACTATGTGAGTACCGGCATTAATTCCAACAACAATTATCATTATAGGTCCCATAACACCAAATATTTCTAAATTTAAAAATCCTGCAAATGTTGACATATCCAATCCATTTTCTGCTCCTAATAGATGTAGTAATTCCTTTGGAAAACTTTCAATCAAATCATTAAATGAATCCAGATTTTCAGAAAAAGAATCATAAGCAAAAGAAAGGTAAAAAGCTAATACTAATAACCCAACAAACCAATATATTAAATTGTTCCTTAAATCTCTTAGGTTTTTTAAATATACATTGATGAACATTGTTATGCCTTATGATAATAAGTTAAGAAAATTTCTTCTAAGTCTGGTTCTAATATTCTCAAATTTATCACTGTGAATTTCGAAATAGTTTTGATCATATCGTCTATATTACCTTTTATTGTAAAAGTAGCAATTTCATCTTTGATTTTCAGATCATATATTCCTTTTATTTCAGATAATTTGTTTTCAGAAGGAGGATTTTCAAAAGTAACTTCGTATTTTTTAATAGTTTTATTTTTTAATGCTGATATTTGTTCTGAAGCTATTAATGTTCCATCTTTGATTATTCCAACTTTTTCACATAAATCTTCAATCTCTTTTAGTATGTGGGACGATAATAAAACACTACATCCTTTTTTGTTTTGTTCTTTTACAATATTTTGAAATTCTTGCTGTTTTAATGGATCTAAACCACTAGTTGGTTCATCTAATATTGCTAATTTTGGACTGTTCATAAATGCTTGTACAATACCAATTTTTTGTTTGTTTCCTTTAGATAAAGCGTTAATTTTTTTATTTAAATCTAAATCTAATTGATCTGATAAAAGATGAATGTTATTAGTTTTAGCATTTCTTAGATTACTTATGTAAGTTAAGTATTGCTTTCCTGTCAAATTTGAATACATTTCGAATTCTCCTGGTAAATAACTTATATGGCTAATTTCTTTTGATGACAACTCATTAACATCTTTTCCTAAAATATTTGTTTTGCCAGAATCGGAAGAAATTAAATTTAACATGGATCTAAGAGTTGTAGTTTTTCCTGCTCCATTAGGACCCATTAATCCATATATTTCACCTTCATGAATTTCAAATGAAACTTTTTCAATTCCCTTGGTTTTACCATAAAATTTTGTAAGATTTGAAACCTTAACTATAGTATTAATTTTATTATTTCTACTCATGTATAAATATTAATTAAAAATTGAAGTGATGGTATCATAATATTTAAATGGAGTACATGTGAAAAAATATAATTTAGTATTTATAGGATGCGGGGCCATATGCACCCAAATAATTAACCACTTAAACTCTTATATGGCTGAGAAATATGATATCAAAATGATTATTGACAACAATGTTGACCGAGCAACTAAAATATGCGAAAAGCTAAATATTACTCCTGTGATTACAAATAAATTTGATGATTTCTTTGATCTCACAAATATTGATATAGTTGTAGAATCTGCTTCTGTTAATTCTGTCCAAAATCACGCAATGGATATTTTAAAAAAATCTGATTTGTTAATTGCTTCTGTTGGAGCTTTGTCAGATGAAAAATTTTATTCTGATTTATTATCTGAATCTGATAAACATAATACAAATTTGATTATTCCAAATGGAGCAATTGGCGGACTCGATGCAATTAGTGCAGTTAAAGATTCTATTTCATTTATAAAAATTACTACAACCAAATCTCCAGAAAGTTTGAAAGGAGCAAAAGGTTTTAAGAAATATGAAAATTATAATTTTAATACTTCTAAAGTTATTTTTGAAGGATCAGCAAAAAATGCTATTGATTTGTTTCCTAAAAATTTAAATGTAGCTGTAACTTTAAGTTTGTACGGAATTGGGACTGAAAAAACCAATGTAGAATTAGTTGTAGATCCTGAAATTAAAACCAATAAACACACAATATATCTCGAAGGTGATTTTGGTGAAATGAACTTTGATTTTTCTCTTAATCAATCTCCTACCAATCCTAAAACTAGCTCACTTGCGTCCTTGTCAATAATTAAATCTTTAAAGGATTATTAATGAATTTTTTTGTGAAATACATAAAAGGTGAATATAAGATAAGTATTTCATTTTTTATATTTATTATTGGAATTATAATAACTGAATTCATAAATCAATTTTTAGTATCATCCCTTGAGTTATTATTTTTCAAGTGGGTTGCTTTTGCTTTTGTTTTTTGGCTCATACTAGGAAGTTATAGATCAGCGCAATTGTTTATAAATTTGAATAGAGGTCCAATAAAAATCAGATTACATGCTTTGATGTTCAAAAGCTTTATAATGGTTTACGCTGTATTCTACTATTTAATATTTTTTAGAAGTTAATTTTTATTTCTTCTTACTACTGCCTGACCCACCATCCTATTATTTTTCCAAGAAGAATCGGTATGCATTATTGGAGAACCGTATAATTCCCAACCCTTATTCAAAAATTCTGTAACTCTATCACAAAATTCACTATTATCTTCTCCTGTAAGGAGTTTGTATTCTACTATGTCATTCATATTTAACTCCTTATCAGTCCAATTTTAAAAATGAACTAAAATCAGGGGATGGTGATTTTATTTCGACAAATACTGTATCTTCAATGGCTTTGATCATATGTTTTTGACCTACAGGGTTAACCCAAGTGTCACCTGGTCCTAATATTGATGATTTACCATCTCCTATCACATCTAGTTTACCACTGATAATTACTCCCAAAGATTCATGTTCATGAGTATGAAGAGGTGTTTCCGAACCTGTAGTTAACTTCATTTTAATGGCACTCATATGATTTGCTTCTTCTTGTATTTTTAAATAAAGATCTCCATTAATTTGATTCCCTTCTAAATTTGTTAATTTTTTATACTCTGTCATTTTTTTTCCTTTTTTATGCCGAAGGTGAGATTCGAACTCACACAGGGTTTACCCCTACTGGTTTTTGAAACCAGCGTGTCTACCGTTCCACCACTTCGGCTTGAAAATATTGAGTTAGATATTATAACTAATATTCCGTCAAAATAATATTAAAAGGTAATTTTATCAAGAATAGTTTCTACACTTTTTTCTATTAATAATTCTAGATCTTCATCTATCAAATTACCATCAGTGTCTAATTTTTTGTTTATAGATGATACTAATATTCTTGGCTGACTTAGAACATTAACCCCCAACCCAAATAGTAATTGATTTAAGTGTGTATAACCTAATAGTGTGCCTGACATACCTGGAGTGCATCCTATAACTAAAGCATTTTTATCTGGTAAAACTTGGGGAGATCTTGATAACCAATCAACTATGTTTTTCATCACACCCGAATAAGATCCATTATAAGCAGGAGAAGAAAAAATAATCAGATCAGATTTTTGTATTTTTGATTTAGCTTGTATTACATCTTCGGGTGTTTTAATAGATTCAATATCTGCATTGTACAAGGGAAAGTTCGACACATTTATTATTTCAGTATTTATTTTTTTATTTTTTGCGATTTTATTTAAAACAATTTTTAGAAGAATGTTATTCCAAGAGTTTTTTCTCAAACTTCCGCAAATTCCTGATATTTTCATGATTGTATCCTATTAGTATTATATTTAGAGTAAAGCTATTAAAAATCAATAACAAATATATTATGTCACAAATATACTATCCTGATCGAGAAAATTGGGTAAGAAAAGACCCTCAATCTTTACAAATTAATAATAATTTATTATTAAAAGCAATCGAATATTCTAAAGAAAATGAAAATAAATTATCCATTGAAAATATGCAAATGTTTACTCGGACTGCTTCTGATACTAAAGAACCTCATGATGAAGTTCTTGGTCCTGTAAAAGAAAGAGGAGATCTTACTGGTCTTATAATTAAAAATGGATACATTGTTGCTGAATGGGGTGATCCTGAAAGAGTAGACATGACATTTAGCGTAACTAAAACATTTTTATCAACAACTGTGGGACTAGCTTATGATGATGGATTGATCCCTGATTTAAACGAAAAAGTATATAAATTTATGGATGGAGAGCATTTTGAAGATCCTCATAATCAATTGATAACCTGGGATCATTTGCTCAGGCAAACAAGTGAATGGAAAGGAAATTTATGGTCTAAACCTGATTGGGCTGACAGACCTCCTTCAAATATTCCTTTTGACAAATTAGACTCTCAGAAATATTCTAATCCTGGTACTAAATATAAATATAATGACGTTAGAGTCAATTTACTTGCTTTGTTAGCTGCCAATGTTTGGAAAGATTCTCTACCAAACATTTTAAAAAGTAGAGTTATGGATCCTATTGGGGCTTCTGAAACTTGGAAATGGCACGGATATACTAACTCTTGGATAGATATAAATAACAAAAAAATCCAATCCGTTAGTGGTGGAGGCCATTGGGGTGGAGGAATGTTTATTAATGCAATGGATCAAGCCCGATTTGGATATTTATTTTTAAGAAATGGGATTTGGGACAATAACATAATAATTTCTAAAGATTGGATCAATAAAGCCTCCTCACCTGGAGAATTAAATCATTCTTACGGATTTATGAACTGGTTTTTAAATTCCAATTTAGAAGGTACAGAAAAGCAAATAACGAATGCGCCAAAGAATGCAGTTTATTTTAGTGGATTAGGGTCAAACATTATTTATATTGACTGGGAGAATGATTTAGTGGTAGTAGTTAGATGGATTAAATCAGACGCATTACCCGGATTTATTGACTTGATACTAAAAGCTATTAATTAAAATTTAATATTTAATTTATAATCAATTCAGATAATCTTTTGTCATCTCTTCCGTATATATAACTTTGTGCTAAATCAATATTTGTTGCACTTGTTAGATTTCCATTTTCATGAGCTAACTTAAACCATTCTAAAGATTTTTTAACATCTGGTTTGAATCCTTTGTAAGTTTCATTTCCATCACCTACATAGTACAGCACTCCTATGTTATTCTGAGCTTTATTATTGGTTTGATTTGATGACAATGTATACCATTCGAGTGCTTTGAAATAATCTTTTCCAACAGGACTTTTTACAAATGATCCATTACCAAAATGGTGAAATTTCCCTATGTAAAATTGTGAATCTGCGTGATTTTTTTCTGCTGATTTAATAAATTTAGAATACGAAATTCCAAAATCTTGGGTTACTCCTAATCCATTATAATAGAACAATCCTAGCTGATATACGGAATTTGTATCATCCAACTCTTCCCCCTTACTAAACCATTTGTGAGCATTTATATAATCCTTGTTTTTCATTGCATTATCAGCCAAATGATTTATAGACCATATATCACCTGACTCTGCTGTTTGAATAAATAATTCATTTGCTTTCGAAATATTTTGATTTATTCCATGGCCATTTAAGTACATTTGAGCCATAATTCTTATTCCATAAATATTATTTTTGTTTGATAGTTCTGCACATTTCAAAAGAGCATTGTTATAATCATTAGATTTATAACTTTCCCCACATTCTTTTTCAAGATTTTTCAAGTCTAATTCAGCTTTAGCGTTAGCTTCAGCTTTAAGCTTAGCTTTAGCTTCAGAATCTGATTTGATTTTGGCATCTTTATAAGCTTTGGCTTCCGCTTCCGCTTTGGCTTCCGCTTCCGCTTTGGCTTCCGCTTCTGCTTTAACTTTAGCATCTGATTCAGTTTT